>CABDZJ010000086.1_pt1 | contig 142676 bp, 131 predicted proteins | sample 3132161 | NCBI WGS metagenome assembly CABDZJ01 (sample SAMEA5534340, study PRJEB31848) | metagenome | biome: tundra; feature: field; material: soil | place: USA | collected 2013-05 | depth 0.45 m | reverse complement strand
GTATGGCGCTCTCGCCAAACGCCTGCCGGGGTAGGGCTAGACCGGAACTGACCGGACCAAGCTGCTACCCGGTGCTCGCGTGGACCAACTACACTGCGCGCAAATCGCTGGTCAAATCAAAGGAGGAATGATGGCTGTAGGAATCCGCCTCAAGCTCACTGGCGTCACCGCCGAGCAGTTCGACAAGCTCCAGGCGGCGATCGACCCGGAGGCGAATCCCCCGGATGGAATGATCTTTCACTCGTCCGGCCCGGTGGAAGGCGGTTGGGGCGTTCTCGACTTCTGGAAGTCCCGTGAGCACTTCGACCGGTTCGCCGCAGACCGTATCGGACCTGGGATGGCCGCCGCAGGCATTGCAGGGGGTCCACCGGAGATCCACGAGTTCCCCGTGCACGAGCACATCCCCCGCTAGCAAGCGACTGCCCTCGAGGGACACCATGGCGGCCCGCGCCACGATGTCCTTCCTCGGGCCACCGACTGTCGCAAAGTGACATGTCTGCGCCGGAGTGGCAGCTGATCCTCGCGCTGATCGCCGTGATGGTCACGGCACCCGTGGTAATCCAACACTCAGCCCGTAGATGTCCACAGCGTGCATGTCCATGCGTTGTTCGATCTCGGTTCGCATTGCCTCGGTCCAGGGTTCGGCACCGAAGATGCCGACGCGGAGTGAGGACGTCCGCGGATCCACACCCTGTCGTTCGAACTCATCGATGAGCGCAAGCATGTAGGACGGCGTCACCATGATGATCGCGGGCTCGAAGTCGCGGATCAGCTGCACCTGACGTGGCGTCATCCCGCCCGACACCGGCACGACGGTGCAGCCGAGGCGCTCAGCGCCGTAGTGCGCGCCCAGGCCGCCGGTGAAGAGGCCATATCCGTACGCGACGTGCACGGCGTCGCCAGCACGCCCACCGGCAGCTCGGATGGACCGCGCCATGAGGTCGGCCCAGTTGTCGAGATCGCACTGCGTGTAGCCGACGACGGTGGGCCGCCCCGTCGTCCCGCTCGACGCGTGGATGCGGCGCACCTCGGATCGTGGCACGGCGAACATGTCGAACGGGTAGTTGTCACGCAGATCGAGCTTGGTGGTCAAGGGGAATCGCGCGAGATCGGCGAGCGATTCGCAGTCCTCGGGTCGCAGGCCTGCAGCGTCGAAGGCGTGACGGTAGTGCGGCACGTTTGCATACGCGTGCTGCAATGACCAGCGCAGGCGCTCGAGCTGAAGAGCGACCAGCGCATCCCGGCTCAGGCGTTCGGCCGCATCGAGCAGCTCCGGCGCCGGAGCGGTCCCGAGACGGGTCACACGGCGTCCTTCCCGATGGTGCGGCTGGTTCCTCGGAATTCGGCGATGACCTCATCGCCGCGGCGCACCGTGACGTCATAGATACCGGAACGCCCGAAGCGCATGCGTTCCACCGCGCGGGCCTCCAGCACATCACCCGCACGCGACGGGGCGATGAACGTGATGTCGGCGGCAGCCGCGACGGTGAGGGGTCCGTGGCTGTTGCACGCACAGGCGAACGCGGTGTCGGCAACCGCGAAGACGAAGGCGCCGTGCGTGATGCCATGGCCGTTCACCATGTCCGCTCGGATCCGCATGGTCGCCGTCGCCGCGCCGGCGGTGACAGCGTGGACCTCGATGCCGAGTGCCCGGGATGCGGCATCACCCTCGAGCATCCGGGTCACCGACTCCGTCACCGATCCTCCCGTTCGCGCAGTCCACGCATTCGTCGGTGCTCAGATGCTTATGGTGGTTCGCTGGACGGCGGCCACCGCGCCGGCGGGGCCGCCGAGCGTCACCCGCGCCGACACTCGTCTCCCGCCCAGATACAGCACGAGTTCGGTTGCCGGACCGGTGAGCGTCGCCGCCGCTCCGCTCCCGTACCGCCGCCGCGCACCATCGGGACGGACCAGGTCGAGGGCGAACGGGCGGATTGCTCGGGTGAGCCGGCGAGCTGAGTAGCCGGCCATCCGCCATGACAACGCCTCGAGATCATCCATCGCCGGACGCGGCTCACGACCGTTCGCCCGCCGGACATCCTCGTGGTGGATGAAGAACTCCAATCCGTTGAGGATCTCGCGAAGGCGCGGAATACGCCAGGGAACGAGTGGCGCTCCAGCGCGAAGACGGCCCACCAACGGCGTAAATCCCTTTGCCTTCTCGGTCGCGCGCCGCGCATCCGGCCAGCGATGGAAGTGCTCGCGGAGCACCAGGTGCGCGGCGAGGTCGGCCGTCGTCCAACCCTCACAGAGAGTCGGTGCATCGGGACCGAGCTCGAGGAGCAGATCGCAGAGCTGCCGGCGCTCACGAACGTCGATCGGTTCGGACATCGAGGCTCGTGGATCCTCCGGTGCGCTGCCGTGCTGACGTGCTGAGATGCCAGCGTAGCCGCTCGGTGCGCGGGCTCCGCTGCGCGGCCGTCACTCGCTGTGCCTGTTGGAGCGCGGCGTCCGTCGCCCGCGGACTATCCAACCCTCCCGAGTCGGAGCCACGTCAAGCGGGGGGTGAGCTGCCACACCTCGACCGGCGTGTGTCCGGCCTGGAGCGCCGATGCCGGTGTGCCGAAGAGCAGCAGCTCACCCCGATCGGAGTCGGTGATCGCCGTCCCTGTCATCACCGGCACCGGACCGGACCGGAGCGAAACCCAGCCGGCGCCGTCCCACCCCCAGAGCGGTGGGTTCGAGGACGCTGGTGCGCCGCACGCGCAGAGCACGAGGTGGCCGATGGGTGGGTCCAGCGCCATCGTCGACCCCCCGGAAGGCGCGGCGCCGGAGGATGGCAGCAGCGTCCAACTGGCGCCATTCCACCGCCACGTGGTGTTGGCCGCCCCTGTGGAAGGAGGCGGGCCGACGCAGCACCCAACCGCGAGCAGCGACCGGCTCACGGGGTCGAACCACATCGGGCTGAACGTCGCCCCGGCGGGGAGCGGCCCTGCCGCGGATCGTGTCCAGCGCGTCCCCGACCAGATCCAGGTTTCCGCGGGCTCAGAGATGACCCCCGACCGGGTGAGCAGCACCATCTGCAGCTGGGCGGGGTCCCAGGCCATGTCCGAGCCCTCGCCGGGCTGGGGTCCACCGACGCCGGCGTCGAGCTCGCCCCAGGTCGTCCCATTCCAGGCCCAGGTGTCGTTGACCGGTGTGCCTGGTTCCAGGCGCCCTCCGAACAGCAGGACTGTCTTCGTCCGCGGGTCATAGGCCTCGGAGGCGCCGAAGCGCCCCTCGGGACTCGCGGGTGGATGCGCCAGCGTCCACTTGGACCCGTCCCACAGCCAGGTGTTTGGGTAGTCGCCGACTCCGCCGAAGAGCACGATCTCGTGGGTGGCGACGTCGTCGGCGATGCTGAACCCCTGCCCCGCCTGTGGCTGCCCTGGCACAGGGCTTGGGGTGATCGGCTGGAGCGAGGACGGTGTTGGTGCCGGGTGTGTGATCTGCGCCGCAGGACGCTGGCCGAAGGAGATCACCAGCCCGATCGCGCCGGCGATGGCGATGATGCACGCGAGCGCGATCACGGATCGCGTGGTCAGGCGGCGTCTGCCCCTCTCGCCGGGCTCGTTGTCGAGGCGCTCATGCATGGTTGGTGCAGCCGACAATGTGCCACGCCGGATCGCGCGTCAGGCGTTGCGCATGGGCGTCCCGACCGGTCCGTATCGCGCTGCACGCCGCCCAGTGGCGGCAGCCTTAGCTCAGCGGAGGAAGCTGCGCCGCTTTCCGAAGCCGGCGAGACGCAGGATGGCGAGCAGGATCACCGCGCCGGCAAATGCGACCACGATCTCGACGATGATCGAGTGGCTGGTGACGCTGTTGGTGACCCCGGCATAGCGGGCGAGGAAGCCACCTGCCAGCGCTCCGGCGACGCCGACCACGATGTCGGCAAGGACCCCCTTGCCGTGGCCAGTCATCACCTTGCTCGCGAGAAAGCCGGCAATCAGACCGATCAACGCCCAGACGAGTATCGAACCAGGATCGAGCGTCACGGAAACCAGTGCAAGCATTGAACTCGCCGGTCAGTGCGCAGCGGTGGCGCTGCGAGCGGAGATGAGCGTGACGACCTTGACGACCACTGCGGCCGCGAGAGCGTAGATGACCATGGCCAGAATGTCGGCCCAGACGATCAGGTTGCCATGCGACGCATACGCTGTCTTGAAGATGCCCGCAAACGGTGCGGCCAGGGCCTTGCCGACCGTGAAGACGAACGATGCGAACCCGACGTTGTTGGCGCCGGCAGCATGGAAGACGAAGTCGAGCGCGAGGAAGGCGAGAACGATACCGGCGATGAGCCAGACGAACTCGACCCCGGGGGATCTGCCCGACCACACGCTCGTCGAGCTCCGGCGAAGGCTTGCTCCCGTCGCCGGATCAGCAACGGTCTGGGTGGTCGTGTTGACCCCAGTCCGGTTCGATCCGTAATTCGTGACGGCCTGATCCTCGGTCTGCATATCGGTCATGTGCCGGCTCCTTTGGGGACGCTCGACACTGAAGACGGTTCAGGATGCGGTCCCACGTGCGCCAAGTGTTCGTCGTAGGACGTAACAATTGCAGTAATACGAAGCATCTCGAGTTCGCGTCAACCAGGGAGCGTCGGCGATAGCGAGTCCCTGCCCGCGTCGATGCGCTGGTATGCGGCGTCCCAGAATCCGAGCCGCGATCTGAATCGTTCGGCCTGAGCGACGACGACCGGAACGTTGGTCAGCGCAACCTCACGTTGCGCCTGCGGCGACTGATCGGCCATCAGCTGCTGAATTCGTTCGAGGACCGACTCCTCCATCGCGAGGACCTCGGTATAGATGTTTCTCCAGAAGAGCGCCTGCGCCAATGTTGCGGTGGCGAGATCCGCCTCTCCTTCCATACCCAGCGAGTTGTCGCCACCCCGGATGGCGGCCACGATGTCGGGCCGCTCGCTGGAAGCCTTCGCGTTCATGTTCTTCTGATACACCCCCGGGCATAAGAAGATCAGCAACAGAGTTCGTATAGTCACGCTGTGGACTCCGGCCGCGCTGCGCGAATGGCACGCCCGCTCGAGGGTGAGGACATCCAGACCGAGCACTGGGAAGACGCCCGCCACTGGATGAGCATCTACGACGATCTGATTCGCTTCAAGCTCGGCTTGCTCGAGCGTGTGCGCCGTGAGCTCCCCAAATTGCATCCCGTTGCGCAAGGCGCCGCCGACGAGGACATCGGCTTCATCGAGGCCCAGATGGCGGGGTACTACGCCCGCCTCGACCTCTGGTATCAGCGCGTGTGGCAGCTCCAGGGCCTCTGGCTCGATCCCAATGGACGGATCATCCGCCACAAGGGTCAGGAAGCGGTGCTCACGGCCCGCGAGTTCGAGCTCCTGCAATTCCTGCTCGATCATCCCCACCGCTACTACACGGCTGCACAGATCACGGGGCTTGCCTGGTCGGACGCGGCACTGTACCCCGAGGAGGTTCGCAACTACGTGCTGCGGGTCCGCAAGATCCTGGTGCGGCTCGCCCTGCCGTGCGACCTCGTGAACAAGCCCGGCAAGGGATACTCGCTGACGTTTCGCGATACCGGGTCGTCGACGCCATAACCGGCTCGCAACCAGGCCGAGCGCGCCGCACGGCTACGATGGCGGTCATGAGCACCCTGACCCCGCCGGCTGCCGGGATCGACGTGGATGCGCTGGTCACGTCGTGGACCGCCGCGAATTACCTGACCGTGGCCCAGATCTACCTCCAGGCGAACCCGCTGCTCCGCGAGCCGCTTCGTGTGGAGCACATCAAACCGCGCCTGCTCGGCCATTGGGGCACGTCACCGGGATTGAGCCTGATCTACGTCCAGCTCAACCGCCTGATTCAACAACGCGATTGTGACGTGCTGTACATCGCCGGCCCCGGTCACGGCGGTCCCGCAATCGTCGCCAACGTCTACCTCGAGGGCACGTACTCGGAGATCTATCCCGCGGTATCCCTCGACGAGCCCGGCCTGCTCCGGCTCGTGCGCCAGTTCTCCACGCCGGGCGGCATCCCCAGCCATGTCAGCGTCCCGACGCCGGGCTCGATCCACGAAGGAGGTGAGCTGGGCTACGCGCTCGCCCATGCCTTCGGCGCAGTTTTCGACAATCCCGACTTGATCGCTGCGTGCGTCGTCGGCGACGGCGAGGCGGAGACCGGCCCGCTCGAGGGATCGTGGAAGGGCGTGAGCTTCCTCAATCCGCGACGCGATGGCGCGGTGCTGCCGATCCTGCAACTCAACGGGTACAAGATCAGCGGCCCGACCGTGCTCGGACGTGCTCGGGAACAGGACGTGCGCGGTCTGCTCAGCGCGCATGGATATGAGGTCCACGTCGTCAGCGGCGACGACCCTCGCGCCGTGCACGAGGAGTTCGCGAACACGCTCGACACCTGTTACGACCACATCCGCGAGATCCAGTCAGCGGCTCGCGCCGGGGCAAGCACGAGACGCGCCTCGTGGCCGGCGATCGTGCTCCGCACGCCCAAAGGTTGGACCGGACCGAAGTTCGTCGACGGTGTGCCGGTGGAGGGCACGTTCCGCGCCCATCAGGTACCGCTCGATAACGTCAGGACCAATCCTGCCCACCTCGCCCTGCTCGAAGAGTGGATGCGCGGCTACCGGCCTGAGGATCTCTTTGACGGCGGCGGCCGACCGGTCGCTGCAGTGACATCACTGGCGCCTCGGGGCGGCAAGCGGATGGGCTCGTCGCCCCACGCCAACGGCGGGGTCCTGCTGCGCCATCTGCAGCTTCCGGACATCAACGACTACGCGATGACCGTGGATCCCGGGGTCACCGTCGCGGAGTCGACTCGCCGTCTTGGCGAGTGGGTTCGTGACCTGTATCGCGACAATCCCGACAACTTCCGACTCTTCTGTCCCGACGAGACCAACAGCAACCGGCTGGGTGCCGTTTTCGAGATCGAGAATCGAGCCTTCGAGGAGGCGACCATCCCGATTGACGACCATGTCAGCGCCGATGGACGCGTCATGGAGGTACTCTCCGAACACCTTTGCGAAGGCTGGCTCGAGGGATACCTGCTCACCGGGCGTCACGGGCTCTTCGCAACCTACGAGGCGTTCGCGATGGTCTCCGCGTCGATGACCGTTCAGCATGCGAAGTGGCTCGAGGCTGCGCGCGGGCTGAGCTGGCGAGAGCCGGTCGCGTCGCTGAACATCCTGCTGACCTCGACATGCTGGCGCAACGACCACAACGGCTTCAGCCACCAGGGGCCCGGGCTCATCGACACCGTGATGGCGATGAGCGGCGACGTGGTGAGGGTGTATGTGCCTCCGGACGCGAACTGCCTGCTCGCGGTGACCCACCGCTGCTTCACCAACATCAACAACCTCAACCTGATCGTCATCGACAAGCAGCCGCAGCTCCAGTACCTGTCCATGGACGAGGCGATCGAGCACTGCGCTCGCGGCGCGTCGACCTGGGCGTGGGCGTCGAATGCGGGCGATGGCGAGCCGGACGTCATGCTCGGGTGCGCGGGCGATATCCCGACCCTGGAGACCCTGGCGGCAGCGGCCCTGCTCCGCGAGCACGTGCCCGATCTCCGCTTCCGCGTGGTCAATGTCGTGGATCTGCTGGCAATGAGCCCTGCGTCCTTCCACCCGCACGCGCTCAGTGCCGAAAGCTTCACGGAACTGTTCACCGATGAGACCGACGTGGTGATGGCCTTCCACGGCTATGCGCGGGCGTTCCATCAGGTTGTCCACGGCCGGCCCAACGCCGCGCGCTTCCACGTTCGTGGATACAACGAACACGGCACCACGACAACGCCGTTCGACATGGTGGTGCTCAACGAGATGAGCCGCTACCACCTGGTGATGGAGGCGCTCCGCCGGTCCCGGCGCACTCCCGCTGGGGCCGACGACCTTGACCGCTTCTGCACCGCACAGCTGCAGCGGCATCATGCATATGTCCGCGAGTATTTCGAGGACATGCCTGAGATCCGCGACTGGCGCTGGCCCGGATGAGCACCGTCAGGATGCGGACCACCGCGTCCCGCTGACCGAATGCGCGTCCTCGCCGTCAACGCGGGCTCGAGCAGCCTGAAGCTGAGCGTCGTCGAAAACGGCGATCAGGTTTCGGACGAGCAGCAGACTGACGGCGACGCCGACGCGATCGTTGCGCTCCATGACTTCGTCGCGCGAGCCGGCGACGTCGACGCGGTCGCGCATCGGCTGGTGCACGGAGGTGCGGCCGTTCGACACGCCACGATGGTCGACGATCAGGTGCGGCACCAGCTCGACGCCGCGGTGGAGCTTGCGCCGCTGCACGTCCCTCCGGCACTGGCGCTCCTGGACGCGGCGCGTGCGAGCATCGACCGGCCGCAGATCGTCTGCGTGGACACGGCTTTCCATACGACCATCCCGGACTTTGCCACCACGTATGCGGTGCCGGCGGAGTGGCGTGCATGGGGCGTCCGCCGATACGGATTTCACGGGCTGTCCTATGCATGGGCGAGCCGGCGAGCCGCGGAGTTGCTGGGCCGGCCCATGGATGCCCTGCGCCTGGTGATCGCGCACATCGGCGCTGGCGTGTCGGCGTGCGCCGTACGCGACGGACAGAGCGTCGACACCAGCATGGGCTTCACGCCCCTGGAGGGCGCGGTGATGAGTTCGCGGAGCGGCACCGTGGACCCGGGGGCGCTGCTCTGGCTCCAGGAACGCCACGGGCTGGGGGTCGACGCCATGACCAGATCGCTGGAGCGCAGCAGCGGCCTTCTCGGGCTCTGCGGCGTCTCCGATGTGCGCGAGGTTGAGCGCGAGGCGGCGGCGGGGAATGCCGCCTGCATGCATGCGCTCGACGTCTACGTCCACGTGCTGAGCCGTGTCATCGGTGGTCTGGCCGTGTCGCTCGACCGGCTCGACGCACTCGTCTTCACCGGCGGAGTCGGTGAGCACTCAGCGTTGATCCGCAACCGCGTCTGTGCTCGCCTCAGCCTGCTGGGCCTTTCGGTCGTCCTGGCGCCGGCTGATGGCGACGGCGTGATCGCCCGCGGAGGACCGGGGCCCGGTGTCGTGGTGGTCACCGCGCGAGAGGACGCGCAGATGGCGCGTGAAGCGCGCCAGGTACTGGGAAGCTAAGCTCGGGCGTCATGGCCGACTGGGTGACCATCTCCGCGCTCGCGACGGCCGGCGGCACGCTGGTCCTCGCGGTTGCCACCTTCTCCTCGGTTCGCTCCGCCAACCGGGCGGCCCGCGCTGCCGAGCGGTCGCTGCTCGCCGGACTGCGCCCGGTGCTCATGCCCTCGCGTCTCGAGGACCCAGCGCAGAAGGTGTCGTTTTACGACCAGCACTGGGTGAAGATCGAGGGCGGCCGCGCGGCGTTCGAGGTGGGGCCCAACGCGGTCTACCTGGTCATCGGGCTCCGCAACGCCGGATCCGGTATCGCGGTGCTCCATGGCTGGCACTTCTCCCCGGAGCGGCTGTCCGGCACCATCCGCCGGACAGCAAGGAATTCCGCCGGCTGACTCGCGACATTTACGTACCCGCCGGCGACACGGGCTTCTGGCCGGGGGCGTTTCGCGATCCCAATGAGCCGCTGTATGCGGTGGCCCGGGATGCCGCTACCACAGCGAAGCCGGTCACGATTGACCTGCTCTACGGTGACCATGAAGGCGGTCAGCGGATGATCAGCCGATTCGGGCTCTCCCCGACTCCCGGCGGCACATGGCTGGCGGTCGTCGCACGGCACTGGAACCTCGACCGTCCCAACCCTCGCTGAGAGTCGGCCAAACCACGCAGCCGCGCACTGCCTTCCGGCGACATCCATGTGTCGCGGACGTCCGGCAGCGTATGGGCATGACCGACACCGCCGAAGACGCTCGCGCCTATATCGCCAAGGTGCGCTGGCAGTTCGCGAAGACGATGCCGCAGTGGCCGCATGAGTACACGGTGCTGCTCTGGCGGCAGGACCTGGAACGCGAGTTTCGGGAATTCGTCGCTCTGATCCGTAGCGATGGCCTGGTCAAACCATGGCCGCGCGATGCCGCCAGTCCCAGGTACCACCACACGTACCTGGAGCTGGACGATTGGGAATACTGGACGATGGGCGAACCGGTTGACGAGACCACCCTGATCAACCGCGCGTTGTTACCGCGCGTCGGTCTCGGCGTCGACGTCCTGCCCGCGAGTCAGAAAGAGCGCCACCGCGAGCACAAGGATGACGCCGGCATTGGTGCCGAGCTCGAGGAGTGACTGCGATATCGACGGAGAACCCGCCGGCGGTCCCCCGGAGGAAAGAGTCAGCCGCGTCGAGACCGCCAGGATGTCTCGAACCGCGGCAATGATGCCGATGACAAGGAAGGGACGGAACGGGAATCCCCAGCCCTCGAGATGGGTGAGCACGGTCCGCATGATGTCGACCAGGATGATGACCACGAGCACCCCATCAACGGCGCTGATGAGGGCGAGCGTGTAGTCGTGCGACGCCGCGTTGAGCGATGTGATGAAGCTGATGAAGCTGCGGACGAGCACCACGGCCGCGAGCACGAGCAGGACGATCGCGACGCCGTACTGGACGAGGTCGATGAGGATGCGCAGAGGCGTGCCCCGGCGTATCTCCGACCACGACCAGGCAGGACCGCCGGGATTTGCATCCCTCGAAATCGCCGGCAGTTCAGCGGGACCGGTACTCGACTCATTGGCCATAACGCTCGATGAGTCTAAGTCGGTCCCGCGGATTGCGCCGATCTCTGCGCGCTGACCTCGTGCGCGGGGACGTTGGTCTCGCCCGGTGACGTCGTCGGGCAGGCGCGCCAGGCGTTTACGAATCTGCGCCTTGCGGTCGAGGCGGCGGAAGCATCGATCGACGACATCGTCAAGATCGCTTAAACCAAGAGACACGTCCCGGTTCAGGGACGTGTCTCTTGGTAACAGTGCCGGGGGTGAGCCCACCCCTCAGTAGTAGTGGCGCCGGCCGCCCACCGCATGACCGGCCATCCCGAGCAGCTCGAGGACCAATCCGATGACGATGAGGATGACCCCGATGGTCACCAGAATCGGGATCGCCGCCAGCAATCCGATGATGAGCAGGATGATGCCCAGAACGATCACGCCTCGCCTCCTTGGGTCGCGAATTCCATGATGTCGCCGCCGGTTCGGTGAGCTCCGAGCATCAAACGGGACGGTCGTCGATGGTCCTCACGTCGGTCCTCCGGACACCGGGCCCACCCCAGGAGGACCAGAAGATCAACGACAGGACGATGCCGAGCGCGCCAACCCCCATCAGGATGTACCCGATGGTGTGAAGGTCCACTCCGCTCGTGGTCACGTGGATCGCGAAGGCCAGAACGGCCCCAACCGCGATCAGAAAGATGCTGACTCCAAGTCCCATCGAAACGTACCTCCTTGATCTGGTTCACTTCTCTGGCCTAACTGTTATAGCCAGTGTCGGTGCTTCGGATATCGACACTATCATATTGAGACCAATCATGGATACCCTGCGTGATACCGTCGATCACATAAAGAGTGCAGGTTCACATGTCCTTTGGAACTCCCCCGGGAGTTCCCGGATCGACCACCTCGGCGGGGTTTCGGCGCCCGACGCTGACCCCGTCGCCCTGATCCCGGCTCGAGCGGAGCCCGGGTCGCCAGCTTTATGTTTGCCCGGCCTTGGACCCACGCCGCGCCGTTTGGACCGGGCATTTGCGGCGCCACGCGTCCTCGATCAGATCGGCGAAGGCGTCCGGATCGACGCGAGCGAGTGCGACGCGCACGCCGCGGAGTCGTTTCCCCCACAACAGCTCCTGGCAGCCATCAGGGTCGATGCCGATCGCAGCACGGATCCGTGGCTCGTCGAGCATGACGTTGAAGTGCTCGCGGTCACGCTGGGTCGCGAAGATCCTGCCCGCTACGCGAAACGACGGGAAGCCGTGATGATCGAGCTCGACAGCTCCGGGCAGCAACAGCGTCATCCGGCGCGCCCGCGCGAGCGCGATCATCCCAGGGTCACGCGATCACCCTATGGGAGGCGGACCGCACCGGTGAGATAGGCGTCGCAGCTGCGTGCTGCAGCGCGCCCATCCGCGATCGCCCAGACGATCAGCGATGCGCCGCGCACCGCATCACCGGCGGCGAACACGCCGGGCGTGGGGCAGGCGAATGTCCCGTCGACGGCAACATTGCCGGAGTCATCGAACGCGACCGACAGCGCATCGAGCAACGCCGATCGGGTGGCGCCTTCGTAGCCGATGGCGATGAGGACGAGGTCTGCGTCGAGGTGCACGTCGTCACCAGCAAGCGGAACGAATGTGCGCCTCCCCTGCTCGCGGCGCGCCTCGACGCGGGCCGCGCGGACGCGTTGCACAGCACCGTTCTCGCCGTCGAAGCTCGTGACCATCAGGCCGAATTCGCGAGAGCCGCCCTCGTCATGCGCGGGGTAGGTTCGGAGGATCAATGGCCACTGCGGCCACGGGTTGCCCTCGGGTCTGGTGTCGGGCGGCTGCGCGTAGACGTACAGCTGCTGCACCTCACCGCACTGCTCGCGGATCACGTTGCCGAGACAGTCGGCGCCGGTATCGCCACCCCCGATGATGATCACCTTCCGGCCTCGTGCCGTGATCTCCGGCATGGTGCTCACGCGCTCCCCGGCGACCCTGCGGTTCTGCTGCACGAGGTAGTCCATCGCGAAATGAATCCCGTGCAGCTCGCGTCCCGGTACGTCCATGTCGCGCGGCCGGTCGGCACCGATTGCGAGCACGACGGCGTTGAAGCGTTCGCGCAATTGTTCGGCGGTGAGGTCGCTGCCGATGTCATACCCGGTCTCGAACGTGATCCCCTCGGCTTCGAGCAGATCGATGCGCCGGTCGAGAACCCACTTCTCCATCTTGAAATCCGGGATGCCGTACCGGAGCAGCCCGCCAACGCGGTCCGAGCGTTCGAAGACGGTCACACGGTGGCCGGCGCGGTTTAGCTGCTGCGCGGCTGCGAGTCCCGCCGGGCCGGAACCGACCACAGCAACCCGGCGCCCGGTACGGTGCGCCGGGGGTTCGGCGCGGATCCAGCCTTCGTCGAATGCACAGTCAATGATCGATTGTTCGATCTGCTTGATCGCAACCGGGTCGTCGTTGATCGCGAGCACGCACGCTGGCTCGCACGGGGCTGGGCAGAGACGGCCGGTGAACTCGGGGAAGTTGTTGGTAGCGTGGAGACGCTCCACTGCGGCCCGCCAGTCGTCGCGGTAGACGAGGTCGTTCCACTCGGGGATGAGGTTGCCCAGCGGGCAGCCGTCGTGACAGAACGCCACGCCGCAGTCCATGCACCGCGCTCCCTGGTCGCGCAGCACCTGCACCGGGAGGGGGAGATACACCTCGCGGTAGTCGGCGATCCGCTCCGCCACCGGACGTTTGTGGGCGGTGTGACGCGGGTGCTCGAGGAAGCCCGTGCGTGCACCCATCAGCTCACCAGCTCCAGCTGGGCGCGAAGCGCGCGCCGGTACTCTTCCGGCATCACCTTGACGAAATGCTCGCGCTCCTGGGACCACGTCCGGAGCAGGCGCCTGGCCAGCGTGCTCCCGGTGAGGGTGAGGTGCCGGTCGAGCAGGGTGCGGACCAGCTCGTGGTCATCAAGACTGAGCGGCTCGAGCGCCACCGATGCTCGGTTGCAGCGCGCCGCAAAGGTGCGCTCCTCGTCGAGGACGTACGCGACTCCTCCACTCATGCCTGCGGCGAAGTTGCGCCCGGTTGCGCCGAGGACCACCACGGTCCCACCAGTCATGTACTCGCAGCCGTGATCACCGACGCCCTCCACCACCGCGACAGCCCCCGAGTTGCGCACCGCGAAGCGCTCGCCGGCCACACCCCGGATGAAGGCTTCGCCGGCGGTGGCGCCGTAGAGCGCAACGTTGCCGATGATGATGTTGTCCTCAGCGCGCCGAGTCGCGGACTCCGGTGGGCGGATGACCAGCCGGCCGCCGGAGAGCCCCTTGCCAACGTAGTCGTTCGCCTCCCCGTGCAGGGTGAGCGTGACGCCGCTGACCAGCCACGCGCCGAACGACTGTCCCGCGGCGCCATCCAACGCGACGTTGATGGTGCCGTCGGGGAGGCCCGCCGCGCCATGACGCCTGGCGATCTCGCCGCTGAGCATCGCGCCGACGCAGCGATGCACGTTCCGCACCGGCAATCGCATCTGCACGGGGACGCCACTCTCGAGCGAGCCGCCGCTGCGCGCAATGATCTCGTTGTCGAGCATGTCACCGAGGTCGGCGGTCTGATGACTGCTGTGCCGCCGGTCCTCCGGGGAAGACACCTCGGAGACCATCAACAGTGGCTGCAGGTCGAGGCCACGGGCCTTCCAGTGCTGCACGGCAGGATTCGTTTCGATGAGGTCGACACGGCCGATCATGTCCTCGAAGCGACGGAACCCGAGCCGCGACATCCAGCGGCGCACGTCCTCGGCGAGGAAGAGCATGAATGACACGACGTGCTCGGGCTTCCCGGCGAAACGAGCACGCAGCACCGGGTCCTGGGTGGCGATGCCCACCGGACAGGTGTTGAGATGGCAGACGCGCATCATCACGCATCCCGCCGCGATGAGCGGGGCGGTCGCAAACGCGAATTCGTCCGCCCCAAGGAGTGCGCCGACGACGACGTCGCGCCCGGTCTTCATCTGGCCGTCGGCGAGGAGCGCAACCCTGCTCCGGAGCCGCTGCCTGGTCAGCACCTGCTGCGCCTCCGCGAGTCCGAGCTCCCACGGCACGCCGGCGTGCTTGATGGCCGTCAGCGGCGAGGCGCCGGTGCCACCCTCGTAGCCCGCGATGACGATGTGGTCGGCGCGCGCCTTCGCGACCCCGGCGGCAACGGTGCCGACGCCCGCCTCGGCGACGAGCTTCACGCTGATCCGTGCCGCGGGGTTGACGCAGCGGAGGTCCCAGATGAGCTGGGCAAGATCTTCGATTGAATAGATGTCGTGGTGCGGCGGTGGGGAGATCAGCCCGACTCCGGGCGTCGAATGGCGCAGGCGCGCAATCGCCTCATCAACCTTGGGCCCGGGAAGCTGACCGCCCTCGCCCGGCTTGGCACCCTGCGCGATCTTGATCTGCAACTCGTCGGCATTCACCAGGTAATGGGCGGTGACGCCGAATCGCGCCGACGCAACCTGCTTGATGGCGCTTCTCCGCCAGTCGCCGTTGGCATCCGGTTCGTACCGCGACGCGTCCTCACCTCCCTCGCCGGTGTTGGACCTCGCGCCGATGCGATTCATGGCAATCGCGAGCAACTCGTGCACCTCCTTGCCCAGCGAACCGTGCGACATCCCACCGGTGGAGAAACGGCGGACGATGTCCAGAGCGGGCTCGACCTCGTCAAGCGGCACCGGGGTGAGCGACTCGCGCAGCGTGAAGAGACCGCGCAGATTCTTCAACCGGCGGGACTCGTCGTCCGCGAGCGCGACGTAGCGGCGGAACGCCTGCTCGTCGTTGGACTTGACTGCGTGCTGGAGGGCGCCGATCACCTCCGGATTCCATTGATGGTGCTCTCCGTCGCGGCGCCAGCGATACTCGCCGCGGTCCTCGAGAGTCGGCGATGTGATGCGAACGTCCGGGAATGCCCGCTGGTGACGGGCGATCGCCTCTGCTGCGATGACGTCCATCCCGATGCCACCGATGCGCGACGCCGTGTTGGGGAAGTAGCGATCGACGACCGTCCGGTCGATGCCGAGACACTCGAAGATCTGCGCGCTGCAGTACGACTGGATCGTCGAGATGCCCATGCGTGCGATGGTCTTGCGCAAGCCCTTGACGAGTGCCTGCACATACAGTTCCTCCGCGCGCGCCGCGTCGACAGTCGGGGGCATCAGCTCGCGCCGCGCGATGTCCGCGATGGTCTCGAATGCGAGATACGGGTTGACCGCCTCCGCGCCGTAGCCGATGAGCAGCGCGAGATGCATCACCTCACGTGCCTCGCCGGTTTCGACAACGAGGCCGACACCGGTTCGCGTCTGCTCGCGAACCAGGTGGTGATGCACAGCGGCCGTCGCGAGCAGTGATGGGATCGGCGCATGCGAGGCATCGATGTGCCGGTCGCTGAGGATGAGGACGGTGGCGCCGGCCTCGATCTGCTTCGACGCCAGGCGGCAGATGCGCTCGATCCCCGCGACCAGCCCGGCCGCGCCTGCGTCGCGGTGGAAGACCATCGAGATCGTCGCAGCGGGGAATTGGCGCTGGGTGACGTGACGGAGCTTCTCAAGGTCGTGGTTGGTGAGCACGGGGTGGGGCATCTCGAGCCGCTTCGCCTGTGCGGGCCCCTGTTCGAGGAGGTTCCCGCCGGCACCGAGCGTGGTCACCAGGGACATGACCGCCTGCTCGCGGATCGGGTCGATCGGTGGATTGGTGACCTGCGCGAAGAGCTGCTTGAAGTAGTTGAACAGGGGGAGCGGGCGGTCGCTGAGCACCGCGAGCGGCGTGTCGTTGCCCATCGATCCAACTGCTTCCTCGCCGGTCTCGCCCATCGGCTCCAGCAGTATCTCGACATCCTCGATGCTGTACCCGAACGCCTGCTGGCGGACGAGGAGCGTGCCCGGATCCGGTGCCGGCACGTGGTCGGGCGGATCGAGCTCATCGAGGTGGACCGTGCCCTCGCGAATCCACTCGCGATAGGGCTGTTCCGCGCTGAGCGCGCTCTTGACCGCGGCGTCGTCGAGGATGCGGCCCGCCGCTGTGTCGACGAGCAGCAGGCGCCCGGGCTCGAGCCGCCACTTCCTCGCAATCCGTTCCTCGGGAAGATCGATGACGCCCGCCTCCGAGGCCATCACGACGAGCCCATCCTCGGTCACGAGGTAGCGGGCCGGACGCAGGCCATTGCGGTCGAGCGTCGCGCCGATCACGCGTCCGTCAGTGAACGCGATTGCCGCCGGTCCATCCCACGGTTCGAGCAGCGAGCTGTGAAACTCGTAGAAGGCGCGTCGCTCCTCGTCCATGAGCGGGTTCTGATGCCATGCCTCGGGGATCATCATCATCACCGCGTGCTCGATCGACCGTCCGCTCATGGCGAGGAGCTCGAGCGCGTTGTCGAACTGCGAGGAGTCCGAGCCCGACTCGTCGAGCACCGGCATCAGCTTGGCGATGTCGTCGCCGAAATGCGGACTGCGGAATTTTGATTGGCGCGCCCGCATCCAGTTGACGTTGCCGCGCAGTGTGTTGATCTCGCCGTTATGCGCCGACATGCGGAAGGGCTGAGCGAGATCCCAGCGGGGCAGCACGTTGGTGGAGAAACGCGCATGCACAAGGGCAAGCATCGAGGTGACTCGTGCATCGACGAGGTCCGGATAGAAACCCGCCAGCTGCGCAGCGGTCAGCATTCCCTTGTAGACGACGGTGCGGCTGGACAGGCTTGCCCAGTGGAATCGATCGCGCCCGATCCCCGCAGCCAGCGCGTCGCGCTCGATGATCCTGCGCAGGATCAGGAGCCTGCCTTCGAGCGCGTCGCCGTCCAGCCCGATCGCGGCCACGAACAGCTGGCGCAGCACCGGCAACGTCATACGCGCCGACCGTCCCAGTGCGCCAGCCGCCACCGGGACGTCGCGCCAGCCGAGCAGGCGAAGTCCTTCCGCGCGGCATGCTCGCAGCGTGATCTCCTCGCAGCGCTCACGTTCCTGCGAGCCCTGCGGCAGCATCGCCATCCCGACCCCGTATGCGCCCGGCGCCGGCAGCGACAGCCCTGATATCTCGCGGAGGAACGCGTCGGGAAGTTGGATCAGGATCCCGGCACCGTCGCCACTGTCCGGCTCGGCACCGGACGCGCCCCGATGGCCGAGATTGACGAGTGCCTGGATCCCCTGCTCGACCACTGAGTGAGCCGGCCCACCGGCGATCCGGGCGACAAACGCCACGCCGCAGGCGTCGTGTTCGACGGCAGAGTCGAACAGACCTCGATTCGGGGGCTGTTGACCTAACTTTTCGCCGATACGCGCGTAGCCTGACATGCTCAGGCGATCAGATCAAGCCGCGCATTCGAGACGCCCTCGCTGTGCTAGTCTGTGGCTCAATGGCCGCAACTGCGCATCGATACTTTGGCCCGCCAGCCGTAAGGCTGCCGGGGGTCTTCTAACCCGACCGCGCAGTCGTTACCAGGGCTGGTTCATCAGAGATGGGTCAGCCCCGGATCGCGTGTGGTGGCCCATCACCACACGGAGGTGCCACACAGTGACCATCGAGCCGCTGCTGCTCAGCGCGACGCGACGCCACCAGACACATCGGGTCAACATCGGCGCCGTGGCGGTCGGCGGCGACACAGTCCCGGTCATCGCCGGCCCCTGCGCGGTCGAGGCCGGCTACGTCGAGCACGCCGTCGCAGCTCATCGAGCGGGCGCTTCCGCACTGCGGGGATGCGTCATGAAGCCGCGCACCCGGCCGGGCTCCTTCCAGGGCCTCGGAATCGCCGGGCTGCCGTTGCTCGACGAGGCGCGACGAGTCACCGGATTACCGGTGATCGCCGAGCCCCTCGCCGCCGCGGACATCACCGTGCTGCATGGCCATGCGGATGCGCTGCTCATCGGCGCGCGTTCGATGTACAACACGCCGCTCCTGCGCGCTGCCGGACAGAGCGGCATGACAGTCGTCCTCAAGCGGGGCATGTCCGCGACCTACGACGAGTGGCTCGCCGCCGCGGACTACGTCACCGCTGAGGGCAACCGCCAAGTGATCCTCTGCGAGCGCGGTATCCGCACCTTCGAGACCGCTACCCGCAACACGCTCGACGTGAGCGCGATCGCCGTGCTCCGCGACATGACCGACCTGCCGATCGCTGTTGACCCGAGCCATGCCGCGGGTGCCGCCCGGTGGGTCCCGTCGCTGGCGGTCGCGGCGCTCGCGGCCGGCGCCGACGCGCTGCTCATCGAATGTCACCCCAACCCGGCGGAGTCCTTGTGTGACGCTGCCCAGGCGATCACGCCGACGGTGCTGAGCCGGATCGTTCAGACGTCGCTGGCGCTCTGCGCGATGACGCGTCCTGCCGTCGCCGACTCGGTCACCGATTGCCGCGCGATCATCGACACCATCGACGACACGGTGTTCCGCATGCTTGAGTACCGTGCCGCGATGGTGGAGGCCGTGCAGCGACGAAAGCTCGCCTCGGCGTTGCCCGAGCGCGATGAGGAGCGCGAGCACGAGATCGTGGAGCGCCTGTCCCGTCGCGCACCCCGACTGGGCGAGCGCCGGGTCGACCGCCTCGTCCACGCGATCATCGACGAGTGCCTGGACGCCATGGAGGTCTGGCCCCAGGCCGTCGCATGACCTCGGCGGATCGCTTCGAGGCCTCGCTTGACAGGTACTATGCGCACATATAGAATGCGGGCATATCATCTGCCGCGGACAAGGAGTGGCCCATGTGGACCTATGACTACAGCGCGGAGAGCACGGCCCGGCCGGATCGCATCTTCGATCTCTTCCGGGACGTGACCACCTGGCCACATTGGAACCCCGCGGTTGAGTGGATGGAACTCGACGGCCCCTTTGCCGCCGGGACCACCGGGACCATGAAAGTCCCTGGGCAGGATCCCCTGCGCATGCGCCTGGTTTGGGTCGAGGATGACCTCGGGTTCGAGGACGAGACCGAGATCCCCGGTGCCGGCGTGGTCGTGCGGGTCCGGCACGCGCTGAAGGATGTCGGTGAGGGGCTGACGCGGATCACCTACGAAGTCACCATCGACGGCCCGGCTGCCGGCGATCTCGGACCCACGATCGGCCCCGAGATCACCGCGGACTTCTCCCGGCCGTCGTCGCCGCGCTCATCAGCCAGGCGGAGGCGGTGACGTCACTGCGATGACGGTGGACGGTGCCGCTGCCTCGACGGTTGTTGAGCGCGCCGTGGCTGGAACCGCCGGGCCCGACGAGAGTCCCGGCTTCCTGCTCTGGCGGGTGACGCTCCGCTGGCAGCGCGTCATCGCCGCGGCGCTGCGACCCCTCGGGCTCACCCATGTGCAGTTCGTCCTGCTCGCCAGCGTCTGGTGGCTCGCGTCCGTGGCCGGGGAGGGTCCTGCCCAGCGGCGCGTCGCGGAGCACGCCGGGACCGACCCGATGATGACCTCGCAGGTGCTCAGGACCCTCGAAGGCAGGCGTCTGATCACGCGAGCGCCCGATCCCGAGGACTCACGCGCCCGGCGCCTCGGCATCACGCCCGCGGGCGCCGAGCTAGCCCAGCGGGCAATCGCCGTCGTCGAGGCGGCAGACGCTGGGTTCTTCGCGGCGGCAGGTGATCGCCGCGAGTTGCTGCGGACCATGCACCGGCTCGTGGGGTGACGCGCATGATCCGCGCGGCCGACGCTCATACTCGGGATGCGGTGGCGACCGCCTGCGAAATGCGGGATTGAGGCGAGAAGCGATGGCAACGACGACCCCTGCGCCTCATCGGGCGCTCGAGAAGCGGGCGGAGGCGGACCGCGCCCCCACCCGGATCGAACCGGTGGAGGAGCGCACCCTGGTGGCCCTCTTCCGGCGCCAGGCGGCGTCGCGCACCGACAGGCCGGCGATGTTCCACCGTGCCGGGGATCAGTGGGCAGCCATCGCGTGGCGCGCATACGCCGAGCAGGCGCGCTCGCTGGCCGCGTTCTTCGTCGATGCCGGGCTCGAGGAAGGCGAGCACATTGCGATCTGGTCGTTCAACCGGCCGGAATTCATCATCACCAGCACCGCCACCATGCTCGCCCGAGCGTGCACGGCACCGCTCTACCAGACCCTGAGCGCACCCGAGGCCGGATACGTCCTCGGCCACTCGGACGCGCCGATCGCGGTCGTCGAGAACGAGCATCTCCTCGCCAAGGTGCTCGAGGTGCGCGACCAGTTGCCGGCGCTCCGCTGTGTCGTCTTGATGGAGGGCGCAGCCGCGGGACCCGACGGGCTCGCGGTGGTCGCATGGAGCGACGCGCTCCGACGTGGCCGCGATGCGCTCGCCAGGGTCGCGCCCGAGCTCGATCGGCGCACCGACTCGGTGCAATCCACCGATGTGGCGACCCTCGTGTACACGAGCGGTACGACCGGCCCGCCCAAGGCGGTGATGGCGACCCACGGCAACCTGATTGCGGCCATCAACGCCCTGGTACCGATCGTCGATCTCTCCGCCGACGACCGTGTCCTGAGCTACCTGCCGCTCGCCCATATCCTCGAGCGCCTCAACAGCGAGGTTCGCCTCTACTGCGCGGGCAACGCACTCTGGTTCGCCGCATCCATCGCCGAGATGCCCGCGGAGCTTCGCGACATCAGACCAACCTGCTTCGTGGGGGTGCCGCGCGTCTGGGAGAAGATGGCCGCGACCATTGAGTCAACGATCGAGGGCATGGCGCCGGCGCGACGCCGCCTGGTGCGGTGGGCGATCGCAGTCGGGGAGCAGGCGGTCGATCGACGTCAGCGTGGCGAGCCGTCGACCCGCGCCCAGCGGTTGCGCCTCGGCGTGGCGGATCGGCTGGTCCTCCGGCGCATCCGTGAGGAGACCGGCCTCGACCAGGCGCACACGCTGATCACCGGGGCGGCGCCGATCTCAGTGCACTTCCTGCGCTTCTTCCATGCTCTCGGGCTCGAGGTGCTCGAGGGCTACGGGATGAGCGAGAACATGACCGTGACGAGCGTCAACCGGCGCGGCCATGCGCGCCTCGGCACCGTTGGGGAGGCCGTCGAGGGCGTCGAAATCCGGATCGCCGATGACGGCGAGATCCAGATGCGCGGTGAGGTGGTCTTCGCCGGCTACTACAAAAACGCTGCGGCCAGCGCCGAGACGGTCGCGGACGGCTGGCTGCACACCGGGGACATCGGTGAGCTCGATCGCGACGGCTACCTGCGGATCACCGACCGCAAGAAGGATCTGATCATCACTGCAGGCGGGAAGAACGTTTCGCCCACCAACATCGAGGACGCGCTGCGCAACGAGCTGATCGCCAACCCAGTGGTGATCGGTGATCGTCGCCCGTACATCGTCGCGCTCCTGACCCTCGACTCCGCGGGGCTCGACGTGTTCGCGACCCGCCACGGCCTCGCCGCGGAAGCAGGCGAGCTGCGCCGCCATCCCACCCTGCTCGAGGCGATCCAGCAGCAGGTGGAGGCCGCTAATAGGGGCCTCGCCAACGTCGAGCAGGTGCGGCGGTGGGTCGTGCTCCCCGGCGAGTTCGCCGTCGGCGTCGAGCTCACGCCGACGTACAAGGTGCGGCGCCGCGTCGTCGCCGAGCGTTTCGCCGCGGAGATCGAGAGCCTGTATGCGCCGAGAGCGGACCCGGTCCATTCTCAGGGCGGGACCTCCGCGCCGAAGGTCTAGCGGCGGTCGAGAATCCCGCGAATATAGGCGGCCTGGCCGGCGTGCTGGACATCGTCGACGATGATGCTGACCAGCCGGACGCCGAGCGTGACGGGCGGGTCCCAGCGCTCGTCGACGATTCGGTCGAGGTCGGCGTCGGTCAGAGCTCGGAGGTACGCGAGCGTCACCTCGTGAACGGCGTCGTAGTACTCGCGCAGCGGCTCGGCATCGACCACGACCGAGGCGACCTCGGGAGGGGTGTGTCCGAAACCGGTGTCGGCCGGCTCGAGTGCGAGATCGAAGCGGTCCGCCCATCCCGCCGACCTCCAGACCTGGTCCGTTCCGGCAACGCCCGCGATGTGATCGTCCTGGATTCGAGTGAGGTGCCAGACCAACCACCCGATCGTATTCGCCTCCCCGTCGAGGCGCGCCGCCAGCTGGTCGCGGCTAAGGCCGTCGAGCACCCGATGCACGATGTCGCGTATGCGTCCGAAGGAGTCGGCGAGGATTTCGGCACTGGTCATCTGATTGCTCATTGTGGGGTTACGGACGCCGCCAAGGGCGCCTCGTCCTTGCGCTCGGCGTGCGCATCGACCGGGGGCCTTCCTCCATCATGAGGATATGACTGAGCATCCCGAAGACCTCCCCTGGAACGACACCCCCGCAGACTCGGATGCGCCGTTGGGGAGTGGCGAGCCCGACCCCGCCGAGGTGAGCGGCGACGAGGACGATCCCGCACTGCGGGACGCGTCGCTGGCCGGCCGGCTCCACGACGTCGACGAATATCGTCGCGAGACGCTCGACGAGCGTCTCAGCGAGGAGGAGCCGGATCGGGCCGCGCAGCTCGGGAAGCCGGCGGCGGGTGCGCTCCAGGCGCCGGAGGCCGGTGACGACGACATCGCCCTGCTGCGCGGAGAGCCGGACCGTATGGACTCCTTCGGCGACGATGACGAGTCCGCGGAGGATGCCGCCGTTCACGTCGTTCCCGACCGCCGGGGGTAGGCGTCGGCGCCTTGCCCACGCCGGCCTGGAGAACGGGACGGCGATCGTCGTCAGGAAGCAGTTCGCAACCAGGATCGCGTCAGGAACGTGGACCTTTGGGCACCGAGTTGAGTGTCGAACGCCTCTACCAGAGGGTCGAAACCGTCAGTACGGTTGATCCAGAGACAATCCCCACTGGAGATGCAACATGACGGTCAAGGTCGGCATCAATGGATTCGGACGGATCGGGCGCGACGTCGTCCGCGCAGCACGCGACAGCGGTGCCGATCTCGAAGTCGTCGCGGTCAACGACATCACCACGGCGGCAACGCTCGCACATCTCCTGAAATACGACAGCGTGTTCGGCCGCTATCCGGGCACCGTCTGCGCCGAGTCAGAGGCCATCGTCGTCGACGGTCGCCCGATCAGGGTCTTCGCCGAGCGCGAGCCGAAGAACCTTCCCTGGGGTGATCTCGGGGTGGACATCGTCATCGAGTCGACCGGCCACTTCACCGACGCGGTCAAGGCTCGCGCGCATCTCGACTCCGGCGCGCGCAAGGTGGTCATCACCGCGCCCGCAAAGAACGAGGACATCACGATCTGTATGGGCGTGAACGACGACGCCTACAACCCGTCGGACCACGACGTCATCTCCAATGCATCCTGCACGACCAACTGCCTCGCGCCGGTTGCCAAGGTGCTCTCGGACACCTTCGGGATCGAGGCCGGATTCATGACCACGGTGCACGCGTACACCGGCGACCAGGTCATCCTCGACGCACCCCACAAGGATCTGCGCAGGGCGCGCGCGGCGGGTCTCTCGATCATCCCGACCACGACCGGGGCGGCCAAGGCAGTTGCTCTGGTCCTCCCGGAACTGAAGGGCAAGTTCCACGGCCTCGCGCTGCGCGTGCCGGTGCCGGATGTGAGCCTCGTCGATCTCACGCTCACCCTGTCGACGGCCGCGACCGTCGAGGGCATCAACGCGGCGATGCGGGAGGCGGCTGGCACCTGGCTCGCCGGCATCCTCGCAGTGAGCGACGAGCCGCTCGTGTCGGCCGACTTCATCAAGGACGGTCACTCGTCGATCTTCGACGCGCTGAGCACCATGATGATCGGCGACCACACGGCCAAGGTGCTTGCCTGGTATGACAACGAATGGGGCTACTCCTGCCGCGTGGTCGACCTGGTGCAGCACATCGCCGGGAAGCTCTGACATGGGCGACGCGACCATCGACAGGATCGGAAGAGCCAGCATCGACGACATCGACGTCCGCGGGCGCCGGGTGCTGCTGCGAGTCGATTTCAACGTCCCCATGCGCGACGGACAGATCGTCGACGACCGACGCATCCGGGCTGCGCTGCCCACCATCGAGGCGCTGCAGGGACGTGGTGCGCGGATCATCGTGGTCACACACCTCGGCCGGCCGAAGGGTCATGTCGACGCCGCTTTGAGCGTCGGCCCGTTGGCGCGACGGCTCAGCGTGCTGCTCCGGGCAACGGTCCGACAGGCTCCGGATGTCGCGGGCGTTGGCGCGCACGCCATGGCCGCGGCGCTGAATGACGGCGACGTGGGCATGGTCGAGAACGTCCGTTTCGAGCCCGGTGAGGAAGCGAACGATGCCGTGTTCGCCGCCAACCTCGCTTCGCTTGCCGACGTTTACGTCAACGACGCATTCGGCACCGCGCATCGCGCCCACGCCTCGACCGAAGGCGTGGCCCATCTGCTCCCGGCCGTGACCGGCCGGTTGATGGCACGCGAGCTCAAGGTCCTGGGCGACGTCTTGGAGGATCCGCGGCGGCCGCTGGTGGCGATCATCGGCGGCGCAAAGACCTCGACAAAGGTCCGCGTGCTCAACAACCTGATGGATCGGGTGGACCTGCTGTGGGTGGGCGGGGCGATGGCGAGCACGTTCCTGCGCGCCAAGGGCCTGGGCACAGGACGGTCCCTCGTCGAGGACGCCTACGTGGATGTTGCCCGAGGCCTGCTCGAGTCGTCCGCAAGCGAGCACGGACGACTCGCGCTCCCCACCGATGTGCTGGTGACCGCGAACCCCGACGGCAGCACACCGTCACACGTGGTTGCCGTGGAGGCAATCCCCGACGACATGATGGTGGTCGACATCGGGCCGGACACGGCCGCACACATCGCTGCGGACTGCGTCGGTGCCGCGACCGTCGTGTGGAACGGTCCGCTCGGAATCTACGAGGTTCCCGCGTTCGCAGAAGGGACCCGCGCGGTTGCTCGTTCACTCGCCGGCACGTCGGCGTTCACGATCATCGGCGGTGGCGACCTTGCAGCCGCGGTCGAGAGCGCCGGCGTCGCCGACAAGATGGGCTTCATCAGCACCGGCGGTGGCGCGACCATCGAGTTTCTCGAGGGAAAGACACTCCCCGGGGTCGCTGCGCTCCCGGAGCGTGAGGCGATCGGACCCGTCGCTCGTTAGGCGCCTTGCCGGCTCTCCATCAACTGTCCGTGCATCCGTCCTTGCGGGTCGTGTCGTCAGGGAAGCGACGGAGTTCCTGGGTCGCCATCTCCTCGTAAACCTCCCAACGCTGTTCGACAGCATGCTGAGCCAGGCTGAGGAGCCGGTTTGCCTCGGGTGGGTCGGCCTTGAGGAGGGTGCGATAGCGGAGCTCCTTGAAACGGTAGTCCTCGAGCGGCAGCCGTGGTCGGGGCGAGTCGAGGCTGAACGGATTGCCTCCGTCGGCGCGCGCCATCGGGTCGTAGCGGACCAGCGGCCAGTGGCCACTGGCGACGGCGCGATACTGCTGGTCGAGGCCCTTGCGCATGTCGATGCCCTGCTCGATGCAGTGGCTGTACGCGAGGATGAGCGAGGGACCGTCGTACGCCTCGGCTTCCCGAAACGCTTGGAGCGTCTGCTGTGGATCGGCACCCATCGCAACCCGGGCAACGTAGACGTTGCCGTACGCGATCGCCTGGAGCGCGAGGTCCTTCTTGCCCACCGTCTTGCCGGCGGACGCGAATTTGGCGACGGCACCGAGCGGCGTGGCTTTCGACATCTGGCCGCCCGTGTTCGAGTACATCTCGGTGTCGAGCACGAGGACATTCACGTTGCCGCCGGTGGCGAGCACGTGGTCGAGTCCGCCCGCGCCGATGTCATAGGCCCAGCCATCGCCGCCGAGGATCCAGACGCTCCGCCGCACGAGGTGATCAACGACGCTGCAGAGATCAGCGACGACCGGCCCATCCAGGGATGCCAGGCGGCGTTTGAGCTCATCTACTCGCTCGCGCTGTGCGTGGAGCTCCGACTCGCGCAGTTGCCCTGCATCGAGGATCGTGTCGACCAAATCGGCGCCGACGGCTTCTCTCAGCTCCAACAGGCGTTTCCGGGCCAGGGCTGTGTGCCGGTCGACCGTCAGCCGGAAGCCCAGGCCGAACTCGGCATTGTCCTCGAACAGCGAGTTCGACCACGCCGGGCCGCGGCCTTCGGCGTTGCTCGTCCACGGGGTCGTCGGCAGGTTCCCACCGTAAATCGATGAGCAGCCGGTTGCGTTGGCCACCATCAGCCGGTCACCAAAGAGCTGCGAGAGGAGCTTGATGTAGGGCGTCTCGCCGCACCCGGCGCAGGCGCCGGAGAATTCGAACAGCGGCTCGAGGAACTGCGTGCCACGCACCGTCCCGAAGTCAACCCGCGATCGGTCGGCAAGTGGCAGCCTCTCGAAGAACGCGATGTTCTCCCGCTCGGCCGCGACCAGCGGCTCGCGCGGAGCCAGATTGATCGCGCGTGCCTCAGGATCGTTCGGCGCGACCACCGGACACGCTTCGACGCAGAGAGCGCAGCCGGTGCAGTCCTCGACGTAGACCTGCAGTGTGTACCGCGTGTCGGGCAGCCCCCGCGACGCCAGCGGCGCGCTGTGGAACGCTGCGGGCGCGCCCTCGAGCTTGTCCTCGTCGTAGTACCGCGACCGGATCACGCTGTGCGGGCACACGAAGCTGCAGTTGCCGCACTGGATGCAGAGCCCTGGGTCCCACACTGCGACGAGGTCCGAGATGTTGCGCTTCTCAAATGCAGCCGTCCCGCTCGGATAGGTGCCGTCGACCGGCATCGCGCTCACCGGCAGGTCATCGCCGCGCCCCGCGATCATTGCAGCGGTCACGTAGCGGACGAACTCGGGAGCGTCGAGTGGTACGACGGGCGCGAGCTCGCGGGTGGAGGTGACCGCGTCCGGGACGTCGATTCGGTACAGTCCGTCGAGCGCACGGTCGACAGCCGCCTCGTTGCGCTCGACGACGTCTTTGCCCCGGCGCCCGTATGTTTTGGCTATGGTTGTCTTGATCCTGGCGATGGCATCGTCGCGAGGGAGCACGCCGGAGATGGCGAAGAAGCAGGTCTGCAGCACGGTGTTGGTGCGCCCCGGAATGCCGGCCTCGCGAGCGATCAGGCCCGCGTCGATGGCGTACACCTTCAGATGCTTGTCCACGATCTGCGCCTGCACTGCGCGGGGCAGCGCGTCCCATACGGCGTCGGGTGGCGTGGGGCAGTTGAGCAGCAGGGTCGCGCCGGGCGCGGCGCGGCTGAGCACGTCGATCCGCTCGAGCGAGCTGAAGTGGTGACAGGCGACGAAACTCGCCTGCTGCACCAGGTACGGCGCCCGGATGGGATCGGGTCCGAAGCGCAGATGTGACACGGTCTGCGAGCCGGACTTCTTCGAGTCGTAGACGAAATACCCCTGGGCGTACAGTCCCTGCTCGGCGCCGAGGATCTTGATCGTGTTTTTGTTCGCGCCGACGGTGCCGTCGGAGCCGAGGCCGAAGAACACCGCGCGAACCGTTCCAGCGGGCTCGATGTCGAGCGCCGGGTCGTACGGCAGGCTCGTCCCGGAGACGTCGTCGTTGATGCCGATCGTGAAACCGCGTCGCGGCTTCTCGCGGGCCAGCTCGGCAAACACTCCGGCTGCCATTCCAGGTGTGAACTCCTTGGAGGAGAGGCCGTAGCGGCCGCCGACCACGAGAGGCGTGCGCGCCTGCTCGTCGTCCACGTGCGCCTCCGCGAGCGCCGCGACGACGTCGAGGAACAGCGGCTCACCCGCCGAGCCCGGCTCCTTGGTGCGGTCGAGGACGGCGATGCGGCGCACCGTTGCGGGGAGCGCGTCGACCAGGGCTCGTACCGGAAACGGCCTGTAGAGCCGGACCTGCAGCACCCCGACCCGTTCGCCCTGTTCGGTGAGATGTGCGACGGTCGCGCGCACGGTCTCGCCAGCGGATCCCATCACGATGATCACGCGATCGGCCTCGGGGTGACCGGTGTACTCGACGATGTGATACCTACGGCCGGTGCGCTCACAGAGACGGTCCATCGCATCCTCGACAACGCCTGGTGTCCGGGCGTAGAAGGGGTTCACCGTTTCGCGCGCCTGGAAATAGGTGTCCGGGTTCTGGGCGGTGCCGCGTATGAATGGGCGTTCCGGCGACAGTGCGCGAGCACGGTGAGCGCGGACCAAGGCTTCAGGCACAAGGGCACGGAGGTCGTCGTCGGTGAGCATCTCGACGGAATTCAGCTCGTGGGAGGTGCGAAACCCATCGAAGAAGTGCACGAACGGCACACGGGTCTCCAGGGTCGCCGCGTGCGCCACGAGCGCCATGTCGTGCGCCTCCTGGACGGAGGCCGAGGCGAGGAGCGCGAAACCCGTCTGGCGCACCGCCATCACGTCGGAGTGATCACCGAAGATGGACAACCCCTGCGCGGCGAGAGATCGCGCCGCGATGTGCATCACCGCAGGAGTCAGCTCGCCGGCAATCTTGTACATGTTCGGGATCATCAGCAGCAGGCCTTGCGAGGCCGTGAACGTGGTCGCCAGCGCTCCGCCCTGGAGCGCGCCGTGGAGCGCGCCGGCCGCGCCGCCTTCGCTCTGCATCTCGACCACCACCGGCACGTTGCCCCACACATTCGGACGTGCCTGGACGGACCACTCGTCGGCCAGTTCTGCCATCGGCGATGAGGGCGTGATCGGGTAGATGCAGCACACCTCGTTGAGCCGGTACGCAACCGATACGGCCGCTTCGTTGCCGTCGATGGTGACGCGCATCAGACCGGCTCCGCGATCATTTCGATGGCATGCACGGGGCACTGCTCGAAGCACGCTCCGCAGCCCGTGCACCGGGTGAGGTCGAACTTGTATCGATTGCCGGTGCCGAGCTTGATGACCGCAGTCTCCGGACAGGCGCCGAGGCATCCGTCGCATTCGAAGCAGTTGCCGCAGGACAGGCACCGGCGCGACTCGTAGGTCGCCTCACCGGCCGAGAGCCCGCCGATCACCTCGCTGAACGCCTCCACTCGCGTCTCGACCGCAAGCTCGGGTTGCAGGCGGCGAGCGGCATCGCCGAAATACCAGAGGTGGAGCAGGTCGAACGAAGCGGAATCATGCTTCGCAGCGGTGGTCGCGACCACACCGCGCAGATATGCGTCGATGTGCGACGCGGCTTTCTTGCCGTGCCCGACGCCCACCGTCACGGTGCGCTCGCTGGGCACCATGTCACCGCCGGCGAAGAGGCCGTCGCAGCCGGTCATCATCGCCGGCGAGACGACGACGGTTCCGTCGGCGCCGAACTGCACTCCTTGCACGCGGCGCAGAAAGGTGGTGTCCGTCTCCTGCCCGAGCGCGAGGATCAGCGTGTCAGCTGCCAGCGTCTCGAAGCGTCCTGTCGGCCGTGGGAATCCGGTGCCGTCCAGTTCCATGACCTCGACGCGGAGCTCGGGGCCGTCGAACGCCGTGATGGTCCGCAGCCAGTTGATCCGAACGCCCTCACGCTCGGCGTCCTCGGCCTCTTCGGGCTGGGCCGGCATCTGCTCACGCGTCCTTCGGTAGACGATCAGCGCGTCATCGGCTCCCAACCTTCGAGCGACACGGGCAGCGTCCATCGCCGTGTTGCCGCCGCCGTACACGGCGACGCGATGCCCCACCACCGGCGACGCCCCGGACGCGACACTGCGCAGGAACGACACCGCGTCGACAATCCTCCCCGCGTCCTGCGTGGGGATGTCGACGCGCTTGGACAGGTGTGCGCCCACCGCGACGAAGACCGCGTCGAACTGACCGTCGCGTCGTTCGACCTCGAGATCCTCGACGACATGGTCACAGGCGATGCGCACCCCGAGGTCGACGATCCGCGCAATTTCGGCGTCGAGCACGTTCCTGGGGAGGCGATACGCGGGGATGCCGTACCGCATCATCCCCCCGGGGCGATGCCCCGAGTCGCGCACCTCCACCGAATGGCCGCGGCGCGCCAGGTGATACGCCGCCGAGAGACCGCTCGGGCCGGCACCGACGACGAGCACGCGCCTGCCCGTCGGAGCCGGCGGCGGATCGAACCGCCAGCCGCGCTCGAGCGCCAGATCGCCAAGAAAACGTTCGACGGCGTGAATCGAGACCGCGCTGTCGAGCTCGGCCCGGTTGCAGACGCTCTCGCATGGGTGGTAGCACACACGCCCGTGGATCGCGGGAAACGGGTTGTTGCTCACCAGCTCGCGCCACGCCTGTTGATGGCGGCCGGCTTCGGTGTGCGCCAGCCACGCCTGGATGTTCTCGCCGGCGGGACACCCGGCATTGCACGGTGGCAGCAGGTCGACGTAACGCGGCTGCCGATGCCGGGCAGGGCCGGCATTGAGCCGTCGATGGACGCGATCAGCCAGCGGCGTGATGTCGCGCGGCGCTCCGTTCACGCCCCAACGTCCGCCGGCGAGGCCGACCTCGAGGTGGCAGAATCGCATCCATGAGCGAGCAGGAATCTTTCCAAAGGCCGGCCCGGCTGCAGGTTGGGGACGTGATGACCCGAGACGTAGTCACCATCTCCCCCGACGCACCCTTCAAGCACATCGAGCAACTCATGGACGAGCATCACATCAGCGCGCTGCCGGTGGTTGACGGCGAGGGTGGCGTGGTCGGGGTGGTCTCCGAAGCCGACCTGCTGCTCAGGACCGAGGCGGCCGCTGAAGAGCCGGGACGCTGGACCCACGACTCTCGTGAGCGCCGGGCGAAGGCGCACGCGCAGACGGCGGACGGGTTGATGTCCTCCCCCGCGGTGACCGTGGCCCCGACCCAGCCGCTCGCTGCGGCTGCTCGCTTGATGCGCAAGCACAGTGTGAAGCGGTTGCCCGTTGTCGATGGAGGCCGATTGGTCGGCATCGTGAGCCGCGCGGATGTGCTCAAGAGCTACCTGCGCTCCGATGCCGACATTCAGTCGGACATCGCCAACCGCGTCATCCGTGGCAGCATGTGGCTCGACCCGTCGAGCTTCGACATCTCGGTTGATGATGGTGTGGTGCGGATCAGTGGCGAGGTGGATCGGCGCAGCGACGTGGAGATACTCACCACGCTCACCTTCGCCGTAGAAGGCGTGATCGGCGTCGAACCGATGCTGACCTATCGGTTCGACGACCGCAACGTGATGCCGCCGAAGGAGCTCAGCGGCATCTGACCGCCTGACCCGGTCAGCCCGTTGCCGTCTCATGCTCTGGGACGACCAACAGGGCGCCGTGACCGGAGTGGAGGAGCTTGGTCGACACGCTCCCGAGGAAGAGACGGCGAACCATGCCGAGGCCGCGGGTTCCCACCACGGTGAGACACGCGCCCGGTTGTTCGCAGCCACAGGCTATCAGCGCATCGACGGGGTCTCCGACGGCGGTGACCGTGTCGACACGACGTCCCGCGATGGGCGCCAGGATCTTCGCGAACTCCCGAAGGTGGGCCCCCTCGACTGCGAGTTCGTCATCAGGGGTGAGGAATTGCTCCTGCGAGACCGTCAGGGAGGGCTCGGCTTCCACCAGCTCGATGGCGGCATCCTGATAGAGGTGGGTGATGGTGGCCGCAAAGCGCGCGGCGCTTTTGGCGGCAACGGTGTTGTCGAAGCCGACGATGACCCGAGCCGGCGGCCAGGAGCCTGGGCCGCCGCGGATGATGAGCACCGGGCGGTGCACCGAGTGCACGACGCGCTCCGAGACGCTGCCCACGACCACGCGCTTCAGGCCGTCGAGCTCGCGACTCCCGACCACAACGAGATCGGCTGAGACCATCTCGGCCACATCCATCACTGCGTTGAACGCCGGTTCACGGGCGATGTGGAGGCTTCCGACGGTCGCCCCGAGTTCCGCGACCCGAGCCTGCTCATCATCGAGCAGCTTTCGCGCATCGGCCTCGTACGCATCCCAGGCACTGTCCGGCCCGATGTACGGGGCGTACGCCAGGACGCTCGATGGCGCGAACTGATACGCGGTGACCAGGTGCAGCGCCGCGCCGGAGCGCCTCGCCAGGTCTGCTGCGGCGCGGAGCGCCCAGTGTGCGGCGGTCGATCCGTCGGTCGCGAGCAGGATGTTCTGCAGGCTGACCGAACGTCCCAGCTTCTCGTCAAGGCTGAGCACTTGCATGGCTTGCATCTCCAGGTGGTCGTTGTCCCTGCCTCAAGGAGATCAGTCAGGGGCATCTCCGGGCAACGGTCTTTGGTCACCTCATGGGTCGGCGATGGACCCGATGTGCGCATCCCGGTCGCCGCAGACGTTGATGAGCGCCGCCGTGGTCGTTGACTAAGCTTGCCCCGTGGCGTCCCGGACATCCGATCAGCCGAAGCCTGCTCCGGCGAGTCCGAAGGGACAGAACGTGGTCGGGTACAACCCCATCCGGTGGCGTCGCTTCTGGCTGGTGATCTTCGTCCTGCTCCTCGTCAACATCATCGTGTCCACCATCGTCCAGTCGGCGAACCAGACGCCGTCGGTGACCATCCCGTACAACGTGTTCGTCGATCAGGTCAACGCGGGCAACGTGATCAACATCACCGCGACCGGCGATTCGATCACGGGGACGGCCCGAAAAGCAGTCAGTGCCGGCCCGGGCCAGCCGAGTGCCAAGGACTTCTCCACCGAGCGCCCGTCATTCGCCAGCGACGACCTCGAAGCGGCGCTCATCACGAACAACGTCAGCATCCTTGCCGAGCCACCGAACCCGCCGACCCCGTGGTGGGAGACATTGCTCTTCTCGTTCGGGCCAACCCTGCTCATCGTCTTCGGTTTCATCTACTTGATGCGGCGGGGTGCAGCCATGGCCGGCGGCGGCGCCGGTGGCCTCCTCGGGCGCTTCGGCCAGAGCGGAGCGCGCCTCTACGACCCGGAGCATCCCGATACGACCTTCGCCGACGTCGCCGGGATCGACGAGGTCAAGGCGGAGCTGGTCGAGATCGTCGACTTCCTGAAGAAGCCCGAGAAGTACCAGCGCCTCGGCGGCACCATCCCGAAGGGTGTCCTGCTCATCGGCGCGCCCGGTACGGGCAAGACACTGCTCGCTCGTGCCGTCGCCGGCGAGGCGGCGGTGCCGTTCTTCTCGATCTCAGCATCCGAATTCATCGAGGCGATCGTGGGAGTCGGCGCAGCCCGGGTCCGGGATCTCTTTCAGAAGGCACGCGGCGCGGCTCCGGCGATCGTCTTCATCGACGAGCTCGACGCCGTCGGCCGCTCACGCTCGACGGGTGCTCGCCTGGGAGGCAACGAGGAGCAGGAGCAGACCCTCAACCAGATCCTCACCGAGATGGACGGCTTCGATCCGCACGAGGGCGTGATCGTCCTGGCTGCGACCAACCGGGCCGATGTCCTCGATATCGCGCTGCTCCGCCCCGGACGGTTCGATCGCCGGATCACGGTGCCCTTCCCCGACCGGCGGGGACGCCTCGAGATCCTCGGCATCCACAGCAGAAACATTCCTCTCGGACCGGACGTGGACCTCGGCCTCATCGCATCGCTGACCGCCGGCATGGTCGGGGCCGACCTGCGCAATCTCGCCAATGAGGCGTCGCTCGCCGCTGCGCGCCGGGACGCGACGACCGTTGCTCAGATCGACTTCACCAATGCCCTCGAGAAGGTCGAGCTGGGATCCGAGCGCAAGCTCTCACTCACCTCGATGGACCGCGAACGAATCGCGTACCACGAGTCGGGGCACGCGCTGCTGGGGCTGTTGCAGCCCGGCGCGGACCCGGTTCGCCGCGTGTCGATCATTCCGCGGGGCCAGTCACTCGGGGCCACCGTGCAGAGCCCGGTCGATGACCGCTTCAGCTACGGGGAGGACTATCTGCGCGGGCGCATCACCGGGGCGCTCGGCGGCAGGGCGGCGGAGCAGCTCGTCTATGGGGTGACCACGACCGGGTCTGAGGCCGACCTGCGCCAGGTCACCGCGATCGCTCGCCAGATGGTGGTGCGCTGGGGCATGAGCCCCAAGGTCGGCGTGCTCAGCCTCGCCGAGGACGCCGACAGCCCGGGTCAGTCGCTGTCGCTCACACGACCGTACAGCGAGGAGACCGCGGCGCTCATCGACGAGGAGGTCAGGCGCATCTGCGAAGAGTGTCTCGGTCAGGCGGTTGCTCTGCTCGAGAGCAACCGCGACAAGCTCGACGCGCTCGTCCACGCGCTGCTCGAGCACGACACGCTCGGCCAGGCGGAGATCCTTGCCGTCACCGGGATCGCGGCGCCGGCCACGACACCGATCGCAGTGAACTGACGTCCGGGCTGGATCGAGCGGTCAGCTCCCGGGGATGCGGCGGCCGGTCACCTCGTCAATGGTGATGCGAACCCAGTGCTCGGAGGAACGTGTCGCCCACGAATGCAGCGGACCGCGACGGAGCTCGTCCAGCGCCACCTCGTCGGTGATCTCGGTTGCTGATCCCTTGACGACGACGCTCCAACCGGCGTGGTAGAGCGGACGGCTGTCGTCCACCTCAAAGACGACCGGGGCGCCACCGGCGACCGCACTGAGCTTCGTGCCCGGCTCCGTGCAGAAGACGATCGACGCATCGTCTGCGAGGTAGTTGACCGGGAGGATGAGTGGGCGCCCATCGACGACGAATCCGATCCTGCCAACGTAGGAGTGAAGTTGGAGGAGCTCCAGCGCCTCGCCTCTGGTGAGCTCCTGAACCCTCTTTGGATGCTGACTCTCCACGCGGTCTCCTCTCAGGACCAGTCGCTGGTGTTGCGGCTCTTCAGATTGCGCCGCGCCATGAAGGCGGCGGCCTCTGCGCGGCGCGACAACCCGAGCTTCAACAGGATGTTCGACACGTAGTTCTTCACGGTCTTCTCCGCGAGGAAGACTTTCTCCGCAATCTGACGGTTGGTCATTCCCTCGGCAACCAGATCGAGGATCTTCCGTTCCTGAGGGGTGAGATCGGCCATGCCGTCATTGAGCTGTGCACCCTCGCCCCGGAGGCGGGCGAGCACCCGCGCCGTCACCGTCGGATCCAGCAGCGACTCGCCCCGGGCAACCTGGCGGATCGCGCCGACGAGATCACCGCCGCGCACCTGCTTGAGCACGAAACCGGCGGCGCCGGCCATGATCGAGCTGAAGAGGGCCTCATCGTCGGAGTGCGCGGTGAGCATCAGGACCTTGGTGTCCGGAAACGCCGAACGGATCTCGCGACACGCTTCGATACCGGATCGACCCGGCAAGCGCACGTCCATGATCACCACGTCGGGATGGCTCGACTCGACCGCCTGGAGCGCGGCGTCCGCGTCTCCTGCCTCCGCGACAACGCTGATCCCGCCGACACCCTCGAGGATGCTGCTCAGTCCGCGGCGCACCAGCTCGTGGTCGTCGCAGAGCATGACTCGGATCTCGGGTGCATCGGCCACGTCCGCACTGTACCAGCGTCCCGGCGGTGCGCCAGCCTATCGGCCCGCAGGATTCGGGACCTTATCCCCTTGGCGAGCAGATCCCGGAGCTCCACGATGGACCAACCGACATGGCCATGAACACGATGCTGCTCCACGACTTCGCCTACGTTCCCGTTTCCGCGGAGCGGGTATGCGACCGCATCCTGGGCGGCGACCGTGACTGGATCACCCCGCTGGCCGCTGCTGCGATCGGCGAGGGCGAGGCGCTGCGGATGCGGATCGGGCCGCTGAGTGCATTGCCGATGCTCGGCAAGACCTTCAGCGTGCAGATCGGCGAGCCGCTCACCCGGGACGAGGTGACCGTGGTGCCGCTGACGTGGAAGGCCACTGCCACACCGGGACTGTTCCCCGTGATGAGCGCCGACCTCGAGGTTGCACCCCTGGATGAGAATCTCACCCAGCTCACCCTTCGAGGACGGTACGAACCACCGCTTGGCGCGGTGGGACGGCGGATCGACCGGCTCCTGATGCATCGTGTTGCCGAGGCGAGCGTCCGCGCGTTTCTCGGCCGGCTGGTTTCGACGCTGAGCGTGACCGAACCGGTCGAGCAGGTCGCCGCGCACTGAGGCAGGCATCGGCGTCCACCGTCGGGGCGACGAGACTTCGCGATGACCCGGTTCGCAGCCGGAGCATCAGCATGCCCGACTATGATCAGCCGAAGATGGCACTCAGTGGCACTCGTGCTGAACGCCTCCTCGATACGGGCCTCGCACTGGCGGCAGAACTCTCTCTCCCCGCACTGCTGCAACGAATCGTCGATCTGGCAGTCGACCTGACCGATGCTCGTTTCGGCGCGCTCGGCGTGCTGTCATACGACGGGGACAGCCTGAGCGATTTCGTCACGAGCGGGATGACCCAGTCCGAGCGGAGTGCCATCGGCGAGCTACCTCACGGACGGGGCATTCTCGGTGTGCTGATCCGTGAGCCGTCGCTGCTGCGCATTCACGACATCGCGCAGGATCCGCGCTCGAGCGGCTTTCCGCCCAATCATCCGGCGATGGGATCGTTCCTCGGTGCACCGATCCGTGCACACGGCCGGGTGTTCGGCAACATCTATCTCACCGACAAGCAGGGCGCCCCAGATTTCACCGACGACGATGAGGCGGCTGTCCTCGTCCTTGCGACTCAGGCGGGCGTTGCAATCGCGAATGCGCAGCTGTATACGGAGTTGCAGCGGCGCGAACGCTGGTTGGAATCGGTTCGCGAGGTGGCGACGACGCTCCTCGCCGGTGACACGGCGCGCTCCGCGTTGCAGCTGGTCGCACGCAATGCCCGCGAGCTCGGCCAGGCGGATATGGCCACCATCAGCGTCCCGGAAGGGCAGGGGCTGCGCATCATCGTCGCGGACGGCGCCGGCGCGGACGAGTTGCTCGACGTCGAGGTGCCCCTTGCCGGCTCACTCTCCGCTGAGGTGATCCGCTCCGAGCAGACCATGGTCGTCGCGGACGCGAGCCACTCAACTCTGACCCAGCCGATGGCCAGTAGGGCCGGAGTCGGACCGATGATCCTCGTCCCGCTCGCGCTGCGCACCAGCGCCGCGGGCGTGCTCGCCGTCGGCCGTCTCGCCGGACGTCCCGCGTTCGGGTCCGCGGACATTCCGCTCCTGGAGAGCTTCGCCGAGCAGGCGAGCCTTGCGCTTGAATACGCCCGTGCGGTGTCCGAGATATCGCGCCTGGGGATGATCGAGGACCGGGAGCGCATCGCTCGAGACCTGCACGACGGAGTCATCCAGTCACTCTTCGCCGTCGGCATCGGACTGCAGGGAACCGCCGCCGTCGTCGGCGACACACGCCTCGCAGATCGCATCCAGCAGTTCGTCACCGAGATCGACCGTGTGATCGGTGACGTGCGCAGCTACATCTTCGGGCTGCGGCCCAGCGTGCTCAGCGGCGGCAACCTCGCCAACACCCTCGAACAACTCGCGCACGAGTTCGAGGAGCGGAGCCGGGTCACAGTGATCGTCGAGATTGATGTCTCACTCGAAGAGGTGCTGTCGAGCAGCGCCGCGCAGATCGTCCACGTCGTCCGTGAGGCGCTTTCCAATGTGGGGCGTCATGCGGGGGCAACCACGTGCCGCGTGTCCATCCGCCGCGACGGATCGACTGCTGTCGTCGAGATCGATGACGACGGCGGGGGTTTCGACACCGCTCTGGCGACGCGCGGGATGGGCATGGGGAACCTGGCGGAACGAGCCGAGACGATCGGTGGAACGTTGGAAATCGACTCCCAGCCCGGATTCGGTACCACGGTGCGCGTGAGAATCCCGCTATGAGCTTCAGCGGCTTCACGATGATCTGGTCGTGAGCGCAACCCTTCCGCCCGACTATCCGTCGGCATGGGCGATCGACGCAATTCTCGCGGACGGCGGCACGGTGCACATCCGCCCCATCCGCCCCGACGACGCCGACGCGCATCGAGCCTTCTTCGCCCACCAGTCCGAACAGAGTGTGTACTTCCGCTTCTTCGGTCCCCGATCGGAGTTGAGCGACCGCGAGGTCACCCGCTTCACGACCGTGGACTTCCACGACCGCATGGCCTTTGTCGCCTTCCTGCGCAACGACATGATCGCAGTCGGCCGCTACGATCGCCTTGCGGGCGGCGACACCGCCGAGGTCGCGTTCGCCGTCGCCGACGAGCACCAGGGACGTGGGCTGGCGACTCTCCTCCTCGAGTACCTCGCGACCTACGCGGCGACCAAGGGGATCACGCGCTTCACCGCCGACACGCTGATCGATAACCGGAAGATGCTCGAGGTCTTCCAGGGCGCGGGCTTTCGGCGCGAGGCCCACTCTATCGAGTACGGGGTCGTGCACCTCAGCTTCGACATCGAGCCCACTGGAGACTCGCTTGCGGCGAGCGAGCGACGTGCGTGGACCGCGGGAGTGCACAGCATCGCGAGGATTCTGCAGCCCGAGTCTGTCGCAGTCATCGGCGCTGGTCGCAATCCGCAGGGGATCGGACACACCGTGGTGCGCAACCTCATTGATGGAGGGTTCACGGGAACGATTTACCCGGTCAATCCCAACATCGATGCGCTCCTCGGCCTCGCGTGCTCGCGGAATATCGAGTCGATTGACGGCCCGGTGGACCTTGCGGTCCTCGCCATCCCGGCCGCCCGGTGCATCGAGGCCGTGGATGCGTGTGGGCGCAAGGGGGTCAAGGGCCTCGTGGTCATCTCGTCGGGGTTCGCCGAGGTTGGCTCCGAAGGTGCAGCGCTGCAACGTGAGTTGCTGTTGCGCGCGCACCGCGGTGGCATGCGGGTGGTGGGGCCGAACTGCTTCGGCGTCATCAATACCGCCCCGGATGTCCGCCTGAACGCGACCTTCGCCTCGAGTTCGCCGGTCCACGGTGGAATCGCCTTCGCCTCGCAGTCGGGCGCGCTCGCCATTGCGATCCTCGAGCGGTCGCTCACATCAGGGCTCGGTCTTTCGAGCTTCGTGAGCATGGGCAACAAGTGCGATGTGAGCAGCAACGACCTGCTCAGGTACTGGAATCAGGACGGTCAGACACGGGCGATCCTGCTGTATCTCGAGTCGTTCGGCAATCCGCGAGCCTTTGCTCGGGTCGCGCCGGTCGTGTCGCGCACCACGCCGATTGTGGTGGTGAAGTCGGGGCGAAGCTCGGCGGGCACGCGAGCCGCGGCGTCGCACACCGCTGCCCTGGCGAGCCCTGACACCGTCGTGGATGCGCTCTTCCGGCAGGCGGGAGTGATCCGCGTCGACACGCTCGAGGAACTGCTCGACTGCGGCGAGTTGCTGGCGAATCAGCCGGCGCTCGACGGGCAGCGCCTCGCCATCATCGGCAACGCGGGCGGCGCCGCCGTACTCGCCGCCGATGCGTGTGAAGCGGCCGGACTCAGCGTGCCTGAATTCGATGCGGCGACACAGGCGACGATCCGCGAGATCGCCGGACCGAATGCCGGCGTCAGCAACCCGGTCGACCTCGGCGCCGGCGCAACGCCGAAGCTGTTCGAGGACGCGCTCCGCGCGGCAATGCAATCGCCGTCGATCGACGGCGCGGTCGTGATCCTCGCCCCGGTCGCAACCGCCCCAGCCGAAGACGTCGCCCGGGCGGTCGTCGGCATCGACGCCAGGACGCGTCCGGTTGTGTTCGTGCACCTCGGTGACAGCGTCGTGCCGGCCGCGCTGAGCGAGGGGACCCGACCCGTTCCGTGCTACGCCTTTCCCGAGCGCGCGGTGAGAGCTCTCGGACGCATTGCGGAACATTCGAGATGGACCCACCGACCGGTGGGTCAGGCGGCGCAGCTGGACGGCGTCGACCTCGGCGCGGCAGGGGCAACCGCCAAAGCGTTCCTGGCCGCACATCCGGAGGGCGGGTGGCTGTCACCTGACGACGCGGTGGCGATGCTCCGCGCTTTCGGCATCGCAACCGCAGGTGAGGTCGCGGTTGCTTCGGCCGAAGCCGCCGCGGCTGCGGCTGCCGAAATCGGAGGTCCTGTCGCCCTCAAGGCGATGGGGGCGACGATCCTCCACAAGTCCGATGTCGGCGGCGTGCGTCTCGATCTGAGCACGCGGGAGGACGTCGCGAAGGCGTTCTCGGCAATGGCCGGCCATCTCGGCGACGCCATGGAAGGCGCGATCGTGCAGCCCATGCTGCGCGGTGTCGAGCTCATCGCCGGGGTGGTCACCGACCCGCTCTTCGGCCCGGTGGTGATGTTCGGGAGCGGGGGCACGGCGGTCGAGCTGTTCGGAGATCGCGTGCTCCGCATCCTGCCGCTGACCGATCAGGACGCGCACGAGATGGTCCGCTCGATCCGGGGCGCGCCACTGTTGTTCGGTCACCGGGGCGCGCCCAAATGCGACGTCGCCGCGGTGGAGGACGTGCTGCTCCGTGTGGCGCGCCTCGCGGACGAGGTTCCCCAGGTCGCCGAGATGGACCTCAATCCGCTGATCGCCTCGCCCAGCGGGGCGGTGGCGGTCGATGTCCGCATCCGTCTGGCCCCGTGGCGCCGCCACGCCGAGACCGAGGTTCGGCGCCTGCGCTGACACGCAGGGGGGCCGGATGTCACAGGCCCTTGATGGACGTATGGCCCCCTCGCCATGGGAATCCAACCCGGAAATGTCGTGGCTTGAGGCTCTGTCGCGGCAACGTGGTCCGGGCCGACGATGTGCATCAAGGTCAAAGGATCTTGAGAACCACACAACATCAAAGGGACGCGGACATGACAAGCGGACTTCGTTGGCGGATCTTCGTACTGCAGGTCGGACTGATCGGCATCCTCGCGTTCGTGAGCGGGTTCGCCTTCTGGGCGAGCAACTTCGCGACGTCGACCGTGCACGACCAGCTCGCCGCTCAGCAGATCTACTTCCCGGCAGCGGGCTCGCCGGAGATCACCGCTCTTCCGAAGGCGGATGCGACGGCAATGACCCAGTACGCCGGCCAGGAGCTCCTCACCGGTCAGCAGGCCGAGGTTTACGCGAACAACTTCATCAACGTCCATCTCGGCGAGATCGCCGGCGGCAAGACCTACTCGCAGCTGAGCACTGCCGCACAGGCTGCGCCCAACGACACCAAGCTTGCAGGTGAAGTGGCAACGATCTTCAAGGGCACCACGCTTCGCAGCATGCTGCTCAACGCCTACGGCTGGGGACAGATCGGCCAGTTCGCGGGCTACGCGGCAATCGGCCTCGCGATCGCAGCAGTCGCAGTCCTCGCCGCCTTCCTCTTCGAGATCGTCCGCTGGCGCGAGACGGCGAACGCTGGACGTACCAGCCGCACCGCAACGCAGCCGACGACCATCAGGCAGCACGCGTAACGCCCAATCTCCCAGGACTTCGGTCCCTCTGGTGACCCACCGGCCTTCGGGTCGGTGGGTCATTTCATTTACCGCGCTCGAGTCCACCGGAGGACCTGAGCGCCTCGAGGGCCCGGTCGAGCACCCGTCGCGGATCGATCCCGGCCTGCACCGAGGCCACAAGTGCATCGCTCCTGCCACCGATGTGTTTGACTCGCTCCGCGCAAGGCGTCACTCGAAACCAGGGAGATGGAGAGATGAAGCCGCGCACACCCGAGGGAGCAATGCACACGCCGGCAGACACGCTCATCTTCCATATCTCCGCGGCCGGGCTCAGCTTGGTTGGCGGCAGCGGCCGCGGCGCCGGATGGAACGGCATTGTCGACGTCGCCCTCGCTCAGGAGCCGATCGCCGAGCGGGTCCACAGCTCGAGCCGTCCGGCGCGAGTTGATGGGGACGGCGACCCGGTGCGAGTCATCGGACCGTACTGGGCGAGACACGCGGTCCTGGTCCCTGTCGGGGGCGAGCACCTCGTTGTTTTCGGCAGCGAGCAGCCGCTGCCCGACCCGGACGCCACCCTCGTCCCGGCAGCCGCACACCTTGTCGCGGAGCTGCAGCAGGTCTCGCCGGCGAAGCTGCTCGCCGACGAGTTGGAGGTCGTCCACGCGATCCGAGACCTGATCGATTACCGGCCCGAGATGGTGGCCGACACCGCCCGACACATCGCCGGCAAGACTGCCGAACCCCTGTCATGCGAGGTCGGAGCGGTACTCCTCCATTACGACGGCCGGCTCGTGGCCGAGGTCGTCACGCGCAACTGGGAGGAGCGTCTCGATCAGGCGGCCATCCGGGCAACGCTGATCGCACTGTTCGAGCGTGCCGAGCACGGGGCTTTCGTCGAGCTCGAGCTCGGCACCGAGACCGACGATGCGCTCGGACGCGAGCAGGGCCTGGTTGCTCGCTTTGCGGTTCCCATCGGGCGGCCGAAGCCGTTCGGCGTTCTCGTGGTCGCGCACGCCGCCACGCGGGCTCGGGGCTTCACGGACCTCTGCCAGCGCATCGGCCACGCGCTCGCCGAGGTGGCGGAGTCATTGCTGATCCAGGCGATCTCGCGCGAGCAGCTGGCTGCCGACCGCGATCGGTTCGCCCGTCAGGCGCGCATCGACCCCTTGACCGGCCTCGAGAACCGCGCCGCGTGGAATGATCACGTGGCGAGCGAGGAAGCGCGGCGGGTTCGGTACGCGCGCTCGGTGACGATCGTGAGCGCTGACCTCGACAACCTCAAAGCGGTGAACGACCGCTACGGTCACGAGGCCGGGGATCGTCTGATCCGCGCAGCCGCGAACCTCCTGCGCCGGCACGCGCGCGGGGCAGATCGCATCGCCAGAGTCGGCGGCGATGAGTTTCTGATACTCATGCCGGAAACTGACCTGTACGGAGCCGGCCGGTACCTCGCACGCGTGCGCGTCGCGGTCCGGCGGATCCAGCAGAACGAGGTGTCCGGACTCCGGCTCTCCCTCGGCGCCGCGACGGCGAAGGAGGGGGAGTCGCTCGTCTCGGTGATGGCGCGCGCAGACGCGGCGATGTACGCCGCGAAGAAGCGCAGAGTCCACAGGCCGGCCGGATCGTCCGAAGGCTGACGCCTTCAGGCCACAGCGGCGATCGACCGCGTGGAACCGAACCGCTCGATAACCTCAGCCGCCGGGATCGGGCGGCTGATCAGGTATCCCTGCAACTCGGTGCAGTGGCGTTTGACGAGGTAGGCTCGCTGCACCTCCGTCTCGACACCCTCGGCGACGATTTTCAAGCCGAGGCTCAGCCCCATCGCGATCATGGCGTCGACAATTGGCGCGGTAACCCTCTCGGACACAATCGCCCGCACGAACGACAGGTCGATCTTGAGCGTGTCCACTGGGAATCCCTGCAGCCTGCTGAGCACCGAGTAGCCGGTCCCGAAGTCGTCGATCGCGATTCGCACGCCGAGGTCCCTGATGCTTTGCAGCAGCCCTAATGCCCTGCCCTCCTGAGGGATGGCGGCGCTCTCGGTGATCTCGAGCTCGAGCAGCCTCGGGTCCAGGTGACTGGTGCTGATCGCGTTGAGCACGCGCTCGACCAGGCCGCAGCTCACCAGGCTGCGGCCCGAGACGTTCACGGCAACAGGCACCGGGCCGGAGCGCGACGTTGCCCATGCCTGCGCCTGGCGGCACGCAGCCCCCAGCACCCACGCGTCGATGTCGTTGATGAGTCCGCTCTGTTCTGCGATCGGGATGAAGTCGTTGGGGGCGATGAGCCCGCGCAGCGGATGGTTCCAGCGGACCAGCGCCTCGACGCCGGTCAGACGCCCGGTGCGCGCGTCAACCTTCGGCTGATAGAGCAGCGTGAGCTCGCCGCGACCGATCCCGGCTCGAAGATCCTGCTCGAGGGTGAGCCGTTCCATGGCCGTCGCGTGCATGGGCTCGGAGAACACAGCGTGACGATCCTTGCCCTCGGCCTTGCCGACATACAGTGCAGCGTCCGCATTCCGAGCGACGTCAGCAGCGACGCCGCCACCCGATGATGTCGCCACACCGATGGTGGCGCTGATGGTCAGAACCCGCCCCGCCACGGAGAAGGGCGCGCGCAACGCGTCGCGGATCCCGTCCGCCGCGCCCGCCGCATCGTCTGGGTCGGCGAGGTCCTCGAGGAGAATCGCGAACTCGTCGCCACCAATGCGTGCTGCTGTGTCACCCGCGCGGATGACGGCCGCGATGCGGCGCGATACCTCAAGAAGCAACATGTCTCCAGAGGCGTGACCGAGACCGTCGTTCACCGTCTTGAAATTGTCCAGGTCAAGCATCAGCACCGCGTACCAGCCGGTGCCGCGCGACAGCCGCTGGTGGGCGTGCTCGAGGCGATCGGCGAAGAGCGCTCGATTCGGGAGTCCGGTCAGGGCGTCGTGAACGGCTTGGTGTTCGAGCTCACGCTGCAGCCGCACGCGGTCGGTGACGTCACTGGCGCAAACGACCATCGCGGCTGCACCGTCGAAGATCGTCCCGCGAGTGTCGACCTCGACATCGAGGAGGTCGCCGCTCTTGGTCGAGTGGCGGATGCCCTCGAAGTGCGTCCGGCCCCCGCGCATGGCGTGCAGGTTGTTGCGCAGGAGATTGCGATCCTCGGGCGGGCGTATCTCCACAAGTGTGAGCCTCAGGAATTCCGCACGGGTGTACCCGTACATCGTCAATGCGGCGTTGTTGACCGCGAGGAAGGGGAGGTCGCCGTCCTCGGTCGATGCAGCCGGCACGGTCGTCACCAGCATCGCCTGGGGATTCTCATCGAACAGGCTTCGGAACGTTTCCTCTCGCGTGGCCGCCACGCGTGCCTCGGAGGCGAGCCGGGCGGCTCTCGCCTCCTCAGCTGCGATCGTGGCACGCCTGCGCCGCGCATACACCGTGAAGAGCAGCACCAGGACGCCCGAGCCAGCGACCAAACCGATAGAGGCGACAAAGGCGGCTGTCACTCCGCTCGCAGCGTTCGACGCTTCAGCGTTGCCGACGGTCGCCAGCTCAGAGTCGAGCGCCGTGAACGCTGGATCGCCCAGGTCGATGTTGATCTTCGATGCCTGCTTCGCATCACCGAAGAGGAGGGCGTAGATCTCCGTCGAGACCGCAGCCTGATACGCATGCGTCATGCGGACGATGACCGGCAGCGTCGCACTGGATGGGTCGGTGGTTCGCACGAGCAGCAGGGCCGCATTTGCGTCGCCCTGGAGTGAAGCTGTGGTTCGGGTGGAGTCGAGCACGCTCTCCTGCTCCACCGCCACGATCGTACGAAGCGAGCTGACCGATTGCGAGGCGAGCTGGCGCTGCACCGACCAGCCGTGCAGGCTGACGAGGGCGACGAGCACCCCGAACGTCAGCAGCGCGGCGGCCGCTCCGCTCACCCAGAACGGAATGCCCCGTGCAGACGGGCTTCCCCGGCGATTGCGTGGTCGCACTTCCTGCCTCGTAGCCGTCGCAGAGGCGGCTTTGGACCGCTCTCGAAGACCCACGCTACGGGTTCCGCCGGGGACGGATCGAGGATTCGGCGCCTTCGCGCACTACCGGAACGGCGCCGGAACGCCTGAGGAAGGCTCAGACGCCGACGACCGCGTCGGTCAGCGCGTCGATGCCGGCAAGCCTGGCGGCCAGGTCCGGGCCAAGGTCGTAGCGCGCGGCGAGGACCGCCGGCGCCGTGTAGGTCACCTTGGTCTGCCTGCCGTCAGCCCAGACAAGGACCTTCAGCGGCAGGTCGAGCGCGGCAAGCGGACTCGACTGCATGACCGGCGTTCCCGCCTGTGGCGAGCCGAAGATCACCACCCTGGTCTCACGCAAGACCAGCCCGGCATTGGCCGCCTCGCCGCTGTGATCGACTTCTGCGAACACCTTCATTCCTTTCGACTCGACGAGCGAGCGCAGACGCGTCACCGTGTCCGACACGGGTAGCGGGCTCGTCTTGGTGATCACGCCGGCTCGATCCGAAAGTGCAGCCTGCCCTGCTTGTTCCGTCATCGTTGCCCCTCCTGCGTCTTCAGTGGTGGAGTCGTGTCTTGTCGATGTCGGCGTGGTTCATCCCGAAGTAATGGCCGACCTCGTGCAACACCGTGTCGTTGACCTGGTCGACGAGTTCCGCGTGCGTGCGGCACCACCTCTCGATGTGATGTTGCAGCAATACGATGCGCTTCGGATAGCCGGACGCACTGAAGGTCGACTCGTTCGCGCCCTGGAAGTAACCGAGCACGTGCACATCGATCCCCCGGCCACGGTCGTCTGCAGTGGCTTCCGCCTGGATCGTGATGAGCAGGTTGTCGTCGTCCATGCGCGCTCGCAGCACGGGAGGGATGCTCTCGAGGGCATCGGCGGCGATGCGCTCGAACTCGTCCGCGGAGACGTGGTACGTCACTCGCTGAGAATGTCATACCGCCGGTCGACGCCGGCGCGGCCAAGCCGCGGCGCTGTCCCGAGCCCGTTGTCCTATCCTCGTCGGGCCATGGAGGTCCAGCACAACGACGCCGCAATCGAGGTCAGCGCGCTGCACAAGTCGTTCGGCAAAGTGCATGCCCTCCGGGGCATCGACTTTGCAGTTCCTCGTGGCAGCGTGCTCGGCATGCTCGGACCCAACGGCGCGGGCAAGACCACGGCAGTTCGTGTGCTGACGACGCTCCTGCGACCCGACTCCGGACGCGTCACCATCGAGGGCGACGACGTGGTTCGCGACGCGGCAGCGGTGCGGCGCCGCATCGGGCTCGCCGGCCAGGCGACGGCGATCCAGCTCGAGCTGACCGGCCGCGAGAACCTCGAGATCATGGGCCGTCTCAGTCACATGCCGCGCGCGAGCGTCCGCGGTCGCGCCGCCGAGCTCCTCGAGCGGTTCGAGATCGCTGACGCCGCCGACCGCCCGGCGAAGACGTATTCCGGCGGCATGCAGCGCCGTCTCGATCTTGCGGCCAGCTTGATCGCCGAGCCCTCCGTGCTCTTCCTCGACGAGCCGACCACCGGGTTGGACCCACACGGGCGGCTCGGGATGTGGGAGATCATTCGCGAGCTCGTCGGGCGCGGCACGACACTGCTCCTCACGACGCAATACCTCGACGAGGCCGACGAGCTCGCGAACACGATCGTCGTCGTCGATCGCGGCGAGGTCATCGCGTCGGGAACGCCGGACCAGCTCAAGGACGAGGTCGGTGGCGATCTGCTCGAATTTATCGTCCCCGATCGCGCCCGTCTCGACGACGCGGTGCACGCGGTGGCAGGCCTCTCCGACGCTGCCCCGAACGTCGAGACCGAGACCAGGCGGGTCAAGGTTGCGGTCGGCAGCCGGGGATCCACCGCGCTCGTCGAGGCGGTCAGACGGCTGGACGCTGCTGGAGTCGAGACCGAGGACCTCGCGCTCCACCGGCCATCGCTCGACGACGTCTTTCTGGCCGTGACCGGTCACGCAGCTGAGTCGTCGTCCGACGGATCCGCCAAGCATCGCAAGAGCCCGTCACAAGGAGTGCCGTCGTGACCGTTCTCGCCGAACCGGCGATCGGCAGAACCCGCCCCGGCGCAGCGCAGATGGCGCGCTGGGCGGTCAGCGATGCCCTCGTGATGACGCGACGAAATCTCCTGGTGTGGATGCGCGTTCCCGCCTACATCGTGTTCACGGTCGTGCAGCCGGTCATCTTCGTGCTGCTCTTCCGGTACGTCTTCGGCGGCGCCATCCAGGCGCCCGGGTCCGGTGGGTACGTCAACTACCTGATGCCCGGGATCATCGGTCAGACGGCGGCCTTCGCAACCTTCGCCACCGCGATCGCGCTGGCGCAGGAGGCGACGAAGGGGGTCATCGACCGCTTCCGCGCCATGCCGATGGCGCGCTCCGCGGTGCTCGCCGGCCGGTTGATCGCCGATTCGATCCGGATGCTGATCGTCATTCTCGTGATCATCGGGGTCGGCTACGCGGTGGGATTTCGCTTTGAGAACGGGGTGGGTGGCGCGGTCGGCATGGTGCTGCTCGCCGAGGCGTTCGGCATCGCCGTGTGTTCCGTCTCCGCGTTCGTCGGGCTTGCGATCAAGGACGAGGAATCGGTGCAGGCGTTCGGACTCATCTGGATCTTCCCGCTCACCTTCGTCAGCTCCGCGTTCGTGCCGATCGCCTCCATGCCCGACTGGCTCCAGGTCTTCGCCAAGAACCAGCCGGTCACGCTGGTGATCAATGCGATGCGCGCGATGGCGCTCGGCGGCCCCCAGTTCCCGCTCAACCCAGCGCTGTGGGAGAGCGTCGCCTGGCTGGCGGGCGTCCTGATCGTCTTCGTTCCGCTCGCCGTCCGGAGTTACCGTCACGTCGGGTAGGACGACCTACTGAAACCAGCCCTCGATGTCGAGGATCGCGTTGGCATTTCCCGCGCCGTTGAAGAGACGCACGTCGCCGATGGACGAGTCGGTCGTGTCGAGCTGGACGACCACGAGGTTGGCGAGCACCGCGCCGGCCGCAACGTTGATGTCTGACGCAAGCGGGAGACCGAGATTGGCCGCGTAGAGCGTGAGGTACGTGGCCTGGCTCGGCGCCACCGCTGTGAGGTTGCCGATCACGGCTTGGACCACCGGGCTTCCCGAGGGGATGCCGTACACGCCGGCGACCTTGATCAGCTCCGAGGCGGCTGGACGCAGCGGGAGGCCGGCACAGCGCACGCCGGATGCGGAACGCGTGTCGCAGACCCTGGTCGGCCCGACGGCCTGGTACTGGAAGCCGGTTGCCGCGGTCGCGCTGCCGAACCAGCCGTTTGCGTCCAGGTAGATGTTGATGCTGCCGACCGCGTTGTCGACGCACACCGAGGTGTCCGAGCCGCCGGACGTGGCGGGACCGAGGGCCACCATGACGCGGTTCGCGACCACCGCGCCGGCAGCCAGGTTGAGCGTCGAGAACGGCGGTGGATGCGCGCCCGTGTACGCGCACGTCCCGTTCGACGACGTCGGGAACACGCTCAGGTATGTCGGGGCGGTTCCCGCCACGCCGGCGATGTTCAGCACCGCCGCGGCAACATTCGTCCCCGGAATCGCGTCGGCTCCGGACCCGGTCACGTTGACGATCAGTGGTTGCCCGCTCAGCAGCGCCCCGTGCGCTTGGCATGGAGTCGATTTCGCAATCCGTCTCGTGTCGCACACACGAACGGGGGTGATCGGATGGAACTCTCCGGTCGGGTCGCTCGCCGTGTCCGGTTCGAAGTAGCCCTCCACGTCAGCCACGACGTCGAGGGTACCCAGCGGGTTGTAGATGTTGACCTCGCGGTTCACGTCCGACGGACCGTTCTGTCCGAGGGTCACGGTGACGAGGTTGGCTGTCGCCGTGTGCGCCAGGAAATTGATGTTGGATGCGAGCGGGCGGCCGGTCCCGCTCGGATAGACCGTGAGCAGGCTGAATGAGTTGTCGTTGACCGCTGTGACGTTGAGGGCCACCGCCGTGGCGGTGCCCGGTATCGGATCGGGTCCACTCGGCAGGCCGGTCACTCCGGTGACCTGCAGCGCTCGCGTCACCCCGGGCCCGAGGCTCCCACCGCCGCACTGGATGCAGGTGCCCGAGCGCGTGTCCAGGATCCGGAACGGCGTGATCGGGACGAACCCGGCGAGGCTCGTGTAGACGTATCCGGATCCCGGGGTGAGGGCACTGGTGCCGAGGGAGTCGGCAACCTGCACCTGGACGTACCCCGCGCTGCCGGCGGGGGTCGTGAAGGTGAACGACGTCGCGGTCACGGCGGCCGGCGTCACCGAGACACCACCGATTGTTGCAGTCATGCCTGGCTGAAACCCGGCTCCGGACACGGTGACGGCCTGACCACCCGCGGTGGGGCCGGCGGCAGGAGAGACCGTGCTGACATTCGGCCCGTCGGGGACCGCCTCAACCTGAGTGCCGCCCTCGACGAAGATCATGCCGTTGGAGGCGGATGGCGACGTGAAGTGGTTGCTCCCAGTGATGGCGTAGCTCGCCAGCTCGCTGCCGTTGGTCGCATCGTACTGGTAGAGCGTGCCTCCACCACTGCTGACCGACCACACACCCCCACCCACCACGATGGGCGGTTTGCTGGAAGCCTGGGCGGTGTTGTGCCACCCGAGCGAGAAGTTGTTCGTCGATGCTGCGATCTGCACAGCTTGCAACCCGTCGCTGCATCCCACGAAGACGGTCTCGACGCCGCCGACCAGGCTGTACGCCATGCTCCCGAAGGCCGCGTCGCTGGTTGCCGAGCAGACGTGATGGGCGGCGACACCGCCGCTGACGTGACCGAGGCCGGAGCTGTTGAGGAGGTATCCCATGCCACTCTTGCCGACTTCGAAGACGCGGTTTCCAGGCAGTTGCAACGGGGTCGTCGAGCCGAGGTCGGCGTCGCTGGCATTGTCCTGCCACCAGGTCGGGCCGCCGTCGTGGGTTGCATCGACCACGCCGCTCGGGGCGAAGTCATCGGCAAGACCGAGCGTGCCCGCGGTGAGCTTGATGACACCGTCGCTCTGGTCATAGGTGTCGCCGCTGCTCGTCTCATTGCTGTTGCCGGTGGCGACGAAAACGTTCCCGCTCGCGTCGACGGACGCCCCTCCCGCGGCCCAGATCCCGGCCTCCATGTCGGTGGAGCTGAGCGACGCTGACGACCACCACTGGACAGTGCCGCTGCCGGTCTCCGGATATCCGATCACATAGCCGCGATACCCGTCGGTGTTGTTACTCGGATTGGTGCAATCGCCGGCGAGCCCGCCGAGGGTCGCGTACACCTCGCCGGCGGCGATGGTCAGCGCGCCCCGCTGCTGCTGGTAATTGGCGTCGAAGTTGACGCCACTCCGGTGGCCGGGATTGATGTTCACGCGCCGAGTGATGGCGCCGTTCGACAGCGCGAGAGTCACGAGGTCGAACTCGAACGTCGTCGGTGAGTCCTGGATCTCTGCAATCACGAAGACGCTGCCCGCGTCGATCACCGGCGTTCCCGTGATCCCGAGCGGGTCGATATCGCCACAGGGGAAGTTCGCGGTCCGCGGTGCGCCGATATGCGTGCTCCACTCGACGTGCCCGGTTGCGGCGTTGAGCGAGTAGACCGTGTCGTTCTCGGTCGCGGCCACCAGCTGGCCTCCCACGATCACCGGCTGCCCGTACAGCTGTCCATCGAGCGCCACCGAGGTCCACGGCGCGCTGCCGCTCACCGCTTGGTCGGTGGTGTCGTCGCCCTGCCGCGTGTTGCTGCCGTGGTACGTCGGCCAGTCCGCATCAGCCTGGGTGGCGATGAGCAGCGGTGCAAGGAGCGCGAGGGCGAGGATCAGGCGGCGCACGCCGAGCATTGTCAACCGGATCCGGACATAGGCATGACATTGTGGTCACAGGGATCTGCTCGGTGCCGTACGCTCAGCGACCTGAACAGCCCTCGCTGGCTCGACGCCTCGGAACTCCATATCGGCCTCGGCTGCATGCGCCTCGGGGCGGACGCCGAGCGCGGCGATGCGATCGCCTTCGAGACCATCGCGGCTGCCGCGGGCGCGGGCATCACCGTGTTCGACACCGCGCATGCCTACGGCGCCGGCGAGGCTCCGCTGGGCCGCAACGAGCGGCTCGTCGCCCAGGGGCTCCGCAACTGCGGCGCTGCTGAGCGCGCGAGGATCGTCACCAAGGGCGGAATGACGCGCCAGGAAGGAGGATGGGTTCCGGACGGCCGCGCCAGGGCCATCCTCGATGACTGCGAGGCGAGCCTCGGTGCCCTGGGCGGGCTGGCGATCGACCTCTACCTCCTGCACTCGCCCGACGCGCGGACACCATGGAGCACGTCGGTGCGCGCGCTGGCACGGCTGCTCGACGACGGCGCGGTGCGGCACGTCGGGCTCTCGAATGTCAACCTACGCCAGCTTGAGGAGGCCCGCGGTCTCGTGGAGATCACGGCCATCCAGGTCGGCCTGAGCGTGCTCGACGACAGTGCCGTCAGAGGTGGGCTCGTCGAGTTCTGCGCCGAGCGCGGCATCGCGGTGATCGCACATTCGCCGCTCGGCGGGCCGCGTCGCGCCGGTACCCTTGCCAGTCGCCCTGCGCTGGTGGAGATCGCCGGCGCTCGAGATGCGAGCCCGCAGGAGGTGGCGCTTGCGTGGCTCCTCGATCTGTCCCCGGCTGTGGTCGCGATCCCCGGAGCGCGCCGGCCTGAGACCGCCCGCTCCGCAGCCCGGGCGGCCGCGCTCCATCTCGAACCGGGCGACCGGGCGCTCGTGCGAACCGGCTTCGGGTGGTCGCAACCACGGGCAGCCGGTCCACCTCCGGCGTCCGACACTGGCGAGGAGGTGGTCGTCGTCATGGGGATCCCCGGCGCCGGGAAGAGCCACCACGCAGCGGGATACGTCGCTCGGGGATATGTGCGCTTGAACCGGGACCAGCGGGGTGGATCACTCCAAGGACTTGATGACCCCCTCGACGATGGGCTGTCGTCGGGAGCTCGGCGAGTGGTCCTCGATAACACGTATCTCACCCGCGCGGCGCGGAGCCGCGTCATCGAGACGGCTGCCCGCCATGGCGTCGGGTCGCGATGCATCTGGATCGACACACCGCTTGCTCAAGCACAGGTCAATCTCGTGGAGCGCATCCTCGAACGCTTCGGCTCGCTGCCCGACCCCGAGCGATTGCGCCTCCTGGCACGCAGCGAGCCCGGCATCATGCCGCCGACCAACCAGATGCGCTCCCTGCGCGAGCTCGAGCCGCCCTCCGCCGCCGAGGGATTCATCGCGGTGGAGCGGATACCCTTCGAACGCACGCGGACACCATCAGCGTCGGTCACGTTCCAACCAGCTGGCGGCGTGTTCGTCGCCGCGCCGGCGTTGGAACTGCAGGGCTGGGAAGACGCCGTCGGTGTCGGGCCGGAACATGCGCCGCACCTGGTGTTCGACTGGAGGCCTGGCGAGCCTCCTGACGTCCTCGACCGTGCGGTGCGGCGACTCACTGCGCGCGTCTCGGGCAGCGTGGCGTGCGCCGTCTGCCCGCATGGAGCCGGGGCGCCCACGTGCTGGTGCCGGCCGCCGTTGCCCGGACTCATCCTGGCGTTCGCCCGGACACACACGATCGACCCAGCCGGCTCGCTGCTCATCGGGACCAGCTCCGCGCACCGCACCCTCGCCGCAACGCTCGGGGCTCGCTACGTCCCGGTCGCTACGGATGCGACGGGGCCGGTGGCGCGCCCTCGATCTCGAACATGAGGTCGTCGAGGTAACAGTAGTACCAGTCCTCGCCCGGTTCGTAGGACCGGATGATCGGATCGCCGACGGACTTGAAATGCGCTGTCGCGTGCTTCCCGGGCGAGTAGTCGCAGCAGCCGACGTGTCCACATTCCTGGCAGACTCGAAGATGCATCCAGTCGTGCCGCCCGGCGGCGACGCACTCGACGCAGCCGGAACCGGTGGGCGTGACGTCCTGGATCTGGTCGAGATGCCGGCAGTCGTCGCTCATGTGACTCTCCTCGCGGTGTGATCAGTGGGACGGTGAACCTGGTCCATCGAATCGCGTGAGGTCGCGGCTCCATCCCATCAGCCGTGCCGCACCGTCGTAGGACGAGGCGAGAAAGTCTCGTATCGCCTGGTGCGGATCGGGCGCTGTGCGTGCCGCGTCATACGCGAACAGAAACTCTCCCGCATCCGAGTTCCACGCCGCCTCGGGGGGCTGGAGCGTGACCTCGCTGACGCGCGAGGGCGCCGGATGCGCATATGCGAAGAATGCCGGGGCCGCCAGACGATGATCACCCGGCCACCATCCCGCGCAAATCTGCTCAGCGTCCGAGCTGAAATGGGTGATCACGTTGTCATCGGACAGTGGCGCTGCCGGCCTCCCCGAGTATCGCGTCACAACGAGGTCGAACGTTCCCCAGAAGAAGTGCACCGGAGTCGTCCTCCCGCGAAACTGCGCCCGATGCTCCTTCATCACCAGATCGACCATGGAGAGCACGCGATGGAACCGTTCCGCCTGAGCCCGGTCGTAGGTGGCGTGCGCGCGGTCTTCGGGAAACGGGATCGGGTCCGGCACCTCCGAAGGATGCACCGAGATACTGACGTCGATCCCCATGCGCCGCAAGGCGTCCATCACGTCGCTGTAGAAATCGGCAACCGCACCGCCGAGTGGGCGGCGCTCGATCAATCCGTCGCTGCTGCGGATCACGAAGACATGATCGTGCAGGTCGAGTTCGGCCTCGAACGTCCGCAGGCCGTACGGCACCGATGAGGTGGTCAATCCGCGCGCGGTCACATACAGGGGAACGTTCGCCCAGCCAGGCTCAAACGGACTCAGGGCAAGGCGAAGCTTGCCGATCACCTGCGTGCGTGTACATGTGGAGGGTGTCGCGGGTCTCGCGCCACGCTGCGTACGGCAGGGCGTGCCAGGCCCCCGTCGCGTCGTCCATCCCCCCATCATGATCCCGGGGGACGCGAGGGCGCAGGCGCGGCTCACCCCCCTCGAACCGCGCTGCGGGCGTTACTGTTTCGATGGGTTGAGTGACCGCAGGCGCACGCGCTCAGCTTGTTGCGGCTGTGTCCTTCATCTCGAGCCAGACAAGACCCTGCAATCCGATGCGGAATCGCCCACCCGCGTGCACGAGCACCATCAGCACGCGCTCACAAGCGCTGCACCGGAGCACAGCACCGGGTGACCGAGGCGTCATGTACAGGTGCTGGGCCCCCATCGCGCCCACGGCGCCGCAGCCGGCGCAGGCTCCGCGCGCGTCCGTGAGCTCGTGGGTGAAGACTTCCTGGAACAGGCCGGCGGCCGCATTGCCGTCGAGCCTCAGCGCTTGGTCGGTCATCTCGGTTTCATCCTCCAGTTGGGCCAAATCGCTCGGTTTTGATGCGTGTGGGCTCGTGGCCGAGGCGCACAAGTGAGTCCGCCGCCGACTCGACGAGCGGCGTCGGCCCGCAGATGAAAATCAGCGGCCGCTCCGGCGGCGGCCAGGCGACCGCGCTCAACATCTCGGTATCGATGCGGCGATGCAGTCCGGGCCACCCGGCGGGGGGAGTGCGGGTCAGCGTGTGAACCACCTCGAGGCCGGCACCACGCTTGACGAGCTGGTCGAGCTCGTCTCGATAGATGACGTCGTCGAAAGTGCGTGACGAGTACAGCAGCCTGGTCGGAACGGCGCTCGCCGCAGCGGAGCGGAGCCGAAGCATGGCCATCAGCGGACAGATCCCGGATCCACCCGCGACCAGCAGGAGCGGTCCTCCGAGGGAGACGTCCCAGACGAAGTACCCACCGATCGGACCGCGGAGCTCGAGCTGGTCCCCGGCGCGCAGTTCACCGGCGAGGTAGGGCGAGACCTCGCCGTCCCCGAGACGCTCGACGGTCAGGGTCAGCTGCGTGCCGGCGGCCGGAGCCGACGCGATCGAGTAACTGCGTTGCGCCGTGTAGCCGTCCTCGGCGGTCAGACGGACGTCAACGTGCTGGCCCGCCAGATGTCCGGGCCAGCACGGTACGCCGAGGACGAGGCTGCGCACCCGAGGGGTCTCATCGATGAGGTCGAGGACCTCCGCCGTGCGCCAGATCAGTCGCCGCTGTAGCGCTGTTCCTGCCACGGGTCGCCATACATGTGGTAGCCGTAGGTCTCCCAGAAACCCGGCGAGTCGTCGTTCATGAGCCGGAGCCCGCGGACCCACTTGGCGCTCTTCCAGAAGTACAGATGCGGGACGAGCAGCCGTGCCGGACCACCATGTTCACTCTCGAGCGGCTGACCGTCGTACGCAAAAGCGATCCAGGCCTTGCCACCGGTGAGGTCGTCAAGCGGGAGATTCGTCGTGTACCCGCCGGCGCAGAACGCCATGACGTAGTCCGCCGCCGTCTCGACCCCCTCGAGCAGCGTATCGATGGACACGCCCTCCCACGTGGTGTCGAGCTTGGACCACTTGGTGACGCAGTGGATGTCGCGGGTCACCGTTTCGCTCGGCAGCGCGCGCAACTCGTCCCAGGTCCAGTGCTTCTCCTCGTCCACCTCGCCCTCGATGGAAAAGGACCAATCGCCAGGTCGCGTGTGTGGCGTCGGGCCGGCCGAGAGCACTGGAAAGTCACGCACCAGGTACTGCCCCGGGGGCACCCGAGCATCTCGGGGCTGATCGTGAGGGCGGCCTCTGAACGCCCGGCTCACGAATCCCACGCGGCGACCTCCACACCGGCATTGTGATGGGCCTCAGATCGGGCCGCAACACGGATACGGTCATTCCAGCGGCTGGTTTGCCCGGTTGGATGTTTGGCACGGTGCCGATGGGGTATGGTGATGCCATCGCCTCGATTCTCGGGGATATCGCTCGTGGTCGTCATTCCTTCTCGAACGGACGCGCTGCGTCTGACATGCAATGACGAGAAGGAATTGGAGAGACCAGAGTGATTGGTACCGTAAAGAAGATCGTCGCCGAACGCGGCTTCGGCTTCATCACCGCCGAGGATGGACAGGAGTATTTCTTCCATCGCAGTGGACTTGACAGTTCGCTGACCTTCGAAAACCTCACGGGCGACGAGCGCGTGAGCTTCGAGATCGAGCGCAGCGACAAGGGCCCCCGTGCCCGCCAGGTCAAGGCGGCCTGATCCTCGCTGTGTGAGGCATCCGGTCATCGCCGATCCGTCGGCGATGACCGGCACCTCGTATCGCCGTATAGAGTTGGACTCGTATGGCGGACGAAAATCTGGATCGCTCTGATCCGCCGAGCGACCCGTCTGTGACCGATTCCGATTCCGACGAGGAGGGCTCGCCCCCGGCGGATGACACGTACCTGCTCGGCGCCACCGGGGTCGAGGAGCAGGTCCTTGCGGACCTCGCTCGCACCGAGGCGAAGCTGCATGACCCGGAGGAAGCGGCCGACGAGAGCGACGGTGCTGTCGTCTGACGCTGCCTAGGCACACCGGCTCCGCGCCGGAACCCGCGCGGCGGAGAGTGCCGGTTCCGCTCCGCCGAGTGTTGACCGGCGTCATCGGGCTCGCCGGCATCGCCGCTGTGGTGGTGTTCCTCGATCCGGCCAAGGTGGGCAGCGCGCTCGAGCATTTCCAGCTCGCGCTCATCGCGCCGATCGTGCTGCTCTCCATATTGGTGTACATCCTGCAGGGGATTCGCTGGCATTACCTGCTGACCGATGTCGGCACCAAGCTGCGCCTGCGAGACACGATCCTGATCAACCTCGCCGGCCAGACCATCACCGCCATCGTGCCGCTCGGCGATCTCACGCGGGCGGCGTTTGCAAGCACCGCCGACGGCACCGACTTCGGCACTGTTGCAGCCACGGTCACCGTGCAGGAGCTGTCCTACATGTTGTGGCTCATTCTCTCGGCGCTGCCGGCAATCCTTGCGCTCGGCTACGGGCTCGCCGCGGTGATCCCGGTTGCAGCCGGCATCGCGCTGATCGTCATCGTGCTCACGGTCTCACCGGTGTTCTGCAGGTTCCACAACCTGATTGCGCACATCCCGTTCCTCAACAGGCTCCTCCCCGCCATCAACGAGTTGCAGCAGGAAACCTCGACGTTGCTGCATCGCCCGGACGCCCTGGCGCTCTCGGTGCTCGACGCCGCTCGCGTCGTCGTCGCCGTGACCACCTTCTGGCTGGTGCTCCAGGGCCTGGAGCCGGGGAGAGTCGGCTGGTGGCAGGCCGCATTCGTGCTCGCGCTGGCGAGCATCGGCGGAGCGGTGAGCCTGATTCCCGGCGGGGTTGGCGCCAACGAGGCGAGCGTCGCCGCACTGCTCATCTTTCTCGGGTTCGACGCCGGCAGCGCCGGCGCTGCCGCGATCATCCAGCGAGGGCTCATGACCGGGCTCTCGGTCATCCTGGGCTTGTCGGCGTACGCGCTGATCAATGAACGGCTGCATCTCGGTGGGATCTTCCAACTGTTCTCACACAGGGTGGCACCCGTGCGCGCGTAGTCGACCGGGACGCGTCCACACTTTGTCCATCGTGGATGCGACGCCGATTGCGAAGATCCTGCCTCGGAGCCCCACGGACGGATTCATCGCACGCCGCAGGCTGGAGCAGCTTGCGGCCACAGCGCGTACCCGCCGCTTGATCGTGGTCGTGGCGGAGGCGGGATTTGGCAAATCGACGTTGCTGGCAACGTGGTGGGAGAACACGCCGTGTGCCTGGTACACGGCCGACCAGCACGACCTCGACCTGCCCACCCTGGGACGGCAGCTGAGCGACGCGCTGCGTCTGCGCGTCCCCGACATCCCGAGCGATGTGAGCTGGCTTGCGGAGGGTGCAGGGGGTCCCGAGCTCGAGCAGTTTCTGCGAGCAGACACGCTGGCGGCGCAACTCGCCGAGATTCTGCACGCGCAGCTCTCCAGCGATCTCATCCTCGTGATCGACGACGCCCACGAGCTGGCTGCGGCGAGCCCGTCTGCGCGGCTCGTCGAAGCGCTGTGCCGCCACGCACCTCCCCGTCTTCACCTGGTGATCTCGGGGCGACGGGAGCCACCCTTCCAGATCGAGCGGCTCCGAGGACAGGGGCAACTCCTCGAGATTGACGGCGGCCAGCTCGCCTTCAGCGTCGCGGAGGTGGCAGAGCTCGTCGAGCGCCAGCTCGGCCACGACGCCGGCGACCTCGCCGCGGAGATCCATCGCATCGCCGGAGGATGGCCGGCGGCGGTGCGCCTTGCCATCGAAGCGCTGAAGTCCTCGCCGCCGGAGACCTGGAGCACCGTGTTCGCCGGCCTCGACAAGCCAAGCGCACCCCTGTTCTCGTATCTGGCTGAAGAGGTGTTCGCGCGCCATCCCGAGCCTGTTCGGGCTCTGGTGAGCAAGCTCGCGCTGTTCGAGCGATTCACGCCTGAGCTCTGTGAGGCAATCGGTATCGAGGGATCGCGCTCGATGCTCGGAGCGCTGACGCGCGAAGGCCTCTTCGTGGAGCGGGGACAGGATGGATCACTGACGCTGCGTCCGCTGATTCGAGACTACGCGCTCGAGTCGTTGCCGGTGCCGGAGCCGGTCGCCCAGAATCTGCGGAGCACCGCGGGCACGTGGCTCGCCACGAACGGGTCGGCGGCGGACGCGATCCAGGTGCTGCTCTCGGCTGAGACGTGGAATCAGCTCGCGAACGTCGTGAGCAGCGAGGGCGCGAGGCTGCTTGCCGCAGGACAGATCGCCACCGTGCTCCGAGCGTGCCACGCCATCCCAGCAGGGCTGCGCACCGCTGAGATCGAGCAACTCGAGGGCGAGGCGCAGCAGATCCAGGGCGACTGGAGCGCGGCGATGACGTGCTTTCAGCGCGCCGCCGCGGGTCGGATGTCACTGCCCGCGCACCTCGCGTGGCGAATCGGCCTGATCCACTACCTTCGGGGCGAGCACAACGAGGCCCTGGCCGTCTACCAGCGAGGGGTGGACGACCGGAGCGGGGAGCCCATGGAAATGGCGCTGCTCCTCGCGTGGACGTCAACCGCGCACTGGATTCGCGGTGACGTCGAGCCGTGCCGCGAGCTGGCCGTCCGAGCGCTTGCCGCTGCGAATTCGTGCGGTGATCACCGGGCGCTCGCCGCGGCGCACACGGTCATGGCGATGCTCGCAGCGCTCGACGGTGACCGGCGTGCCAACGACGCGCACTACCTCCTCGCATTGCGCGCAGCCGAAGAGGCATCCGATGTGCTCCAGGTGGTGGAGGTGCTCGCCCTGAATGCGATCCAGGGTCACTTCGTCGTAGGCCGGAGCGTTCGCCGGACGGCGAAGGAGCACCAGTTCGAAGGATTCCAGTTCCACGGTCACTCTCCCGGCTCGTATCTGCAGCTTTTGGGTCAGGGGTATTAGACTGCCCGGCGATCCGGCAACCCGTGGAGGGGCATCGATGGGACTGGCAATCCTGCTGATCGGAACGCGCAAGGGCCTGATGATCGCGCGCAGCACCGACGATCGCCGCACCTGGACGACGAACGACTTTCAGTTTCTCAATCAGGAGGTCTACAGCGTCGCGATCGACACCCGCCATGATCCGCCGCGGATCTTCGCCGGCGTCGGGACAGGTCACTGGGGTCCATTGCTCACCTTCTCCGATGACCTCGGCAAGTCCTGGACCGAGCCCGAGGAGCCGCCGATCGGATTTCCACCAGGAAGCGATGCCGCCGTTGCCCGCGTCTGGCAGATTCAACCGGCGCCGGCCGACCAGCCGGACGTCGTGTATGCGGGCGTCGAGCCGCACGCCCTGTTCAGATCGGATGATCGAGGCAAGAGCTTCGGGCTCGTCGAGGGCCTGTGGAATCATCCGCATCGTCCGAGCTGGATGCCCGGCGGTGGCGGCGCGTGCCTGCACACGATCCTTCCCCATCCGGCGGATCCGGACGACCTGCTCGTGGTGATGTCCGCAGCCGGCGTCTATCACACGCGCGACGGCGGAGCGAGCTGGGAGCCGGCCAACCGCGGCATCCAGGCGGCGTTTCTCCCCGAGGATCAGCGCTTTCCGGTATTCGGACAGTGCGTCCACAAGGTGGCATTCCACCCCGGCCGCCCTGAGCGGCTGTTCGCTCAGAACCACTTCGGCGTCTACCGCAGCGAGGACCGGGGCGGCTCGTGGACACCCATCGAGTCAGGACTGCCGAGCAACTTCGGATTCGCGCTGGTCGCCCACCCCCACCGGCCGGACACCTTGTATTCGTTTCCGCTCCAGGCGGACGCTGAGAGGTTTCCGCCGGAGGCAAAGCTTCGCGTGTACCGGACCGAGAACGCCGGCGAGACGTGGGCGCCGCTCTCGGAGGGCCTGCCGAAGGATCCCTACTACGCCGCCGTACTTCGCGACGCCATGGTCGCCGACTCTGGAGACCCTGCCGGGATCTACTTCGGCACGCGGCTCGGAGAGGTCTACGGGAGCCGTGACGGCGGGGACGGCTGGTCGCTGCTCGCCAGCCACCTTCCCGACGTGCTCTCCGTGCGAGTCGCCGAGGTCGCGTGACCTCGCGGCTGCTCCTGCCTGCGACACTTCGTCGCTACGCGGGCGGCCAGGCTGAGGTGGAGATCCGCGGCGGCAGGCTGGGCACCGCACTGGACGATCTCTGCGAGCGGCTTCCCCAACTGGAGCGCCGGTTACGTGACGAGCAGGGCCGGCTCCGGCCTCACGTCCTGATGTTCGTCGACGGGGTGAGCGTGCGCGGCGGTTCGCCCATGGACACGCCGCTTCCGGAGGGGGCCGAGGTGTTCGTCGCGCCAGCCGTGTCGGGCGGGAGCTGCGGGTGAGTCAGTCCCCGGACTGAGCCGCCGGAGCCGCAGCCGGGTCCAGCCAGCGGTGGGCCCATCTGCCCAGGGCGCTGAGTGACTCGTTGAGATCCGTTCCGGCCTCGGTGAGGGTGTACTCGACTCCCACCGGCGGGCCCGGAAGGACGTGCCGCGACACCAGCCCGGCAACCTCCAGCTCACGCAAACGGTCGGCGCAGAGTCGCTCTGACATGCCGGGGACTGCGCTGACCAGCGCGTGAAAGCGAAGCGGTCCGCGGAAAAGCAAGCTCACGATCGCTCCCGTCCAGCGCTTGCCGATCAGCTCGACCGCCTGGTGATACACCGCGCAGACGACGGCGGGATCGTGGGACACCTCGGGGGTGGACGTCGCAGCAGCATCGGGCGCAAGAGCCATACGCACATTATACCTCTGCTCCGTACTCTTGACATAGTTACTTATTATATGTAAGCTACTTCCATTACTGCAGTCCGCCCCAGGCCAGGAGGCCTCCTCATGAACGCTGGTTTACTCATCCTTCGCCTCGCCTTCGGCGTGGCGCTCGCCGCCCACGGCGCCCAGAAGCTCTTCGGCTGGTGGGGCGGTCCAGGACCCCGCGGCCTTCGCGACCACCTCACCCACATGCGTTTCCGGCCGGCTCCGCTCTGGGTCGCCGGTGCGATCGCCACCGAGATCGGCGGCGGCCTTCTGCTCGCGCTCGGGTTCTTGAGCCCGCTCGGGTCAGTCGGCGCCGGCGCATCGATGCTCATGGCGATCGTCGCCTTCCACTGGGGGAAGGGGTTCTTCGGTCAGCGGGGCGGGTTCGAGGTGCCACTCCTCTACCTGGTGGCCGCCTCGGTCCTCGGCATCACCGGAGCCGGTTCGTATTCTCTCGACTCGCTCTTCGGGATCTCGCTCCCCGAGCCCGTGATCGGCCTCGTCGCTGCCGCTCTTGCGGTCGGTGGTGTTGCCCTGGCGATGGCGGGGCGTCGGCCTGCCGTACCCGAGCAGCGCTCGGCGCGACTTGCGGCGTAAGGTCCCTCGCCGCGCCTACCGTCAGTTCGATCTGGCATTGCACACGGCCGGTCCTCCCCGGACGGCGCTCGATTCCGCATGCGCAACGCGTTCACGGTTCGGACGACGGGGTGATGCGGTAGTGGAGATGCACCATGCCGCCGGCGAAACGGCGCTCGTCGAGTAAGTCGAGTCCGATCCTGAGGTCGCTGGGCAGGGCGGCGATGCCGGCCCCGACGATGACCGGCGCGATCAGCAGGTGGTATTCGTCCACGAGGCCGGCTCGGAGCGCCTCAGCGCCAAGGTGAGGGCCGCCCACAGTGATGTCCTGACGTGCCTCGGCTTTGAGCCGCCGTACCGACGCAGGATCGAATTCCCGTTCGATGGTGGTCCTGGCGCTCGACGCCTGCGTAAGCGTTCTCGAGTACACGATCTTGCTGGCCGCCCGCCAGATTGCAGCAAACTCGCGCTCGACGGGCGGGAGACCCGCAGCCGTGTGGGCTGTCTCCCAGTAGACCATCACCTCATACATCCGCCGTCCGAAGAGATAGATCCCGATGGGACGTTCGAGCTCATTGACGAACCGGAACACCTCCTCGTCCGGCTCGGCCCAGCCGAACTTCCCGTCCGCATCCGCCACGTAGCCGTCGAGCGACGCGATCGTGGTGTAGATCAACTTCGCCATGGTCAATCGGCGGGGCCGTCGATGGTCACTTCGAAGAGCGGGCTCTGTTCGACCATGGTTTCGAGGTCGTCGCGCTTCCACGCTCGTGCGATGGAAGGCAGCACCTCGCGACGCTCGGTCTCATCGGTGATCACGCGCGCCGTGGCGGCGAAGTTGGCGTTCAGCGCACCCTTGAGGTGAAAGATGAAGTGCGGGTTGGCCAGCAGGTTCGCGATGTAGCTCCGCTTGAACCCCGGCATGCCGCTGACGTATCGCCGGCCACCGACGTTGTGGAAGACGATCTCGATGCGGTGTTGGGTCCCGGTCTTGCGACCGGTCGTGGTGATGTCGATCACCCCGCCGCGATTGAGCGCGTCGATGACGGGTCGGTCGAGCGGTGCGCTGGTCATGGTGCTTCCCTGGTGGTGGCTCGGCTCGTTGGCGCGTGAGGTATCAGCCTAAACCGCCTGCGCGCGAGGACGCCTTGTGACCTTCGTCCCGGCCGGCGACGACCTTCGCCCGTGGCCTGGGGCGACGCAGCAATTCCATCATCGAAATCGGACGACTCACACGGGCACACGACTTGGAGGGCGAATCGATGGAGATTCTGCGAAACCTCTGGCGGCGCAAGTTGCGCACGACTCTCACTGTCAGCGGCATCGTCATGGGCATCTTCGCGCTGACGACGATGGGGTCGCTGGCGGAGCATTTCAACGTTCTGCTCGGCGGCGGCATCACGTACTACGGCGGCAGCATCCAGGTCACCGACGACAAGAGCAACGGCGGTTTCGGCGCGGGCGCGATGTCGCTCGACACTCTCCAGAAGATCCAGCAGGTGGATGGGGTTCTGGCGGCGGGTCCCGCCGTCGGAACCTCCGCGAAACCAGGCTCGGTCTCGACCGTCAGTTTCGGTGTTCCCGACTACATCATGAATTTCGATGCCACGACGACCGCACATTCACCATTCAAGATCTCAGTCGCGAGCGGCGCGTTTCCGAATGACGCATCGCGCTTTCAGGTGACGCTGGGGAGCACGCTCGCCTCGGAATTCAGGAAGCATGTCGGCGATACGATCATGCTCCCGGTCAGGCCGAAGGACGCGACATCGGATTTCATCAATCACCAGTTCACGGTGATCGGCGTCCTCGACCAGACGCTCACGGCGCCGGACAACGGCGCGTACGTGAGCCTGCACGACGCCCAGATGCTCCTCGGCGAAAGCCTTCCCGCAGCACTCCGCGGCACGGTGAATCCCTACCAGCTGATCACGTCGGTGGTTGCGTACGGGCGCCCCGGAGTCAACCTGGACGCGCTCGCCACGCGGATCACCGCCGTGGTACCGGGGGTGAAGGCGACCAAACCGAGCGACCTCGTGAGCAGCTTCAAGTCGGGTGGAGCGATCTTCACCTTCATGACCACCGCGGCAGCGCTGCTGGCGCTGATCATCGGTGGCCTCTCCGTCGTCAACACGATGATCATGTCGGTCACCGAGCGCACCAGGGAAATCGGGCTCAAGAAAGCAATCGGGGCAAAGACGCGCAACATCCTGTCGGAGTTCGTCGCCGAGTCAACGGCGATGGGACTGATCGGGGGCCTCATCGGTTTCCTCCTCGGCATGCTGATGACCTTCCTGCTCAACAACGGTGACCCGAGTGGCGGCCTTTTCCTGATCACTCCACGATTGACGCTGATCGCACTCGTCTTTGCGGTCGCCCTCGGCGCGGGAGCCGGCGTGATCCCGGCAATGCGCGCGGCGAGGATGGATCCGGTCACTGCGCTGCGGGCGCAATAGGAGCACGGGGATGGCGACGATCAAAACGCTGGGTCTCAGCAAGACGTACGGCACGGGCGAGTCCATGGTGAAGGCGCTCGACGGAGTCGATCTCACCATCGAGCAAGGTGAGTCCCTCGCGATCGTCGGTCGGTCGGGGAGTGGGAAGACCACGATGCTCGACTGCATGGGACTGCTGATGCGTCCCAGCAGCGGCGCGGTCATCGTCGACGGCACCGATGCGAGCACCCTCAACGACGGTCAGCGCGCAGAGCTCCGGAGCAAGCGCATCGGGTTCATCTTCCAGGAGTTCAACCTGCTCCCGACCATGTCGGCGATGGAGAACATCCTCCTGCCGCTGCGCTACTCCGGTGGCGATCGAAAAGCTGCGCGGATTCGCGCCGAAGGGTTCCTCGAGGAGGTTGGTCTCGCGAAACGCGCCAACCACCGGCCCACGCAGATGTCGGGTGGCGAGCAGCAGCGTGTCGCGATCGCACGGTCATTGATCAACGAGCCGACACTGGTGCTGGGCGACGAGCCCATGGGCGAGGTCGACACCGACACTGCAAACGCGCTGCTCGAATTCATGCGCCGCATCAACGCCGAGCGCGGTGTCTCATTCGTGATCGTCACCCACGATCTGGACCTCGCCGCGCGCACCGACCGGGTGATCCGCCTGCGCGACGGACACGTGATCAGCGACGAACGCCCGTCGAGACAGCTCGTTCAGCGACCGGCAGCCCGCGGCGGCAGCTTAGACGCGGCCCTCTCGCAGGTCGGCAATGGCTTTGTCGATGCGGCGCTGCCGCGTCGGGGGTGAGTGTCACGAGCACGCTGTCTCCGGCGTTGACACCGGCGCCGGCACGATGCTCGGCGCTGATCGGCAGCATGAACACGCCGCCCATTGCTGCGACAGTGCTTCGGTAGCGGTAGCCGTTGATGGTGACGTTGACGGCGGCCCGCCGGCCGCCGCCAAGTCCTTCGACGATGTGCTCCGGTACCTCGATACCCGTCGCAGTCTTTCCCGAGAGCAGAATCGTCGCCTTGAATTTCATGACGGCCCCACGAACTGCGTGCCGCCGAATCAGCCGGCGGTCTGCAGCACCGGAGCCATCTGCGCGACGCGGATGTGGTTGCCGAACGGATCGCGGAGTCCGAAGTCGATGCCGTAGGGCTGCTCCGTCGGCTCCTGGGTGAACTCCACGCCCTTGGCGCGCAACTCCTCGTACGTCGTGCGGGCGTCAGAGGTTGTGAAGAAGAGGTGGCCGCCGGTTCGACCCTTGGTGAGGAGTGAGCGAACCTCGTCCGCCGTCGCGGGATCCATCGCGGGCGGCCCGGGCTTCTCGAGCATGATCTGGCGGTCCGGGTCGCCGGGGACGTTGACAGTCAGGAATCGCATGAAGCCGAGGTCCTGGTCGGTGTTGATCTCGAGGCCGAGCTTCCCCACGTAGAAGTCGACGGCCTGGTCCTGGTCGAGCACGTAAATCTGCGAGATTCTGAGGCTGCTGAGCATGTCACTGGTTCCCTTTGGTGAGTCGGTTGATTGGCGCCACGCTACCGGGTCGATCCGCGTCCGTCTTCTCCAAAACTGCTCGGTCTTGTCCAGGCCATGGCGAAGCAGGTCGGGACCGCAAGGATCTCTGCGCGCCGCCGGTATTCCGTCGGCGATTCACCGACGATCTGGTGGAAGGTCTTGCTGAACGTGCCCACGCTCGAGAAGCCGACGTCGAAGCAGATGTCAGTGATGCTCCGATCCGTGCAGCGCAGCAGGTAGAGCGCCCGCTCGACTCGCCGGCGTTGCAGGTAGCGGTGCGGGGTCTCCCCGAACGCGGCGCGAAACGTTCGAATGAAATGCGCCTCGGACACGAAGGCGATGCGCGCCAGCGCGGCAATGCCGAGCGGGTGGCCGTAGGTGAGATCCATGGCGTCGCGGGCTCGCAGCAGCCGACGATTGGAGTCCTCGACCGCCCGGGTCATCGAGAGCCCTACGGCTTGCCCGGAAGCGACCGCGCGTAGGCGACTCCCTCGTGCACCCACCGCTGCAACAGTGCTTGGGTTCGAACCCCTTCGGGATCGACCCGCAGCCACCCCTGCATCTCCTGCCCGCGCATCACGGCAACCTCGGCATGAAGACGGCTCGCGAGCTCGGCGGTTCTCGCCGGATCGACGCGCACCAGAACCCCGCCCTGCCCGCTGGCGCTGATGGCCATGTTGCCGCCGATCAGGAAGGCGAGCCCGCCGAACATCCGCTTCTCGGTCAGCCCCGCCTCGTTACGGACCAGCTCGCGGATGCGGGCGGCCAGATCCTCGTCAAACGCCATGCCCGCATTTTCGGTCAGCGGGCGGTGCGTCGGCTGTGGCTGGTGCGCTTGGCGGGTCAGCCCGGCGCGGGGGACGCACGGAACTCAAACGTTGTCCCCACCGATGGCTGAACGAACGCATCCGGCATGGTGCGCGCCAGCGCGTGGACCGCGCGCCATCCCGTGCAATGCGCCGGCACGATGCGGTCGATGCCGACGGCGCCGATGTCCGCCACCGTCTCGGGAATGAGCGGCTCGAACAGTCCGCCGGTGAGATGGAAGCCGCCGATCAGACCTGCCACGCGCCGCTCGCCGGTCAACCGCTGCGCATTGCGGACCACGTTCACGATGCCCGCGTGCGAGCAGCCGGACACGATGACGAGCCCGCGGTCGCGCACGTTCACGACCAGGTTCTGGTCGTCCCACGTCCAGGGATCCGGCTCCCATGTCCCCGCCGCTCCGGACCTCGCGACCTGCACCGGAAAGCCTTTCTCGTAGGCGGTCACGCGCTCGACCTGACCCGAGACCAGGACGGTGCCGTCGATGAGCAGTGTCGGCCCGCGCTCCTCGATCACCGTCAGCCCTTCACGCTCGAGGTCGTTGTGACTGGGCGGCGGCAGGTGCATCTCGGCGCCCGTCGGAAAGACGATCTTTCGGTCCTGCCACGCATCGGGGTGGATCACCAGTGGCAGGTGCATGGCGCCATGGCGGCGGAGGAGCCCCTCCAGCCCGCCGTGATGATCGACATGTCCGTGCGAGATGACAATCGCCCGCAGGTCGGACGCATCGATCTGCATCACGTCGAGGTTGTGCTGGAGGCCGAGGGCGGAAAGGCCGCCGTCGTACAGGACAGCGTGTCGACCTCCGTCAACTGTCACGGTGACCAGCGCCGAGAAGCCGTGCTCGGCAAGCAGGGCTTCGTGGTCCGACCAGTCGTACGCGAGCTTGAATCGCTGCACGCCTTCCTGTCCCGCCATGAGGATGTCGAGCGACAGGTCCATCACGAGGGTCACATCGACCGCATCGACAGGAACAAGTGCAACAGTCACGACGGTGTTCGGAATCGTACCCTTGACCTCGATGGCGTGTCGGTTCGAGCAATCGAGCGGCCGTCAAGGTGCTGACGCGTCACGACCTCGACTGGTCCGCATCGGCGTCCACGGCGAGCGAGGGGCTGTGGACAACGCGCTCAAGGGCGCGCGCCTGCACCGATAGGCGCCCGGAGCGCTCCCGCCGGAATCCGCAATCGGACTGCAATCAGCCCAAGCGACGATCCCGGACGTCGTATAACACCAGGAGCGTCACCATGACAGACCCGATCGACAGGTTCACCCAGGCGATCGAAACCGCGTCCATGAGCGGATCAGGCGTGTTCGCCGAGGATGCGGTTCTCGATGCGACAGTGCCCCACTGGCGTTTCACCGTCAGCGGCGCGACCAGCGTCGAGGCTGAGCTGGGTCGCTGGTTTGCCGACCCGGGCCGCTTCGAGGAGATCCGCCGTACCCCGCTGCCCGACGGCGCGCTCGTCGAGTTCGTGCTCACCTGGGAGGAGGACGGTGAGCCGCACATGGTCCACCAGGCGCACGTGATCGAGGTTCGCGATGGTCTGATCACCCGTGACCAGGCCTGGTGCGGGGGCCGCTGGGGCGCAGCGCTCCAGGCTGAGATGGCAGAGGCCGCGCGTCTGTGACAGCCCTCTCCTCGACGCAGAGGACCGTTGAGGTCGCGGAGTCGGTCGAGGTGCTCCTGCGGGGCGTCGAGCGCCGCGAACCGCTGCAGACCGCCGACTCGCTGTCGGGCAGCCGTTTCGAGCGCGTTGTCATCGGCGGCGCTCCGCTGATCGTGAAATACCTCTCACTCGACGACGACTGGATCATGCGCGCCACCGGCGACCTGGGCCGGCGCCAGCTGACGCTCCTGTCCTCCGGGGTCCTCGATGCGCTACCCGGATGCATCGACCACGCCATCGTCGGGTGCGCTCCCTTCATCACGAGTCGCGGGCATCAGGGCATGGCGCTCCTCATGCGCGACGTCTCCGCTGCGCTGGTCCCCTCGGGGAACGAGCCCATCGCACGCGATCTGCATCGCGGCTTCATTGACCACATGGCATCGCTCCATGCGCACTACTGGGGTTTTCGCGACGAGCACGGTCTCTTTCCGCTTGCCCATCACTTCGTGGTACTGACGCCGATGATGGCCGCGCTCGAGGCCGAGTTCCCGCATGGCGATCCCGTGCCCCCGGCGGTGGCGGACGGATGGCGGCAGCTCGGCGAGCGGTACCCGGCGCTTGCGCGCCGCCTCGTCGAGCTGGCGAACGATCCGTGGCCGCTGGTCACCGCGCTCCGGGCCGGACCGCAGACGCTCGTGCACGGCGACTGGAAGCTGGGCAACCTCGGAAGCGATGGGTCACGGACCATCCTGCTGGACTGGGACCGCACCGGTGAAGGGCCGGCACTGCTCGACCTCGCCTGGTATCTCGCGGTGAATTGCGACCGGCTGCCGGAGACGAAGGAAGACACCATCGCGGCATATCGAGCAGCGCTCGAAGCCGCCGGTATCGCAGCCGATGCGTGGTGGGATGCGCAGCTTGCGGCCGCCCTCGCCGGAGCGTTCCTGCAGCTCGGCTGGTCCAAGACCGGCGACGCGACCGAGTTCGCATGGTGGAGCGAGCGCCTCGCCGCGTGGCAGCCGTAAGCGCGGGACCGAGCAGCGCCTATCAGGGCGTCGCAGCAGCATGGGCGCGAGGCCCGGCGGCGCTCTACGACGCGCTGGCCACGGTGGCGATCGCGGAGGTCGCCCACGAGCTTGCGGGGGCGACGGTGCTCGACGTCGGCGCCGGGACGGGCGCGCTCTGTCGCGCGCTGCGATCAGCGGGAGCGGTGCCCATCGCGGTCGACACGTCGGCAGACATGCTCCGCCTCGCCGGCGCTGCAGCCGCGTTTACCGTGGTCGCCGACATGTGCGCGCTGCCCATCAATGAGAGAAGCGTTGACGCGGCGGTGAGCGGGTTCGCCATCTCGCATCTCCACCACCCGGAGCGCGCGCTGGAGGAGATGCGCCGCGTGGTGCGACCGCACGGACGCGTCGTCGCGGCAGTGTTCGGTGAAGCTCCTGCGAGTGCGGCGAAGGACGTCGTCGATACTGTCGTCAAGGACTACGGGTATCAGCCGCCGGACTGGTATCTCGAGCTCAAGAACGGCACCGAGCCACGATCCAACACGCCCGCGCTGCTCCGGCACTGTGCCGAGAGCGCACGCCTCGACGACATCGAGGTCGCCGACATCAGCGTCGAGCCCGGTCTCGACACGCCCGAGGCGATCACCGCGTATCGCACCGGTCTGGCGCATGTCGCGCCGTTCATTGCGGCGTTGCCGATGGCGCAACGCGACGAGCTCATCAGTCGCGCTGTCGCAGCGGTTCGAAACCGCGGTCAAGCCGTGCGGCCGCGAGTCCTGGTGCTCTCGAGTCGCGTTCCAGCGTAATCAAGGAACGCCGCGCGCACCGACGCGTCGAGGTGTCCCGCGAGCCGGTCCCGATGCGCGTCCGCGAGGCCGAAGCACACGTCCGATCCCAGCGACGCGCCAAGCTCCGCCAGCACCCACCATGCTTCAACGCCGGCAACGGCCGACAGCGACGAGCTCAGCTCGGTCAGCACCTCCGGCGCCGGCGGCTCGGCCCCAAGCCCGGCACGGGCCTGCAGGCGAAGCACCTCGCCGAGCTGCGCATACCTGGGCGCATAGCGGTCCGTCGCACCCGCGATGAGGCGCTCGGCGAACTGGAGCGCCGCGTCCGGGTCGTTGCGGAGCAGCGCGATCCGCCCCTCGAGGAGGTCGAGCCGCAGCTCGTTGCGCCATCGGTACGCGTACGGTTCCTCCATCCGTGCACGCGCCGCGTCGATTCCATGGCGCGCGGCCGTGACATCTCGCGCGGCGATCGGATCGTCGCAGGGGTCGAGGAGCGCATACACCTCGAGCTCGCGATACCCCGAGTCGCGGGCAGGGTCGAGCGCCGCCGCGTTGGCTTCGCGAGCCCGGTCGATCTCACCGATGTTGCGCAGGACCCACGCGCCCATGTTCGCGCCGAGCGCCGCGTACCTGACCAACCCTCGCCGGCGGGCCTCAGCCACCGCGCGCTCGAGGACAGCGCCTGCCTCGGCCGCGCGACCGCATGTCGCCAGCGCGTACCCGTGAGCCAGATAGCCGTGCACCGGCGTGTAGATGATCGTCGACGCGGCGTCCGCGGCGGCGTACGGGCTCGCCTCGATGGCGCTGATCGCGAGGCCGACCTCGCCCATGTGGATTTTCAGGAACGCGTACACGGAGGTGGGCTGACGCAGCCGGTGTTTTCTGCACTCGGCCATGGCCTGCGCCATCGCATCGTCAGCGCCGACGACGTCGCCGATTGCGTGCAGTGCGCGAGCCTTGATCACCCCTCCTTGCACTCGCTGGCCCGGGTCGCCGGACTGCTGGATGAGTGCCTCGCCGAAACGTGCGGCGTGGACGAAATCCTTGCAGTAGTACGCGACGGCGCCTGCAACCTCGAGGGCCCGCGAGTCGGCGGCGACCCCGACGGCACTGGCGGCATCGGCCTGCGCAGCGTCGAACCGTGCAAGGCGCAGTTGCACAACAGCACGCTGGATGCGCGCATCGGCCGTGTCGTCAGCATCGATCGCCTCGGTGGCGAGGTCCAGCGCCGTCGCATAGTCGAATCGATCTGCGGCGATACGGCTTGCGGTGGTGAGCGCCGCCGAGGCGAGCGTTCGCGCGCCGCTGAGCCGGGCGTGATGCGCGACCAGGAGCGGATCCGCCGCCGGCCTGGTCGACAGCACGCGAGCCGCTTCCCGATGCAGGAGGGCACGCCGGGGCGACGCGGTGGACATGTCCAGGGCCTCACGCACGATCGCGTGGCGGAAGGCGTACGCGCCTTCTCGCGCCTCCAGCAGCCCGAGGCGCACACCGACATCGAGGTCCTCGAGCAGCAGGATCGGATCGGTCCTGAGTACCGCCGCGAGGACGTCGATGTCGATGGAGGCTCCGAGAACGGCCGCGCTCATCAACGTCCGCGCCGCTGTGCCCGCCTCCGAGCAGCGATCGAGCACGGCCGCCTGGATCGACGCCGGCGGGGCGGCATGCTCATCGCTCGACGCCAGCTGCGTGAGAAAGAGTGCGTTGCCACCGCTGCGTTCGTGCAGGCGGCGAGCGTGCTCCTCCCCGACGATCTGTCGCGCCGCTTCGAGCGACAGCGGAGATAGCACGATGCGTGTCGCCTGCGCCGGCACCTCGCCTTCCTCGGTGCGGCGCGTCAGCAGCACCAGCAGGAGCAGGTCAGGGCTCGCGATCAATTCGTTGATCCAGGCCCACGTGAGCGGATCGGCCCGCTGCAGGTCATCGATGAAGAGCACCGCGGGTGACGTGCAGGCCCGGCGAACGAACCGCCGCAATGCGGCAAAAGCAACCGCGAGACCGGCGAGCGACGATGCCTGCGTCTGCGTGATGTCCCCAAATGGCACGCTCTCCGTCGAGCTCCAGTCGAGCATTGGCTCGAGCAGCAACGCGTCGGCGCCAAGCAGCTCGAGCCCGACATCGGTGCCGACCTTGCGCAGGTGGTTGCGGATCATCTGCAGCACGGGCTGGAGGGGGAGCGATCTGCTCAACTGGTCGCAGCGCGCGGAGAGCACCACGGTGTCGGGGTCCAGCCGATCGATCCAAGCCGACGCGACGGCTGTCTTGCCGATTCCAGGCTCTCCCTCGATGACAACAGCGGCCGGGGATCCCGTCTGCGCCCTGGCAAACGCCTCGTCGAGCGCGCGCAGCTCGTCGTCCCGTCCGGGGAGGTCCGCTCCACCGCCGCTCCGGCGCGGACGTGACCGTGACGACGCCACGACGATGCCGGGAACGGGCAGCCCTTTGAGGACCGCGATATGCACGGCGGTGGTGAGCTCGGAGGGTGAGCTGCCGAGCTCATCGTCGAGACGGGCGCGCATGCGCTCGTACATCGCGAGCGCAGACGACGACCTGCCCTGGGCGGCCAGCGCCGCCATGACCAGCCGCAATGATTCCTCGTCGTACGGATCCTCATCGAGAGCCTGTTCAGCCGCCTCGACACCGGTGGCGAGATCCCCGGCGGCGAACGCGGCTCGCGCAACCAGGTGCCGGGATCGGGCGCACAGGCGCTCGACAGCCCGTCGTTCCTCCGCCGGCCACGCCTCCTCGTCGAGCGCCGGGTGCGCGAGCAGGGCCCGAGCCGCCGCGGCCGCGGCAAGCGCGGGCGCGGGCTGGTCCTCGTGCAGCCGGCGGTCTGCCTCCGATGCGAGTTCCGACGCCGCGGTCAGGTCGACCCAGTCGGCATGCAACGCGTACCCGGCGTCGCTGTGGGTGATGCGCCCGGCCCCGAAAACGCCCCGGAGCCTGCTCATGATCACCGCCAGTTGGGCGGGTGGGTCGCGCGGCTGATCGTCGACCCAGAGAACGTCAGCGAGGCGCTCGATGCTGACCGGACGCCCCTGCGCGATACCGAGCACCCTCAGCGCAAGTCGGGCTTTGCGGCTGCCGAGCTGATGCTCGGAGAACCCTTCGACGGAGAGCCCGCCGATGACGTGGACTCGCACCTCGTCCGGCAACGACGCCGGGCGCACCGACGGCGGTGCCTCGGCGCGGACCACGGCACCTAGGATACGTGGCGCGGGTCCGCGCGAGGGCAGCACCTAGCGAGCCTGAATCACGCCTTCCCGTAGTTGCTCGCGCCGTTCCAGTCGATGAGCACGACCGGCTCGTCACCGACCACCCAGGCGTCATGACCCGACGGCAGCGCGGTGATGTCGCCGGTTCGCGCGTCGAACTCGCTGCCGTCCGCCATCCGGATGCGGAGCACGCCGGACGCGTGGTACTGAAAATGCGGCGCCTCGCAGAGCTCGGTCCCCGCGATCGGCTTCACGTGCACTGACCACCGCCACCCTGGCTGCAGGGTCAGGCGCCCGACCGTGCCGCCACCGATGTTGACGAGATCGACCCGTCCCTTCTCGAAAACCCGCTCCTCGTCCGGGCTGCTCAGGGTCTTGTGTTCCGCCGTGATCGTGGTTGGCATCGCATGCCTCCTGTGAATGCTCGTGGCGCCGTCGCAGCGCCTCGAGTCGGCATCCTGCGCAGCGGCGATTGCAGGATCCATGCAGCTTGGTCAGGAAGCGTCGGCGGCAGGTCCGGGACTTCGTTGTTGAGGAAGAGACAGACGCGAGGCTGCCGCTGCCTTCAATCTTGAAAGGTGGACGCGTCCCCGGATTGAATCGCGGCCGCTGAGCCGGCCGCGCCGTGGCGAAGGCCGTCGAAGAGGAGTCCCACCAGGCGTTCGGAGGCCTCCGAGCGCTCCTGGTCGGTCGTCATGCAGATGCCGCCAACCGCCCGCAGGAGGTCGCCTCCATCCACGTCGGCGCGCACAGTCCCGGCCGCGACGCCGGCATCGAGGAGCTTGGAGGCGGCTTCGGTGGCGCGTCCTCGGGTTTGGTCGGAGAAGTTCGGATTGGTGCTGAGCAGCGGCTTGAGCACCGAGAGCATCCCCCGCTTGGTGGCCACATGGCGGACGAAGAGCTGCATCCACTCGGCGAGCGCCTGGTCGGGCGGCATCGTCTCGAGGAGTTGGTCAGCGCGCTCACAGAGGACGTCGATCTCATGGCGATACACCGCTTCGACGAGCGCGTCGCGGGTGGGGAAGTGGCGGTAGAGAGTGCCGATCCCGACGCCGGCGCCGCGGGCGACGTCCTCGAGGGACACATCAGCGCCCCGGGCTGCGAAGGCGGCGGCGGCTGCGGTGATCAGCAGGTCGCGGTTGCGGAGGGCATCGGCGCGCGGGCGGCGATCTCCGGTAGCCGTGTCGGCGGCATCGACCGCCCCGCTCGGACCGACCGCGATGTCATGCGCCACTGGACCACCAATATCTTGAGTTTGCAAAACGGAGGGAGCCTCCGTATAATACCGGAGGTAGCGTCCATTTTGACCATTCTACGCCACACGGAGGTCCTCCATGTCATCCCCACTCACCCTCGTCGCCAAGCCCGTAAGGGCAACCCAGCGACCCACCCGCCGCGGCCTCGTGCTCGCCATCATCCTTGCCGTCCAGCTGATGGTGGTCCTCGACGCCACCATCGTGAACATCGCGCTCCCCCAAATCGCGGGCGCGCTGCACTTCTCCCCGGCCAACCTTTCGTGGGTGATCACCGCGTACACGCTGGCCTTCGGGGGCTTCCTGCTCCTGGGAGCCAGAGCCGGTGACCTGCTCGGTCGCCGTCGCGTGTTCATCGCCGGCATCGCGGTCTTCACGGCTGCCTCCTTTCTCGGCGGGATCGCGCCGTGGAGCGGCTGGTTGCTCGCGGCGCGCGCGCTCCAGGGCATCGGTGGAGCGCTGGCGGCGCCTTCGGCCCTGGCCCTGCTCATGACCATGTTCCGCGACGGGCAGGAACGTGTCCGCGCAATCGGCTGGTACACCGCCGTCTCGATCGGTGGCGGCGCCATCGGCCTGATTCTCGGCGGCCTGCTCACCCAGGTGGCCTCCTGGCGCTGGGTGCTCTTCGTCAACGTGCCGATCGGCATCGTCGTCATCGCACTGGCCCGCCGCCTGCTCACCGAGACTCCCAGCCGCAACGGCCACTTCGACGTTCCCGGTGCGCTGACGTCGACGATCGGCGTCACCGCGCTGGCCTACGGCTTCGTGCGCGCTGCAACCTCCGGGTGGGGCGACACGCTGACTGTTGCCGCATTCGCGGCGGGCGCCATCCTCCTGGTGACGTTCGTCCTGCTCGAGCGCCGGGCATCCGAGCCGATTACCCCCCTGCGGCTCTTCGCCGACAGGAGCCGCAGCGCCTCATACGTGGCGCGTCTGTTCCTCACAGCCGGCATGTTCGGGATGTTCTTCTTCCTCACGCAGTTCCTCCAGGAGGTGCTGCACTACAGCCCGCTCAAGACCGGGCTCGCGTTCCTGCCCTTCACTGTGGCGCTGTTCGCGATGTCGCAGCTGAGCGCGAGGGGACTGGTGCAGCGGTTCGGCGCCAAGCCGCTGATGGTGTTCGGGTTCTCGGTGTCGACCATCGGCATGCTCCTGCTCACCCAGCTTTCGGCGTCGAGCAGCTACGTCTCCCTGCTTGCACCTCTGGTGCTGTTCGGTGCCGGCAACGGACTCGCGTTCGTGCCCCTCACGTCCACGTCGCTGAGCGGCGTGCGCCAGGAGGATGCGGGCGCCGCGTCAGGACTGGTCAACGTGATGCAGCAGCTCGGCGGGGCACTCGGGCTCGCGGTGCTCGTCTCGGTGTTCGGCACGGCAGCGCGTGGCGCGGCCGTGCAGTCAGTGAGCGCCGCGCAGCATTCGTTCGTCCTTGGCGCCGATCACGCCTTCATTGCTGGGACGGTGTTCGTGAGCGCGACGGTGGTCGTGCTGGTGGTGGCGATCCGCGGGCGGCGCGCAGCCGCCCGCGCCGCCGCCGTGCCCGTCTGGGTTCGCGACCTCGAGAGGACTCCTACAGCGGTTGAGGGGTGATCCGGTCGAGGAAGATCGTCGAGCGATAGTAGGCAAGCTCGGCGATCGACTCGCGGATGTCGCCGAGCGCTCGATGCGCCTCCTGCTTGGGAGCGGCGGTGGCGAGGACGTCCGGATACCACCGCCGGCAGAGTTCCTTGACGCTCGACACGTCGATGGAGCGGTAGTGCAGGAAGTTCTCGACCTCAGGCATGTGCGCTGCCAGAAAGCGCCGGTCCGTCCCGATGGAGTTGCCGCACAGCGGGACTGAACGCGGCTCACCAATATGGCCCCGGAGGAATCGCAGGGTCTGCTCGCCTGCTTCAGCGAGCGATATCGGCGATGACTCGATCGCCGCCAGGAGCCCCGACCGCGTGTGCATCGTCCGAACCACGTCGTCCATGCCGTCCAGCTCGGCCGGCGTGGCGTGCACGACGATGTCCGGGCCCTCCGCAACGGTGCGAAGCTCGTCGTCGGTGATCACGGTGGCAATCTCGACGATCACGTGCCGAGATGGGTCGAGACCGGTCATCTCCAGATCCATCCAGGCGAGCACCGTCCGATCCTAGCGCGGGTCCCTCAGGCACCGGCGCCGGGTGAGCCGAGCATCTCGTACCCGCGAAGCGTCAGGAACTCGGCGAGCCGGTCGCTGTAGACGAGCTCGTTGAACAGCGTTCGGGCCTGATCGAGGCAACCCTCCGCGGCAGATGCGGCGGCGATCTCAGTTCGGAATGCCGCGGCTTCCTCGTCCTCGATTCGCGCCATCAGCGCACGCGTCACCGTGCGCCCATCCGGCATCGCCGCACCTCGTTGCAACCACTGCCAGAGCTGTGATCGGCAGATCTCCGCGGTTGCGACGTCCTCCATGAGGTTGAACACACCGGCCGCACCGTTGCCGCCGAACCAGGATGTGAGATAGCGCAGGGTGACGCTGACGTTGTTGCGCACACCCGTCTCGGTCACCTCGTGCCCGGCCGAGTCGAGGTCGAGCAGGTCGCGCGAGGTCACTGCAACGTCCAGTCGAAGGCGGTCCAGTTGGTTGGCCTTGTCCGCGAGGACGGCGTCGAACTCTTCGCGCGCGGTCCCGACGAGGTCGGGGTGCGCCACCCACGTGCCGTCGAACCCGTCCCCCGCCTCACGGCGTTTGTCGGACCGCACCCCCGCGAGCGCGGCGGTCGTCGCGTCGGCATCGCGGCGGTTGGGTATCAGCGCTGCCATGCCGCCGATGGCGTGCGCCCCGCGGCGATGGCAGGTGCGGACCAGCAGTTCGGTATATGCGCGCATGAAGGGCACGGTCATCGTGAGTCGCTTCCTGTCGGGGAGCACGCGGCGGTCCTGGTTCGCGAAGGTCTTCACCGCGCTGAACAGGTAGTCCCACCTGCCCGCATTGAGGCCGGCTGAGTGATCGCGCAGCTCGTAGAGAATCTCATCCATCTCGAATGCCGCCGGCATGGTCTCGATGAGCACCGTGGCGCGGATCGAACCCCTCCCGAGACCGAGTTGGTCTTCGGTGAACACGAAGACGTCGTTCCAGAGTCGCGCCTCCAAGTGGCTCTGCAGCTTGGGCAGATAGAGGTACGGATTGGTGCCCTGATCCCGCAGGTGCTTGGCGTTGTGGAATGCGAAGAGGCCGAAGTCGAACATGCTGGCTGAGGCAGGTGCGCCATCGATGAGGAAATGCCGCTCCGTGAGATGCCACCCGCGGGGACGCACCAGCAAGGTGGCGACCTCGTCTCGCAACCGGTACTCGCGACCGTCGGGGTTGACATAAGAGATGGTTCGGTTCACCGCATCGCGGAGATTGGCCTGCCCCTCGACCATGTTCTCCCACGTCGGCGCGTTCGAATCCTCGAAGTCGGCCATGTACCCGGTGGCACCAGAATTGAGCGCGTTGATCAGCATCTTGCGATCTGTTGGCCCGGTGATCTCGACACGCCGGTCGGTGAGGTCGAGTGGCGCCGCCGCCACGGTCCACGAGCCAGCGCGCACGCCGGCAGTGTCGGAAAGGAAATCGAGCGAGTCCCCTGCGTCGATCCCCTGCTGCACCACGGCGCGGCGGGCAAGCAGCTGTTCCCGGACCGGGTTGAACCGGGTATGGAGCGAGGCGACGAATTGCTGCGCCGGAATGGTGAGCACCGATGCACTCGAACGCGTCGCGGATCCCTTGATCGTGATCACCGCATACCTCTCAGCCCAAGCCGGGCGATATAGTAGACTTGTTACGCCCTACGAACGTAGTGACTGCCGACGGCCGCTCGCCGGCGCGCTGACAAGGTGGATGCGATGACGGACCATGGGGAGGCAATCGCTGAACGCCTCACACAACTTGGGTTCACGCAATACGAGGCGCGCACGTACCTCGGACTGTTGCAGACGGACACCGCCACGGGCTACTCGATAGCCAACGAGACCGGTGTCCCCCAGCCCAAGGTCTATGAGACGCTGCGGCGCCTCGTGGAGCGCGGTGCGGCGGCGCGCACTGGCGAGAAGCCCGCCCGCTACCGGGCCGTCCCTCCGGATGCGCTCCTCAAGGGCATCGAAAAGGACTTCGCCGCGCGGGTTGCGGCGGCTCGCCACGACCTCGAGTCAGTCCCGCGCCGCGAGACCCCTGCGCAGCTCCTGCCGGTCTCTCGGGTGGAGTCATTCGCTCCGGCGCTGGAGGCAGCCTCAGCGGCGATCGCTGCGGCGCGAACTCGCGTCTATCTCAGCGGGAACCACGACGAGCTGTCCGGGTTGCGGGCTGCGGTCGGCCAGGCCGCGACGGCCGGCGTCGAGTTCGTGGTGGTGCACTTCGGCAAGCTCCCCTTCCCATCTCCGCCCGGCCAGGTCATTCGTCACGCGAGCACCGACGGAGCGATCTACCGATCGCGGCACGCGCGCCATCTGGCCGTTGCGGTCGACTCCCGGTGGGCGTTGTGGGGCGTCGCTCGCGACGGCACGCAGTGGGACATCCTCACCAGCGAGTCAGCGCTCCTCGCGGGTCTCGTCAAGGCATATATCCGCCACGACATGTTCGTCCAGCGAATCTTCGCGGACCTGCCGGCGGAGCTCGAGCGGCGGTACGGCTCCGGACTCCTCGAGCTCGATCACCTGTCCTGGTCGGGCGAGCGCAGCGGTGCCGATCATGCTGAGGAGGCCGGCTGAGGTGCCGGCTATGATCGGTGCGCTCCCGCCGTGGTCGCCGGCAACCACGGCCGAGTGATGCGCACGATCGATCTGCATTGCTATCCGGGCACGCCCGAATGGATTGCGTCGCAAGGGCCATTCGTCGAGGCGCTTGCGGCCTACTGGAAGCGAGACTGGGTGGGCAAGGCCGAGGCGGAGGTGACCGCCGACTTCCGGCAAGCGGGCGTGAAAGCCGTGCTCGTGGCATTCGATATCGAGTCGGTGACCGGGTCGCCTCCATGCACCAACGAGTACGTCGCCGGCATGCGCGATCGCAACCGCGACACCATCCTGCAGGCGTGGGGAGCGGTTGACCCACTCAAGGGGAGCGCGGCGATCGCCGAGGCCGAGCGTGCGGTCAACGAGTTCCACGTGCTCGGCTTCCACTTCCACCCGATCATGGGTCACTACTCGGTCGACGACCCGGCGCTGCGTCCGCTGTTTGATGTCATCGCCGGTCTCGGCGTGCCCGTGATGATCGATGTCGGCACCACCGGAATGGGCGCGGGACTCCCGGGCGGCCTCGGATCGAAGCTGCGTCACGCGCACCCCATGTCGATCGACGATCTCGCCGGCAATTTTCCGAATCTGACCATCGTCGCCGCACATCCCGGGTGGCCGTGGGTTGAGGAGATGACCGCTGTGGCGCTGCACAAGGGCAACGTCTTCTGGGAGGTCTCGGGATGGGCGCCGAAGTACCTGCCCGACGGCCTCAAGCGGGACATCCGCGGCCGGTTGCGGGACAAGGTGATGTTCGGGAGCGACTACCCGAGCATGCCCTACGAGCGCATCTTCCGCGAGTGGGACGAGCTCGGCTACTCCGATGACGTGATGTCCGGGCTCTTTCACGCCAACGCCGAACGCATCCTCGGGCTCGACCTGGCGACAGCCGCGGAAGACGCCGGGTGAGCGTCGACGCAGCACGCCCGGTCGCACTGGTCACCGGCGCTGCACGAGGAATTGGCCGCAGCACAGCCATCGCCTGCGCTCGCAACGGCTTCGACGTCGCGCTCAACTTCAGCCGCAGCCGCGCCGCAACCGAGGCGGTGGCTGCAGACGTCGCCGCGCTCGGCGCCCGAACGCTGCTCTTTCAGGCTGATGTCGCGGACGAGGCGCTCGTGCGGGAGATGCTGCAGGCGGTCGGCAGCGAATTCGGCCGCCTCGATGCGCTCGTCAACAACGCCGGCACGACGGTGTCCACCCCGCCGAGCGACCTCGACGGTCTGCGCATGGAGGACTGGGATCGCGTCTTCGCCGTCAACGTCCGAGGCACGTTCCAGGTGACGAGAGCCGCGGTCCCCTTGTTGCGCGAGTCGCCTCGCGGAGCCGTCGTCAACCTTGCAAGCATCGTGGGATTGCGGCCCGGACCGCAGCCGTTCCCGTACGCGGCGAGCAAAGCCGCCATCGTCAACCTCACGCGCACGCTGGCTGGTGCGCTCGGTCCCGCCATCCGAGTCAACGCCGTCGCGCCGGGATGGATGGTCGGCGACTGGATGGAGGAGGCTTTGGGGGACAACTACGATCGCCTGATGGACCGGCGCGCCAAGCTGACGCCGCTACGACGCTGCGTCACCCCCGACGAGGTTGCGGAGACGATTCTCAGCCTCCTCGTCAGCAATCCATTCGTCACCGGTGAGACCGTCGTCATCGACGGCGGTTTCAGCGCGACGACCTAGGCATATCGGTGCCTCCATTGGACGGCGTCGTCCCGTTTCCACCCGAGTTCGCCGCGCGCTACCGAGCCGCCGGCTACTGGGAGGACCGCACGCTTGACGACGTCTTCAGCGAACTCTTCGCGGAACACGCGGAACGCGTCGCGCTCCTCCATGCTGGTGACACGATCACGTACCGGCAGCTCGCCGAGCGCAGGGCAACACTGGCCGCGCGGCTGCACGATATGGGACTGCGCCGCAACGACCGCGTGGTCATGCACCTCCCGAACGCGCCGGAATTCCTCTATCTCTACTTCGCGCTCCAGATGCTCGGCGTGATCCCAGTTCTGGCGCTCGCGCCCCACCGGCGGCTCGAGATCGATCATTTCGTCAAGCTGACCGATGCCGTTGCGTACTTCGGGACCGACCCTGAGCTGGGCGAGGTCATCCGCGCTGCAAACCCCGGCCTGCGCCACGTGATCCTGATCGACCAGCTGGCGCCCGGACCCGGAGGCGCCCAGCCGCCGCACGTCGAGATCGATCCGACCGACCCCTGCTGTCTCCTGCTCTCCGGCGGCACCACAGGCATCCCCAAGCTGATCCCGCGCACGCACAACGACTATGTGTACAACTCGCGCGCAGCTGCAGCGGTGTATTACATCGATCGCGAGAGCTGCCAGCTGGCAGTGGCGCCGCTCGCCCACAACATGCCGCTCGCCTGTCCCGGCGTCCAGGGCTTCCTGATGCACGGGGCCCGGGTGGTGCTCAGCGAGGGGACGCGTGCCACCGAGATCCTGCCGCTTGTCGAGCGCCACCGGATCACGCACATCGCCGCCGTGCCCGCGCTGTACATCCGCTGGCTCGCGGATCCAGACGCCGGCGACCACGACATGTCCTCGGTACAGCTCCTCCAGTCAGGTGGCCAGCGTCTGCAGCCCGAGTTGCGCAGGCAGATGGCAGCGTTCTTTCCCAACGCCTTCGTCCAGGAGAACTTCGGCATGAGTGAGGGCACGCTGTTCTTCGTGCGCAAGGACCAGCCGGAGGAAGCCCGCATGGAGACGGTCGGCTTACCCGTTTCACCCGACGACGAGGTGCGGCTCTGCGATGAGTCGGGCGCCGAGGTTCCGGATGGCGAGGTCGGCGAGTTAACGGTGCGTGGGCCGTACACGCTCCGCGGCTACTACCGCGCACCCGAGTACAACGAGCGCCAGTTCACACCCGACGGCTTCTATCGCTCCGGCGACCTGATGCGCCGGCATCCCTCGGGCGCCTACCTGGTCGAAGGACGCATCAAGGATCTCATCAACCGAGGTGGCGAGAAGATCAGCGCCGAGGAGATCGAGAATCTCATCCTCATGCATCCGTCGGTGCGCAACATCGCGTGTGTTCCCTTCCCGGATCCGGTCCTCGGCGAGCGGATGTGCGCGTGCGTCATCCTGCGGCCCGGCGCACAGCTCACCCTGGATGCACTCGGGCAGTTCCTCTTCGACCTCGGCATCGCAAAGTTCAAGCTCCCTGAGCGACTCGAGATCCTCGACGACTTTCCGCTCTCGCCGTTCGGCAAGACCTCCAAGAAGGCGCTTACCGAAAACCTGCGCGATCGGAGCGCGGTATGACGGTCATCGACTCGTATGCGCACGTGTTCCCGATGGGCCTCATCGAAGCACTCGAGGACGTCAGCCCGACAGCGGAGCTGCGCGCGCTCCGCAACCAGAGCTCGTATCTGTATGACGACGCGCGCCGGATCGCGTACATGGACGAGCACGGGTTCGACGTCCAGGTTCTGGTGCTCGCGCGACCGCCGGTATGGCTCGGCATGGAGCGTGCTGACATCCACCGGCTCACCCGCGTCGCGAACGACAGCATCGCCGAATTCGCGGGCCGTCACCCGCAGCGCTTCCTCGGAGTCGGCGTGATTCCGGTCGTCGACGACGTCATGATGGAGGAGTTCGAGCGACTCCATACCGAGCTCGGGCTCCGTGGTGTTCTGATCTTCTCGAACATCGAGGGCAGGCCGCTCGACGACTCATCGATGTGGCCGCTGTACGAGCGCGCCGCGGCGACCGGCGTGCCGATCTGGATACATCCTCAGCATGCGAACTTCTATCCGTGGATCGGCAAGGACGTGCTTGATCGTACCCTCGCCTGGCCATTCGATACATCACTGGCGATGGCGCGGCTGGTCTACGGCGGCGTCTTCGAGAAGTACCCCGACATCAAGTTCGTGACCCACCACATGGGCGGCATGATCCCGTACTTCGCGTCGCGCATCGACGCGTTCTCGCGGAGCACCGCAAAGGTCTACGCGCGCCTCGGGATTGGTGAGAGCAGCGGCCCGCAGCTCACCGGGCCGGCGATCGACCACTTCCGCCGCTTCTACAACGACTCCGTCAGCAACGGTTCCGCCGAGTCGCTGAGCCTCGCATTGCGTTTCTTCGGTTCCGACCACATCATGTTCGGGACGGACTTTCCCTTCGGGCCGGAGGATGGGTCGTGGGCGGTCGAGGAGCTGCGCAACGTGCGCTCGATCGACGTATCCGATGACGACCGCGAGCGGATCCTGCACGGCAACCTGGAGCACATGCTCGGTCTCTAGCCGCAACCGGCTGATCAGCGTCTATGGAGCGCGGTCTGCGGTGACCTCGTTCGGTGCGGTGGCCCCGAGAAAGATCTCGCGCATGTCCGGCTTCGCCAGCACCTCCTTCGCATCCGCCGACATGACCACCTCTCCGCGTACCAGCATGTATGCCCAGTCAGAGATGCCCAGCGCCGCCACCGCTTTCTGCTCGACGAGCAGCACCGCCTTGCCGAGATCGCCGAGCGCCCGGACCTGGGTCTCGAGGACGGCTTTCGAGAGCTCCGGCGACAGGCCTGCCGTCGGCTCATCGAGCACGAGCACCGACGGGTCGAGCATGAGCACCCGGGCGATTGCGGTCATCTTCCGCTCGCCGCCGCTGAGGGTCTCGACATAGCGATTGAGCCGCGGCCGGAGTTGCGGGAAGACGGTGAGCGCGCGCTCCATGCGCTCGGCGCGCTGGTGCTTGTTGAAGAGGTACCCGCCCATGTCGAGGTTCTCGCGCACGCGCAATCCGTCGAAGACGTCGTCGACCTGGGGCACGTAGCCGATGCCCAACCGCGCGAGCTTCTCGAGCGGCAGCCCCGTCACATCAGTGCCGTTCAACTCGACCCGTCCGGACTCCACGCGGGCAATGCCGAGGATCGCCTTGAGCAGCGTGCTCTTGCCCGCACCGTTCGGTCCGACCACTGCCACCACCTTGCCTTTGGCGACGTCCATGTCAAGGTTGGTCACGATCGGCGGCCCGCCATAGCCGGCGGTGATCCCACGAATCGCCAGTGCCAGAAACGGTTTCTGAACGTCAGCCGATGACATACGCGTCCTGCACCTCGCGGCTCAGGCGGAGCTCAGACATCCGACCCTCGGACAGCACCTTTCCCTGCGCCATCACCACGACCTTGCCGCAGAGCTTGTCCACGGTCTCGAGCTCGTGTTCGACGAGCAGCAGCGAGAGACCTCCATCGGCAAGCTTGAAGAGGACGTCCTCGAGATGGCGCGACAGGCTCGGGCTCAACCCGGCCATCGGCTCGTCGAGCAGCAACAGCTTGGGTTGCATCATCAACGCACGCATGATCTCGACGGCGCGTTTCTGGCCACCGCTGAGGGTACCCGCGAGGTCGTTCGCCTTCTGCGCCATGGAGAACGTCTCGAGCATCGCCTGCGCCTCGCTGACGAGTTCCTTCTCCTGGGAGCGCCAGGCGCGTCTGCCACCGACGACCCCGGCGGCGCGCTCCCCGCGCTGGCGAGGAGCTGCGACGAGGAGGTTCTCCAGCGTCGTCAGGTTCCCGAACACACGCGCCATCTGGAACGTGCGCACCAGGCCGATCCGGGCACGTGCATGCATCGCCATTCCGGTGATGTCCACGCCGTCGAAGCGGATGCGTCCGCCACTCGGTTGCACGAATCCACCGATCATCGCAAGCGCGGTCGACTTGCCCGCACCGTTCGGTCCGATCAGCCCGGTGATGCTCCCGCGTTCCACGGTGAATGAGATGCCGTCGACGGCACGAACGCCGCCGTAGTGCTTTTCCAGATGGTCGACTTCGAGGAGCGGCCCGGTCGCAGCGAGTGCCACCGGGTCAGCCCGGTAACTTCGACGGTGACTCGCCGCGGTAGCGTGGCCGCCGCTCTTTGAGCACACCCTGCGGACGGAACCAGATGAAGGCGATCGTCGCAGCGCCCAGGATGATCCAGCCGAAGTCCTCACTGAGCCCGGGGCTCGAGGCGATCTGCGGCAGGAACTGGACTCCCTGGAGCAGGAGCACGGCGATGATCAGCGTGCCCAGACTGACGCCGCGGTCGCTGCCTCTGCCGCCGACGATGATGCAGCTGAGAAATGCGAGGGTCTCGATGTATGCCCACGCCGAGGGCGACCATCCACCGATGAACCCGGCGAGCAGCGCCCCGCTCAGTCCGCCGAACGCGCCGCCGACCGCCTGGACAACGAGGCGAAGGCGCACGACATCCTTGCCCGCCGCCGACGCGGCGGTGTCGTCATCGCGCATCGCCCGGAGCGTCCGGCCCATCGGGCCGGTGGTGAAACGACGCAGCACCACGAAGCCGATCAGGCAGCACACCGCGACCAATGCGACGTACGCCCAGCGTGCCGTGTCCGGATCGAGGTTGGAGAATGGATTGGGAATGAGTGCAAGGCCCGCGGTGCCGTTGAAGAGCCCGATGTCCGCGCTCACAATCGTCGTCACCATCAGGGACACGACCAGCATCGCCACGCCCTGGTAGTCCTGACGCAGCCGTTTGAGCCCCGTGAGCCCAATGAGCGTGCCGACCAAAGCGCCGGCTGCCGCACCGACCAGCAGCGCCAGTGGAAAGGGCAACGTGAAGCCGCCGATGTACGTCTGAAAACCGCCGTTGCCCGACGACGGACCGAGGGTCACGATCGCGTACGCGTATGCGCCTGCGGCGACCACCACGATGTACGCGAGATTGGCGATTCCCGCGACGCCGAACTCGAGGTTGAGCCCCCAGACCGCGAGCAGGTCGGTGCCGAGGTACACGAGCATGACGACCAGGTAGTACTCCCAGGCCATGCCTACCCCTCCATCAGCCGGCGGCTGGACCACGCGGCGCCGAAGAGGCCACGCGGCCGGACGAGCAGCACGATGATGAGGATCACGAAGGCCACCACGTCCTTGTAGTTCGGGTTGCTCACCGCGGCCGCCACCTCGCTGGAGATGCCGATGATCATCCCGCCCAGCATCGCGCCGTACGGCTGACCGATGCCGCCGAGCACCGCTGCCGCGATCATCGGAATGAGGAACAGGGCGCCGAGCGAGAAGTCGAAGCTGACGGTGGTGATCGCCAGCGCAACGCCGGCCGCACCGCACAGGCATCCTGAGATGAACCATGCGATGTCGCTGATGCGGCTCGTCGCGATGCCGCAGCTGCGCGCGAGAGTCCGGTTCGAGGATGTTGCGCGCATCGCCTTGCCGAGCGTCGTCCGGGTCAGAAGCAAATGCAGCGCCAGCATCAGGATCGCGGTGAGCACGATGATCGTGACCTGCCCGAAGGAGAGCGTCAGATCCAGGAAGTGGAAGGTTTGGCCGCTCTGCTCCCCATAGCTCTGCGACGACGGTCCGGCGATCGCCACGATCACGTACTGCAGGATGGTTCCCGCAGACACAGTGACGATGATCATGGCGATCGCCCGGGTGCCACGCCGCACCAGCGGTGCCAGGAGAATGCGGTGGTAGATCACCGAAACGGCCCCTACTGCGACGGCGCTGATGGCGAGTGCTGCCCACGCATTGATGCCGTGGTTGATCAGCACCAGCCCGATGTACGCGGAGAGCGTCATCAGCGCGCCATAGGTGATGTTGAGGATGTTGCTGATGCCGAACTGCACCGAGAAGCCGACCGCGCCCAGAGCGATCACGGCACCGGTGGCGATGCCGAAACCGATGGCCTCAATGATCAGCTGCAACGGTCATCCCCACTGGGCGATTGTATGAATGAGGCACTGCCTCCGCCGTCACAGCAGGCCGAGAACCTGCGTGCCGGAGATGCTGCCCACGCGGCTGGCGCTGCCGTCGGGGTTGAAGATGTTTGCGGCGAACTCGCCCGCCGAGTTGTGGTACTGGTTGAAGACCACAGGGCCGATGACACCGACGTACTGGATCTGCTTGCCGGCCTTGAGCGCCGCCACACCGTCGGCGAAGTTGCTCACCACCACGGCTCCGGGCTTCGGAGAGATGATCTTGGTCACGAACTGGTTGTAGTACGAGCCGACGGTCGACTTGGCCATGACCATGGCAAGCGCCATGATGTTGATCCCGTCGTACGCGGACGCCGGCGGGCCCACGGCGCTGAGCACGTCGGCGATCGCGCTCGTCCGGGAGTCGTTCTGGAGCGCGGTCTTGTACGTGTTGAAGGCCGCAGTCGTCTGGCTGAACGAGGATCCGACTAGGTAAACGTCCTGGGTGACGTAGGTGACGCCTACGACCCGCTTCAGGGCACCAAAGAAGTCAGGGGTCAACGAGTCGGTGGCGGTCACCATCGGCGGGATCGAGCCGTTGTTGAGCTGCTTGTACTCGGACATGAAGGTCGCCGTGGTCTGCGGATCAGCGGACCAGATCAGCGCATCCGGGTGGGCGTTGATGACCCGGGCCACTTCGCTCGAGTACGAGGCCGCGTCCGCCGGAATTGTCAGCTGCAGCCCGAGGCTGCCGCCGAGCTTCGGCATCGCGGATGTCAGACCAGGAAGGTTCCCCTCGGAGCCGATCCCGTTCTGGAAGACAACCGCGACGTTCTTGTATCCCTTCTGCACCGCCCACACGGCAAACGCCGCGCCATTGGCGTCGTCGGACGGAGTGAGCCGCCAGTAGTACGGGTAGCTGTTCTTCGTGAATGCCACGAGCCCATTCGTCGTGACGATCGGGATCTTGGCGTCGTTGACGAGCGGCACGGTGGTCGCGGCCGTATTGCTCTCGAGGCCGACCGCTATATCCAGGTTCGTCGTGGTCGCGATTGCGCGGGTGACGTTGGGGACCGCGTCCGCCGGGTCGCCGGTGTCGTCGATCGCCGAGCAGCTGATCGTCTTGCCCAGGATGCCGCCGGCCTTGTTGATCAAATCCGTGGCCGCGAAGCAGGGGGCCGACAGGAGCTTGCCGAATTGGGCGGCCGGCCCGGTGAACGGCGCGATCACGCCCGCGGTGATGTTGCCCGACTGTGTCGGGACTGACGACGAGGAGGACGGGCTGCTGCTCCCGCAGGCAGCGACCAGCGCGGTCGCTCCCACCAGAGCGGCCACTCGCCAGGTTCTCTGGGAGCCCATGGGAAAACCTCCTTGTGAAGGTCACGCCGTTCCGGCGGTGTCGCGTCCGCACCGTCCACCCTACCGTGGTGAGCAGTACCATAATGGACGCAGCAGACAAGTGCAAGGCCCGCCGGCCTGTGCGTGTTGCGATGCGGCAAGCGCCTCGAAACGGGCGAAGGAGACGCGATGATCGACGACGGTTTCGAGATCAAATTCCTCCCCGGCACGTCTCCCCAGGACGCGGGGTGTCCACCGCTGTCACCGCGCACGGAGCGCGTTGACGGCATGATCATCGAGTACGACACGGCGGTTCGCATGCGCGACGGCATCGAGATCTACGCGGATGTCTTCCGGCCGGACGGCCCGGAGCCCGTGCCACCGATCATCGGCTGGGGACCGTATGGCAAGCACGGCGCGGTCAAGTACGACATCTTCCCCAAACACGGGGTCGACCCCGCATGGACCTCGAAGTACGCCGGGTTCGAGGCACCCGACCCCCTGTATTGGACCCGCCACGGTTACGCCGTGATCAACGTGGATCCTCGCGGCATGTGGAACTCTCAGGGTGACGCCACCTTCTACTCATCGCAGGAGGCACGTGACGTTTACGACTTCATCGAGTGGGCGGGAACGCAGCCGTGGAGCAACGGCAGGGTCGGCATGTCCGGCGTGTCCTACCTCGCGATCACGCAGTGGCGGGCGGCGGCCGATCGCCCCCCGCATCTCGCAGCGATCAACCCATGGGAAGGGGTCAGCGATCGCTATCGAGACATGTCGTATCACGGTGGCATTCCCGAGGACAGTTTCGGACCGATGTGGCGGTCGAAGCGCGTCGCCTTCTCCAACGGCATGGTCGAGGACACGGTCGCCATGCACGCGGATCACCCGCTCTTCGATGCGTATTGGGCGAGCAAGACGCCCGACCTGTCAAAGGTTGAGATCCCCACGTTCGTGGTTGCCAGCTGGTCGGACCAGGGATTGCACAACCGCGGCACCATCGAGGGCTTCAAGCACATCAGCTCGAAGGACAAATGGCTTCTCGTGCACGGCCGGAAGAAGTGGCAGTTCTACTACCGTCCTGACAACGTCGAGTTGCTCCGCCAGTTCTTCGACAAGTTCCTCCGCGGTGTGGAGGACAGCGGAGTCGATTCGTGGCCCCGTGTGCGACTCGAGACGCGCGAGCGCTTCTACGTCGGCGACTATCGCGACGAGGCCGGCTGGCCGCTGGCGCAGACGCAGGCGCGGGCGCTGTACCTCGAGCCCGAGTCGAAAACACTGGTCGCCGACGTGCCGCCCAAGGAAGGTACCGTGCGATATGCCGGCGCCACCGAGCGGGTCGAATTCACGCATCGATTCGGGGAGCGAACCGACCTGATCGGCCCGATGAAACTGCACCTCTGGGTCGAGGCTGAGGGCTCCAGCGACATGGACCTGTTCGTCGCAATCCAAAAGCTCGACGAGCAGGGTGAGATCGTGCCCTTCTCGTTCCTCAACTCGCTCGAGGATGGCCCGGTCGCGCTTGGCTGGCTGCGCGCGTCGCACCGCGAGCTGGACCCGGACCTTTCCACCGACCTGCAGCCGTGGCATCCCCACACGCGCGAGCAGTTGCTCGAGCCTGGGCAGATCGTGCCGGTCGACATCGAGATCTGGCCATCCGGAACGCGCTTCGAGGCCGGTGAGCAGCTGCGCATGATCGTCCAGGGCAGCGACATCTACATGTATCCGCCGGGCATCGTGCGCATGGGTCATTCGAAGACGCGCAACGCGGGGAGCCACGTGATCCACACAGGCGGCCGCTACGACTCGCACCTGCTCGTGCCGGTCATCCCCGCCTGACATCGTGTGGCGGGCAGCGGTGTGAACGTGCTGCTGCTGCTCGCCTTGCCTGAGCCCGTCCGCGCCGCGTATCTCGGAAGGCTGCGGCGAGCATTTCCCGAGGTGACCGTCAACCTCGCGGAGCATCACGAGAAGGTCGGTCCCTACATCGCCGATGCGGATGTGCTGATCACCTTCGGCGCCCACATGAGTGACCACGTGCTCGAGGAAGGTGTCAACCTCCGCTGGATCCAGGCGCTCGGCACCGGCGTGGACGGCATCACCGATCGACCTGCCCTTCGTGCCGGTGTGCTCGTCACCAACCTGCGCGGGCTGCATGGACCCGCAGTGTCCGAATCCGTGCTCGCGTCGATGCTCGCGCTGGCGCGCGATCTGCCGCGCTCGCTCGGCAACCAGTGGCGCGGGCAGTGGCAGCGATTCCCGGTGCAGCTGCTCAAGGGCAAGACTGCGGGCATCCTGGGGGTCGGTGTCATTGCCGAAGAGCTCGCGCCAAAATGCGCTGCGCTGGGGATGCGCGTCGTCGGTGTGTCGTCAGCTCAGCGAATCGTCCCCGGCTTCGAATCCATCTGGGGGCTCGACCGGCTGAACCAGGTTGCCGGTGAGTCGGACTTCCTGGTGCTGCTGACCCCCTACTCGGCTGCGACGCACGGCATTGTCAACGCTCGGGTGATCGCGGCGATGCGGCCGTCCAGCTTTCTGATCAATGTGGCGAGAGGCGGGATCGTCGACGAGCCCGCGTTGATCACCGCGTTGGAGCAGCACAGCATCGCCGGTGCCGCGCTCGATGTCTTCAGCGATGAGCCCCTGCCCGCAGATCACCCACTCTGGAGGCTCGACAATGTCATCCTCACGCCGCACATCGCAGGGTTTCACGTCGGCTACATCGACGACGCGCTGCCGATCGTGGAGGAGAACTTGCGTCGATTCATCGCCGGGGATGTCAGCACCATGCGCAACGTGGTGAGCACCTGATGGCCGGGTTTCCAGCCGTCCCGCGTGCAGCCGAGCGGGTCAACACGCCGATCCCCAGTCGTGAGCTCGAGCGGCGATGGGCCGCAATCCGAGCAGCAATGGACGCGGCCGGGCTGGATGTGCTGCTCGCCCAGGCAAACAACGACTTCATGGGCGGCTACGTCAAATACTTGACCGACCTCCCCGCCACCAACGGCTACGTGACCACTGTCATCTTCTTCAAGGACGAGCCGATGACGATCATCGGGCAGGGTGCGTTCGGCATCGACAGCCACCTGCCCGAGGAAGGTGACGGCGTCAGGCGGGGGGTTGCTCGGGTGATGGGCACGCCCAGCTACGCGTCAGCGCACTACAGCGCCGGATACGACGCCGAGCTCGCGGCGCGCGCACTGGCGCGCCATGCACATGGGACGATCGGCATGCTGGGCACCGCTGCCATCTCATTCGCCCTCATCGAGTCGCTCCGGACCGGAGCGCTGAGCGGTGCTCACTTCGTCGATGCCTCAGACGTGATCGATCCCATCAAAGCGGTGAAGAGTGCTGATGAGATGGCACTCGTGCGCTTGGCCGCAACCGCGCAGGACGAGGCGATGCGCGCCGCGCTCGCGGCGGTCAAGCCCGGCATGCGCGAGCTCGATGTCGCCGCGATCGCCGAGCAGGTCGGGCACTCGTTCGGCAGCGAGCAGGGCCTCTTTCTGGCGTTCGCCGGACCCGCTGGGCAGCCGGGCCAGATCGTCAACCGGCACCTGCAATATCGCGTCATCGAACCGGGGGACCAGTTCAGCCTCCTGATCGAGAACAACGGCCCGGGTGGGATGTATTGCGAGCTCGGCCGCAGCATCGTGCTCGGCACGCCGACACCCGAGATGCGCGAGCAGCACCAGTTCCTCCTCGAGGCGCAGCGGTTCTGTGTCGAGCAACTGCACGACGGCGCGGACGGTCCGGACATCTGGGACCGGTACAACCTCTTTATGCGTGAGCACGGGCGACCAGAGGAGAAGCGCGTGCACTTCCACGGACAGGGCTACGACATGGTGGAGCGCCCGCTCATTCGTCACGATGAGACGATGGCGATTCGCAGCAACATGTACTTCTCGCTCCATCCGGCTTTCAGCACGCCGCACGGCTATAGCTGGATCTCCGACAACTACTTCCTCGACGGCGACGGGACGGTGGAGCGTTTGCACGCCACGCCTCAGGAGCTGTTCGAAATCGATTGAGCACCAGTGCCTGACGCAGTCGTGGTCGCGGCCGGACGGTCGCCGATCGGCCGTGCCGGGAAGGGGTCGCTCGTGGGCTGGCGCCCCGATGATCTCGGCGCGCTCGTCGTCACCAAGGTGCTCGAACAGATCCCGCAACTCCCGCTGAGCGACATCGAGGATCTCATCTGCGGCTGCGGTCGGCCGGGTGGCGAGCAGGGCTTCAACCTGGGGCGCATCGTGGCGGTGCTCGCGGGCCTCGACGTCCCCGGGACGACGGTCACGCGCTTCTGTGCGAGCTCGTTGCAGACCACGCGGATGGCCGCGCATGCGATCACTGTCGGCGAGGGCGATGTGTTCCTGTCTGTCGGGATCGAGATGGTGTCGCGGTTCGTCAATGGCATGCCCGACACGGCCGAGAACCGAAACCCGCGACTCGCGCCTGGCAACACCGAATCACTACCGGACGTGTACATCGCAATGGGTCAGACAGCGGAGAACGTGGCTCGTCGAGAGGGAATCTCACGAGAGGAACAGGACCGGTTCGCGCTGCGCAGTCAGGAACGCGCGGTCGCGGCGCAGGACAGCGGCTTCTCCGACCGCGAGATCATCCCGGTGCCGCTCGCTGACGGCAGGGTGATGACCAGGGACGACGGCCCGCGGCCCGGGACCAGCCTGGACAAGCTCGCGGCGCTCGCCCCCGTGTTTCGCGAGGATGGCACGGTCACGGCCGGCAATTCGTGTCCGCTCAACGACGGTGCCGCAGCGGTAGTTGTCATGAGCGACTCCCGTGCACGCGACCTGGGTATCACCCCGCTGGCGCGCATCGTCAGCACCGGGCTCGGATCGCTGGACCCCAACTGCATGGGACTGGGCCCGATCAGTGCGAGCAGGCAAGCGCTCGCCCGTGCCGGTATGAGCATCGACGACATCGACGTGGTCGAGCTCAACGAGGCATTCGCTGCCCAGGTCATCCCGTCCGCGCGAGGCATCGGCATCGACCCGTGGGATGAGCGCTTCAATCCGCACGGTGGGGCAATCGCCCTCGGCCATCCGTTCGGAATGACCGGAGCCCGCATCCTGACGACGCTGCTCAACGATCTACGCACCAGTGACAGCTCCATCGGCCTCGAGACGATGTGCGTCGGTGGCGGAATGGGGATGGCAATGATCGTGGAGCGATTGAGTTAAAGTCTGTCCGAGGGCGACACGCAGCCAGGAGCGCAGTCCATGGGCACCAGGATCCGCGTGGCCACCACCATCAGGGCATCCCCCGACGCGACGTGGTCGGCGATCGAGAAGCTCGAAACACACGTCAACTGGATGGCGGATGCGGAGTCAATCACGTTCACGACGGCGCAACGCTCTGGCGTGGGCACCATGTTCGACTGCGTGACCAGGATCGGCCCGATTCGCCTCGTCGACGCAATGTCGATCACCCGGTGGGTGCAGGGTGAGGCAATGGGTGTCGAACATCGCGGCGTCGTACGCGGTTCCGGCGTCTTCACGCTGCGCGCGATTGGTGACCGGCGCACGCTGTTCTCCTGGGAAGAGGCGCTGACATTTCCGTGGTGGCTCGGCGGTTCGATTGGTGAGAGCGTCGCCCGACCGCTGCTCACTCGGATCTGGCGGGGCAACCTGGTCCGGCTCAAGCGCATGGTTGAGGAACGTGGCTCGTGACCCCGAGTCGCGTGTGCGACCGCGCCGGCGAGCGCCCGGGTGCTGGGTCGAGCGATCTGGACGCCTGGGTCGGACCGCTGTAACAAGAACGCAACCGCAGGCGGTCCAGATCGGACCGCTCTGGCAAGGCCCTCACGGCTCGCTCCCCTGGAAGTCACAAGACCGATCACGGGTGATCACAAGGCTTTGAGACGAGCGGGTTTCGCATACGGTCGTGGCGTCTTCGTCTATCAGGTTTGAGAGATCCTTTGTGAGCAACACTCACCCGCTCCGATCGTCCGGACACGCCCTGGCCCGCCGGCTGCAAACGCCGATGTGCATGGTGACCGTGTTCGCGACGCTATTCGCGCTCCTGCCGGCCGACGCACTCGCCGCGGGCTCCACGCTCGAGACGGAGACGTTCGCCAACAACTCCACGGGCGCCGGGCAGTGGTACCTGCCCGCCGGGCGAGGGGGCACCAACGGAGCGTGCCTGACCGCCGGACCAGTGTCGGCCACCACCTCCATACCGAACTGCCCGTCGCCGCCTGACACCTCGGGGAGTGGCGCGCTCCGGCTGACCACCAACGCCGGCAACGCGGTCGGGGCCGCCTTCTACCAGGCGAGCCTGCCGACCACCGAGGGTCTGGACCTCACGCTCGACACCTATCAATACAACGGCACCGGCGCGGACGGCATCGTCTTCACCCTCGCCGCAGCCAACCCCGCGAGCCCCACGCCGCCCTCGACCACCGGCCCGCTGGGCGGTGACCTGGGCTACGCGGCGAATACCCAGGGCTCGCCGGGAACAGCCGGGATGCCTTACGGGTACCTCGGCATCGGCCTCGACGTATATGGCAACTACGAGAACACTCCGCTCGCGGGGGGGTCCGGCTGCACGATCCCCTCGCCGCTTGTGGCCAACAAGGCCTACCCGGAGTCGGTGACGGCACGCGGGCCCGGTAACGGCACCGTGGGCTACTGCATCCTCGGCACGACCGCGACCACGTACAACAAGTCGAGCGGCGGCGGCAGCGGCGGCGGCACGATCAGCAATGTCGGCGCCGGCAACACGCTCGACAAGCAGACCGCGACCTCGCGTGCCGGGGTCTTGGTTCCTGTCGAGATGGCGATCAACCCGTCGGCATCGGCAACGACCACGGCGAGCGGGCTGTCCGTCCCTGCCAACTCCTGGATCATCGCCTACACGCCACTCGGGACCACCACCCAGCAGACTCTGACCGGTGCCCTTCCCACCACCACCAACAACGCCGCACTGGCGACATTCCCGGCGTCGTGGATCAATCCCGCGACCGGGATCCCCTACCAGCTCACCTTCGGTTGGACGGCGTCGACCGGCGGGTCGAATGAGTACCACGAGGTCAACCAGCTGGTCGCGACGACGCTGGTGGGCGCGGTCCCTGACCTGTCGATCACCACGTCCGACAACGAGAGCGGACAGATGCTCGCCGGCAACCACGCCAACTTCATCCTCGCCCCTGGGGTCGCGGCAAGTGGTGGCACCGAGGCGAACCTGCTGACGGTCACCGACACGCTCCCGGCGGGCATGACCCCCGGTACGGCAAGGAGCAGCTCGGACTGGGCGTGCACCACCGTGTCCCAGACGGTCACGTGCACGTACACGCCGGGCTCGGCGATCGCGGCCGGCACTTCGCTCCCCAACATCACCATTCCGGTGACGCTGTCGTCGGGGTTGAGCGGCAGCGTCACCAACTCCGCGCGCATCTCGTCAACCGACGGGCTGCCCGCGGTGAGCAGCGACACGGTGAACGTTTCCTCTTTCACTGCAACCGCTTTGCCCTCTCCGCAGGCATACAGGCAGGCGGTGACGTACACAGCAGCGCTGCCCGCTTCTGCAACCGGTACGGTCACCTTCAGCATCGGCGGCACGACGATGTGCACCGCGACACTGCCCGCGCTGAGCTGCAGCGCGACCACTGCGCCCGTCGGCTCGGACACCGTCACCGCGACGTACTCGGGTGACTCGAACTTTGCGCCCCAGACGACCACGACACCGCTCACGATCACCAAGGCAACCCCATCCTTCACAGAGTCGGCGGCGCCGGCGACGATCGTCTTCGGCTCACAGGACACACTCTCCGCCTCCGGTCTTCCCGCCGGCGCAACCGGGACGGTGACCTTCGCTTCTGGCGGGTCGACGTTGTGCGTCACCACGCTCCCGGCGACGAACTGCCAGACGGCGAGCACCCTTGCGGCAGGGACATACCCGGTCACCGCGACCTATTCCGGTGACGCCAACTACACCACCGCAACCGCAACCGGCGCCAGCTTCACCGTGACCAAGGCGAGCACCTCGATGACCGAATCTGCCGCGCCCGCGAGCATCCCGTACGGGACGGCGGACACGGTCTCGGTCTCCGGGCTGCCTGCGGGAATCGCCGGCACCGTCACCTTCGCGTCGGGCGGATCAACGCTCTGCGTCGCCACACTGCCTGCCTCGAGCTGCGCAACGTCCACGACACTGGCTCCGGGCACGTACCCGGTGACCGCGACGTACTCGGGTGACACCAACCACAGCGGCACCACCGCGACCGGTGCGAGCTTCACGGTCACCAAGGCGAGCGCGTCGATGACCGAGTCCGCAGCGCCGTCCAGCGTTCCCTACGGCACCAGCGACACGCTCTCGGTCTCGGGGTTGCCCGGTGGCGCCACCGGCAGCGTGACGTTCACCTCGGGTGGGTCAACGCTGTGCACCGCGACGCTTCCCGCAACGAGCTGCGCCACGTCGACGACACTCGCACCAGGCACGTACCCCGTGACCGCGACCTACTCGGGTGACAGCAACTTCACCGGCACGACCGTGGGCGGGGCGAGCTTCATCGTGACCAAAGCGGACACGTCGATGACCGAGTCCGCGTCGCCGCCGTCGATCGGGTTCGGCGCGCAGGACACGCTGTCCGTGGCGGGTTTGCCCGCAGGCGCAACGGGAACTGTCACCTTCACCTCGGGCGGATCCACGCTCTGCGTCACCACGCTTCCGGCGGCCAGCTGCCAGACAGCGACGACACTCGCCCCCGGCGCGTACCCGGTGCAGGCGACCTATTCGGGTGACAGCAACTACAACGGCACCACCGCAAGCGGTGCGAGCTTCATCGTCACCAAGGCTGATCCGACATTCAGCGAATCCGCGGCACCGTCGAGCGTTGCGTACGGCACAGCCGACACGCTGTCCGTGACCGGGCTTCCTGCCGGCGCCACCGGGACGGTGACCTTCACGTCGGGTGGATCGACGCTCTGCGTCACCACGCTTCCGGCGACCAGCTGTGACACGTCGTCGACGCTGGACCCGGCGTCCTACCCTGTGACCGCAACCTATTCCGGCGACAGCAACTACAACCCCGCCACTGCGACGGGCGCGAGCTTCACCGTCACCAGGGCGGACACCGCGATGACCGAGTCCGCGTCACCCGCATCCATCCCGTACGGATCGCAGGACACCCTGTCGGTGGCCGGGCTGCCCGTCGACGCGACGGGAACGGTGACCTTCTCCTCGGGCGGCTCCTCGCTCTGCACCGCGACCTTGCCGGCGATCAGTTGCCAGACCGCCTCCACGCTCGCCCCGGGCACGTACCCGGTGACCGCGACATACGCCGGCGACAGCCATTACAAGGGCACCGCCGCGGGGGGCGCGAGCTTCAGGGTCACCAAGGCCGATCCCCCGTTTACCGAGTCGGCCGCACCCGCGATCATCCCCTACGGCGCCGCTGACACACTGTCCGCGGCCGGACTCCCAGGCGCTGCCACCGGCACCGTGACCTTCACATCGGGCGGGCCCACACTCTGCGTCGCCACAATCCCCGCGATCAGCTGCCAGACGTCGATGACGCTCGCTCCGGGCACATACCCAGTGATCGCGACGTACTCCGGTGACAGCAACTTCAGCGGCAGCACCGCGACGGGCGCGAGTTTCACTGTGACCCAGGCAGACACGGCAATGACCGAGTCTGCCTCGCCCGCGAGCATCCCCTTTGGGTCGCAGGACACGCTGTCGGCAGCGGGACTGCCGGGCGACGCGACGGGGACGGTGACCTTCACCTCGGGTGGATCCACGCTCTGCACCGCCACCCTGCCCGCGATCACGTGCCCGACGGCTGCGACGCTGGTGCCGGGGACGTATCCCGTCACCGCGACCTACTCGGGTGACAGCCACTACAACGGCAACACGGCATCCGGCGCGAGCTTCACGGTCACCCGCGACATCGTCGACCTCCTCGAGTCGGCGGCTCCCGCCACGATCGTCTACGGCTCGACCGACACCATCTCCGCGCTGGGACTGCCTGCGGGCGCCACCGGGACGGTGACGTTCACGTCCGGCGGCACGACGCTGTGCGTGGCCACGCTCGCAGCAACGAGTTGCCACACGGTGGCCACGCTGACGCCGGCGACCTACCCAGTGACGGCCGCCTACTCGGGCGACACCTTGAACGCCCCCGCAACCGCAACCGGCGCGCAGTTCACGGTCATCAAGGCGGATACGCACATCACGGTCACCGTCTCGCCCGCGTCCACGATCAGAGGACAGACCGTCACGGTGTCGGTCGCCGGCCTCCCGCCCGGCGTGTCCGGGACGATCACGTTCACCTCCGGTGGCCTGGTGCTCTGCACCGCGACGCTGCCGGCGCTGAGTTGCACCACGACGATCAACTTCAACCCCGGCACCTATCCCGCGACCGCCACGTACTCGGGTGATCCCGACTACAACGGATCGACCGCTGCCGGCAGCGGCCAGGATGGTGTGCTCTCCGTGGTTGAGGGCATCGCCGATCCCTCGACCGGCGCAGGTCCGATGGGCCAGCGGGGCCTGCTCGGTGCGGCGATGGTCATCCTCGGGACCGGCATGATGGTGGTCTCGCGGGGCCGGCGGCGGCGCAACCGGAAGATCTGACCCGAGGCGCGGTCCCGAGTCCCGAGATCGGGCGGTCGCAGGCGCCGGTGCGCGTGAGAGTAGGCTCGTGGGCAGCCATGACCACCGCTGCAACGAGCGTCACCGACCGGAGCCCGCTCCACCGGATGACGCAGACCACGCCCACCTGCCTCTGGAATGACTCGGCGTCGATCGAGGAGCTCACGTACGCGATCGAGCAGGGCGCTGTCGGCGCCACGTGCAATCCGGTGATCGCCATGGCGGTGCTTGCGGCTGATACCGCCGCATGGCGTCCACGCACGGAGACCCTGATTCGCGAACTGCCCACCGCGACCGAGGACACCATCGCCTGGAGGCTGGTGGAGGAGCTGTCGATCAGAGCGGCGCGGTTGCTCGAACCGATCTTCGAGGCACAGCACGGGCGCAACGGGCGGCTGTCGATTCAGACCGATCCCCGGTTGTTCCGCGACAGCGATGCGATCGTCGAGCAGGCACTCGCCTTCAACACGCTTGCCCCGAACATGATCGTGAAGATTCCCGTGACCCGCGCCGGAATCGTGGCGATCGAGGAAGCGACATATCAGGGGATCAGCATCAACGCGACCGTCAGCTTCACGCTCCCGCAGTGCATCGCTGTTGCCGAGGCCGTGGAGCGCGGACTCCGGCGCCGCGAGCACGAGGGCAAGGACATCGCGTCCATGGGTCCGGTGTGCACGATCATGGTCGGCCGCCTTGACGACTGGCTCAAGGCGTCAATGGAGCGGGATGGGATCGCCATCGATCCCGGGTACCTCGAGTGGGCGGGTGTGGCGGTGTTCAAGAAGGCGTATGCGATCTTTCGCGAGCGTGGCTACCGGATCAGGCTGCTGTCAGCAGCGTTCCGCAATCACATGCACTGGAGCGAATTCATCGGTGCCGACGCCGTGGTATCCCCGACGTCCGCGTGGCAGAAACGCATCAATGCCAGCGATATCGAGGTTGTTCCCCGCATTGACAACCCGGTCGATCCGAAGGTGGTGGACGAACTGCTCGCGCACTTCGATGACTTTCGCCGCGCGTACGCCGGGGACGGCCTCAGCGTCGAGGAGTTCGACGGTTTCGGTGCGACGCGGCACACGCTGCGCCAGTTCTGCGCAGCGTGCGGCGACCTGAACGCATTCGTGCGTGATGTGATGATCCCCGACCCGGGTCGAGGCTAGGCATCATCGACACGACGTCGTTGATCCGCGCGGGCGAGCAGACCACGTACATCTCGCTCGAGCTGATCGCGGCGCACGGTGGGGAATCGATTGCGCTCGAGGCTGGAAACGAGCGGCTGGCGGTCATCCTGTCCGGGCGTGCGTCGGTCACGTTCGACGGACGGGGGTCCGGAACAGCCGGCGGCCGGGCCGACGTCTTCGACGGCGCGGGTGACGCCATCTACCTCCCGCCGTCATCCTCGGCGGAGCTGGTGCCGACGGGCGATGGCGATGCGACGGAATTCCTCGTCGCGGTCGTGGCTGCGCCGGCCGGTTCGCAGCCGCCCGGCCCTGCGCGTGTGATCCCTGCTGCGTCACAGCACGAGGCCGTTGTGGGACGCGACAGTTGGGGCCGCACGGTGCGAACCATCCTCGGACCGGACGATCCCGCGTCGCGACTCATCGTCGGCGAAACGGTGCACAACGGCACCGGCACATGGTCGTCGTTCCCGCCGCACCGGCACGACCGGGAGTCAGCGGATGAGGCGCGGCTCGAGGAGGTCTACTACTACCGCGTGCACCCCAACAATGGCTTCGCTGTGCAGGTCCGCTACGACACCGACAGCGGGAGCGAGGACCTGCGAATCGTGCGCGATGGCGATGCCGCGGCGATCACGTCGGGCTTCCATCCGGTCGTCGCCGCGCCAGGTCACGGTCTCTACTATCTCTGGGTGTTGGCTGGGGAAGCGCGAGCGATGCGTGTATACCTCGATCCACGCTATCGGTGGGTCAACGCACCGGCTCCGTAGACGAAGCCGCGACGCATCTGGTGAGCGGATCAGCAACGAGTCGTTGCTGGCCGCGTGGAGATTCGTGCCCGGTGGGACGGGAAGCGGCGATCCGCGATGGGAGTGGGCGCAATCACGGAGCCGCTACTCCCCATCCACGCGCCGGGACTTTGGGGCGGGTGTCTGCCGGCATCGTGCAGGGTGGCGCCGGATCAGTAAGGCCCGGGCATGACTGTGACCCCCTCGAATGGCGCGAGTCTGCCCGCTACCGTACGTACCCGCTGTTGCTGTCTTTATTACGGGCAACGGCACAGGCTCAGTGAGCATGAGTCCGCCGAGCGCGGACGTCGCGACTAATTATTGAGGAATAGACAGATGATCTTTCTCGGCATCGTGCTGCTGATAATCGGCTTTGTTGCAAGTGTCCCAATCTTCTGGACCATCGGCATTGTCCTGGTCTTCATCGGGATCGTCCTCGAGCTCATGGGAATGGCAGGACACGCGGTGGCTGGCCGACGCCACTACTACTGAGCGGGCCGGCACGCGCCGACTCCCGCCCTCGCGGCGGGTGCCGCGACGAACCTGGCAGGCATCGTGGGCATCACACAGCAGAACATCAAGGCGGCAACGCCGGCGTTCAAGCCGACGATCGTCGGTGACAATGCCTGATATGAAACGACTCGTCCTCCTGGTGGTACTCGGCGGCGGCCTTGCCGCGTGCGGTGCGACGCCCTCGGTGAGCCCCACCGCCGCCCCCGTGCAATCGTCCATCGCGACACCAACGCCGACCGCCACGCCGAGCTCGACCCCGACTGCGACGCCGCCGGCGACGCCCACCCCCTCACCGGCGCCGAGCCCCAAGCTCACCACCACCTGCGCGGTGACCGGAACCGCCCAGGGCGGCAGCGTCTCCTGGACGGGCACAGGCGCCTCGTGGCAGCTGCTCATCTCCCCTGGCGGCATCGTGGTGAACCCGACGAACACGAGCGGCGAGTACGGACCCCTCAACGCGGGCACCTACACGTATGAGTTCAAGGATGCCGGCGGGAACGAGGTCATGCACGGGCAATTCCAGGTCGCGGCATGCGCCACGTGATGATCGATCAGCATCGTTCATGTCCGGTGCTCGGCGGGGTCCCATCCAGCTGACCTAGGCGATTGGCTCTTCACGGGACCTTTGCCCGGGCAACGCGATGCCCTCCGGCCCTGTTCACCACCAGAGACGAGATGGAAACTGTGAGCAGGAGGTCCGAACGCAGAGATGATCCGCGCCCGTCTGATGACCGCTCTGGCGCTCGTGGCCGGTGGCCTTGCCGCGTGCAGCAGCGCTTCGCCGGCCACTCCGACGAACACGGTGTCAATCGGCAGTGCCGGTGTCCATCTCGGTACCCCCGCCGTGGTCGTTGCGGCGACTGATCAGAACACCTTCAACCCCGTGACCGTGACGGTGACCGCCGGCGAGATCGTTGAGTGGAGGGACGACGGTTCGGTCGCTCACAACATCATCTTTGCCGACGACTCGTCGATCGGGGATCCTGTGATCGATGGTGGCGGCGGTTCGTGGCAGGTGAAATTCACCACCCCGGGCACGTACCAGTACGCGTGCACGATTCACACGGGAATGCTCGGCACGGTTGTTGTGACCTCCGGATAGCCACTCAGGCTGGCCGGCGGGTCTCGCCTGGCTCTATGCTGCGCCGTCGTGGCCCAGCAACGCGATCTCGACGTGGTCGTCTTCGGTGCGACTGGGTTTGTCGGCCGGCTGGTCGCCGCTTACCTGGCGCGTCACGCCCCGGACGAAGTGCGCGTCGGACTCGCAGCGAGGTCCCAGGAGAAGCTGTCCGCGCTCCGCTCCGGACTCGGACCGAGTGCCGAGTCGTGGCCACTCATCGTGGCCAACTCCGATGACACGCGCTCGCTCACAGCGCTTGCCGGCAGGACACGCGTGGTGGCGACCACTGTGGGCCCATATCGAAAACACGGGCTGCCGCTGGTGATGGCATGCACCGATGCGGGCACGCACTACGCCGACCTCGCCGGCGAGGTCGCCTTCATGCGCGAGAGCATCGACACGTGTCACGACGAAGCCGCGCGGACCGGCGTGCGCATCGTTCATGCGTGCGGATTCGATTCGATCCCGTCGGACCTGGGAGTCCTGCTGCTGCATCAGGCAGTCGGGGCCGACGGCGCGGGCGATCTCGAGGACACCACGCTCGTCGTGAAGATCATGAAGGGAACGCTCAGCGGTGGAACCATCGACTCCATGCGAGTGCAGCTCCAGGAGGCCCGCGCAGAACCGAGCGTTCACCGGCTCGTCGCTGATCCGTATGCGTTGAGCCCCGATCGCGCTGAGGAGCCGGCACTTGGCGACGAACGCGACCTGCTGTCCGTCCGCCACGACAGCGACCTGGGCATGTGGGTCGGTCCCTTCCTGATGGCAGGCTCGAACACGCGCGTGGTGCGGCGCAGCAACGCGCTGCAGGGCTGGGCGTACGGGCGGCATTTCCGGTATCGGGAGGTGACCGGGTTCGGGAGCGGTGTCCCGGCTCCGTTCAAGGCGGCCGGGATGGCGAGCATGGTCGTCGGTCTGGCGGCCGGCCTCAGCTTTGGGCCATCGCGTGCGGTCCTCGGACGCGTGCTGCCGGCTCCTGGTGAGGGGCCGAGCGAAAAGGCTCGCGAAGCGGGGTCGTTCCTGGTCGAAATCCATTCCCGGACGTCGAGTGGGAAGCGGTATATCAGCCGCGTGGGAGCGCGTGGTGACCCGGGTTACGCCGCGACCTCGGTGATGCTCGGCGAGTCGGCGCTGTGCCTGGCCTTCGACGAGGAGCGTCTCCCGGCGCGCGCCGGCGTCCTCACTCCGGCAACGGCCATGGGAACGCGGCTGGTTGAGCGGCTCCAGGTGGCGGGAATGACCCTGAGAGCCCAGCCTGCTGGGGCCTGAGAGAACGACACCGACTCGCAGATCGGGTGCGCCAAACAGCGCCGGGCGCTGCTCGACCTGCCGGCAATGGAGGAAGACACGATGACCACCGCCGACGAAGACGAGGTGAACAACTCCGAACTGCCGAGCACGACGAGAACCGAGGCGTTCAGCGACGGCGTGCTTGCCATCGCGTTGACCCTGCTGGTGTTGAATCTCGCCGTTCCTGCGAGTGAATAAACGATCTTGGGTCGGCCGTGTTGCGCCTCTGGCCCGCATATGTGAGCTTCCTGGCGTCGTTCGTCTTCATCGCGGTGATATGGCTCAACCACCATGCCGCGTTCAAGCGGGGTCGCTCGCGGCGCGTGGCGAACCGAAGGGTATCGAGCGCTCGCCGGCGTGATCGTCTATGCCCTCGCCGGCGTACTTGGGCTGCTCGTGGCCCCGGTCATCGGACTGATCCGCCTCTGCGTGCTGCCCGTGTTCTACGCCGTTTCCAGTGAGGGACTGCCTGCAACGCGGGCAGGCCTGGGTTCACGCCGCCAACGGGAGTAGCGTTGCTGCGCATGCCGTGCTGCGAAGTCAGGCGAAATCGACGGATCGTGACGTGTCCCACAGCGGGGTGATCCGCATGACGGATGCGTTGCCCGCCGTCGAGCCCGAGACGGGCGACGGCCGGACACCGACGCGTCGGCGTCGCAGCTTGGTCATCACAAGCATGGTGGTGGTGCCGATCGCGATCGGCGTGTTGGTCAGCACCGTGCTGTACTCGACTCGAGTGACACCGTCACTGCCGGTGTTCGCGCCATTGCCGTCGCCGAGCGCGATGGATGCGTTCATCACCGACGGTCAGGTGCTGATCGTCGAGCCGGCAACTTCGGCACCAGTGTCGGTGCGTGCCGGACAGAAGATCGAGATCGTCCTGAACACGGGCATCGGACAGACGGTGTCCACGCTCGACCCGTCAGTCCTCGAAGCAGTCGCCAATCCACTGTGTCACTTCACGCCCGTCTGCGGTGTGACGGGCGCAGGGTCGTGGACATTCCTGGCCCGGCACTTGGGGACGGCGGATCTCCATATCATCTTCGGCACGGGCGCCTGCCCCCAGCGCTCGAGCTGCCCGCGATTGCTGCAGCTGCTGATTCCGATCACGGTGATGCGCGCTACCTGAGCACCATCATCACGGTGGAGCGGTGGTGCAACTCTCGTGACGCGACGCGGATTAGTGACGTCGGGCACGCTCTGCTACTCATGTCCGGACAACCCCCATGACAGCGAGCACGAAGAAGACATGACATCTGATATCTGGCCGTCCGTCGTCTCGACCCTGATCATGAGGTCGTGAGCGAGATCGTCGGTCAGCTATCCCCGCCCCCACGCCAGAGTCGCTTCCTTGCGCTGGCCCCGATCGTCGTCTTTGACGTCGCCGGACCGCTCGCCGTCTACTACTCGCTGACCGCCAACGGCTTCTCGACGGTTGGTGCCCTGATCCTGAGCGGTCTGCTCCCTGTCTGCGGCATCGGGCTCGCGGTCATTCGCCATCGGCGCCTCGACGCCATCGGGGCTCTCGTTCTCACCGGGATCGTCGTGGGCACCGTGCTCGGCCTGGTGAGTGGCAGTGCGCACCTGGTACTGCTGGACGGCACCATCCCGACTGTCGTCTTCGGTGCGGTCTGCCTCGGCTCGCTGTGGACCCGTCGACCCTTGATGTTCCGCTTCGCGGTCGAATTCATTGGCGCCGACACACTCGAAGGTCGCGCCTTCGCCGACAAGTGGCGCTACGCGGAGTTCCGCCACGCGTTTCGGGTGACAACGGTGGTCTGGGGCCTCTCATACATCGCTGAAGCCGCTGTACAACTCGTGATCATCCAGCTCGCGTCGACCACCTTCGCCAAGACCACGTCACAGGTGCTGCCGCTCCTGTTCACCGGCGCGGTGATTGCCTGGAACATCTCGTACGCCAAACGTGGCCAGCGACGAGGTGCCCTGCTGGAGGCCGCCGCTCGCGCTCGCGGTGATGGAGCCCCCGAGATGCCGGCGTAGCGCTACCGCGCGCGAAAGCGCCGGCGCTCAGTCGTCGTCGCCGCAGGCGTGCGCGTTCGAGACGGCCTGCAGCTCATCGAAGATCCGTCGCACGACCGCCGAGTGCGTCGCAGCCGATGCCAGGGTCGCGAGCTCGCCGTCGATGGCCGCCAGGATGGCGTCGACCTCTTCGCCACTGACGAGCACGTCCATCGATTCAGCGGCACGCTCGACATCCGATGCGCCATACGCCACCCGGACGGTGATGCGATGTGCCGGGGTGGCGACTGTCGCTGCGCTGGTCATGTGTGCATGGTCACCCTCGCTCGCTGGCTTCGCCAGTGCCGTTGGTCCCAAAAACCCCTCGGGGGGGTGATCGCAGAGCCACGCATGCCAAGCGACCTTCGGTCCTCGGGTGAGGACTTTCGCCTCTGTTGGCGGCGGCATGCGGTGGCGGATGGTGGGATTGGCGGAGACCCACCAGTCTCCCAAGCATGAGGAGAACACACCATGCGAAAAGCCATGACGAAGACCGTGCGAACGCGCCGGCTAACGCGCAATCCTGAGGACGGCCTGCTGAACAAGACCTGGGCCGGCATCGCTCGACGGGAGGAAGCGGTGCTCAACGCCGCCACCGAGGTGGTTGAGACCCTGCCCGCCCCGGCAGACGTCATCGACGGCGCTCTGGCGTTCGCCGCCAGGACCCTGAAGGCGCAGCGGGAAGCGCTTGTGCCACTCCTCCAGACTGTCACGCCCGAGATGGCAATGGGCCGCTCGGCTCCCACCGTCGCCGAAGCTGTCGCATCAGCATTCGGCCTCGCTGAACGGGTGCTCGAGACGCAGCGGAAAGCGCTCCGCGGGATGATCGAAACGGTCACGCCGCCGCTTTCCAGGCACGCCAGGCGGGCAAATGCCGCCCCGGCGCCCCCGAAGCCCGCAGTCGCACGCCGCGCCGTGCGCCGCGTCGCCGCGAGGAAGACGACGAGCGTCCGCGGCTAAAGCTCCCCACTCCAGGAGGGCTTCGCGACCTCACGTGAGGCTCGCGGGGCCCTTTGCGTGATGTCGCCTAGTGGGCTCCGACGATCAACGCCCGCACCGCGTCCACCACCAGCTGGACCGCGATGGCGGAGAGGAGGAGCGCGAGGACGCGGGTCAGGAAATCGACGAACGCCGGTCTGAGAAGGCGCGCCAGCTGCCCCGCGAGCAACAGGATGATCGCCACCGCTGCCACCACCGCCACCACCCCGAGGGTCACGCCGATCCGGCCGGCGACGTCGCTGTGACGGTTGGCGAGGACCATCACCGCGGCGATCGCGCCTGGACCGGCGAGCAATGGGGTGGCGAGGGGAACCAGCACGATGTTGACGTTGCCGCTCACCTCCCCCGAGCGTCCGCGGAACATCTCGAGCGCAACGAGCAAGAGGAGGAGACCGCCGGCGATGGCGAGACTTTGAATCGAGACGTTGAGGTAGCTCAGGAGAATGCGTCCGAACAGCGCGAAGACCGCGATGAGCAGGCCGGCCGTGGCGGCGGCCTGGACCGCGGCCCAGCGCCGCTGGGCAGGTGTCCGCCCAGCCGTCAGCGCAACGAACATCGGGACCGTTCCGAGCGGATCCACGATCACGAAGAGCGTCACGACGGTCTCTGAGAACGCGAGCCAGTTCACGCACGGAAGCCTAGTGGTATTCCGACCGAGCCGTCACGAATTGCCGGCAGGGCTCAGGCGACACCGCAGCGCGTCGCTGCCAGCGTGCACCTCCGCTTGCGCACACCTGCTGTGGCACGCGCCTCAGCGGGCCTGGGATGCTCCCGCTGCCAACGCCGCCAGTGCGGGTACCGGTGTCGGCACCGCGACGTTGTGCTCGAGCAGCCGTCGCATCGCGAGCGGCGACAGCGGTTGTCCGAAGAGGAATCCCTGAGCCAGCTCGCAGCCCAGTTCGTGGAGCTCGTTGAGGCACTCCTCGGTCTCGACGCCCTCGGCGATGACGCTCAGGCCGAGACCGACTCCGAAATTGAACACAGAATGCGCGAAGCCGATCGACGTCGTGGGCCCGCACAGCGATGCGGTGAACGATCGGTCGATCTTGAGGATATCCACCGGGAAGTCACGCAGCCGGCTGAGCGATGAGTGTCCGGTCCCGAAGTCGTCGAGCGCGATGCGCACGCCCAGCTCGCGAAGCTCGTTGAGGCAGCCGATGATCGGCTCCGTGTCGTTGATGATGTCGGCTTCGGTCACCTCGACGATCAGTCGGCGCGCGTCGAGTCCCGTTTCCCGGAGCACCGTGCGCACGGTGTCGACGAAGTCCGGCTCGCGAAGCTGGCGGACGGCGACGTTGACGCTCACCGCGACTGGATCGATGCCATCGATCGACGGCCAGTCGCGCGCCTCCTCGCAGGCGCTGCGCAGCACCCATGCTCCGACCTGGGTGATCAGCCCCGTCTCCTCGACGAGGCTGATGAAGTCGTCCGGCAGGACCGTCCCGCGCGTGGGATGCCGCCAGCGGAGCAGCGCCTCGGCAGCAACCACCGAGCAATTCGAGACGCGCACGATCGGCTGATACACCAGCTCGAATTCGACCGACTCCACCGCGTGGTACAGGTCGGCCTTGAGCCGGTGCCGGTGCTGCACCGCCGCGTACATCGCCGGCTCGAACAGCTCCCAGCGAGACTTGCCCGAACTCTTGGCGGTGTACAGGGCGAGGTCGGCGTTCTGGAGCAGCTCCTGACCGTCGCACCCGGTGTCGACGGCCGTCGCGATGCCGATGCTCGCGTGGGTCAGCACCTCCTCGGTGGCGATGGTGAACGGCTCGCGGAGTGCCTCGATGACCCGCTCCGCGATACGCACGGCAGTCGGCGCGCCGTCGATGCCGATGAGCAGCACGGCGAATTCGTCGCCGCCCAAACGCGCGGCCACATCGCCGGGACGCAGGCATTGCCCGATGCGGTCGGCGATCGCGCGCAGCAGCTCGTCGCCCGCGGCGTGGCCGAGGCTGTCGTTGACGGTCTTGAAGTCGTCGATGTCGATGAAGAGCACACCCACGTGCTGTCCGGACTGCGCGAGGGCCTGGTCGACGCGAGAGCCGAAGAGCAATCGGTTCGCCATGCCGGTCAACGGATCGTGCGACGCCTCGTGACGCAGCTGGTCCTGGAGCACGGTGAGCTGCGACAGCGAGTGCTGCAGCCGTCCGCGTTCGAGGATGACGCCGGTCTGATTGGCGAGCATCTCCAGCAGGCGAAGATCCTCGTCGTCGAAACCGGTGACCTCACCGAGGCGGTTGGCGATGAGCATCGTTCCCACCATGTTGTTCTCGCCGCGGAGCACCACGGCCATGGCGTCGCGCAACCCGCGGCTTTCCAGGAACCCGTTGGGGTCACCACCGGTCTTGCCGTGCGCACTCAGCAGCAAGGGCGAGTCGAGGAGGAGCCGGCTCATGAACTGCAGCTCCGCGTCGTCGAGCGTCACCGGGGTCATGAACTCCGTGGTCTGTTCCTTGTCAACCGCGGTGCGTACCACCGCGTCGCGCTCGCGGGTGGGGAGGAACGTGATCTCCGCGCGCTCCGCACGGAAGACCTCGCATGATTTAGTGAGCAGCGCCGCCACGGCGTCGTCGACGGCCGCGGTGCGTTGCAGGTCCTTGCTCGACTGGTAGAGGAAGTCGACCTGGTCGCGCTTCTCGCGCTCCGCAACATAGAAGCGGTAGGCGACAAAGACGCCGACGGTGGGAATGGCGAGCAGCCAGATCTCCCCGGGGTTCTCCCACACGAGGCGGACGCCGATCAGCGCGAGACACGTGTTCACGATCGTTGCCGCCTGGGTGAACCCAAAGGTCGACGCGATGCCGGCGCGGTCGATGCGTCCCTCGGAGAGCGAGATCGCGGCGAGGATCACCAGCGACTGGAGCACACCGCCGGCGAGGATCGCCCCCAGGACGCCGAGGAAGCTCATCGCGCTCAGCGGGTCGTGATGGTTGACGAGGTGCATGAAGAGCACCGCCACGACGCTGTTGGCTACGGTGAAATTGGCGAGGTTGAAGGCCAGCTTCAGCGGTGACTGGCGGCGATGGACTGAGAGCGCCAACGCGGTCCCGGCAACCATCGAGAGCACCACCACCACCGGCGGTGCGAAGAAGAATCCTGCGACCAGAGGCAGCTCGCTGAGCGAGAAGGAATGCGCGTCGCGCCGGAACTGGAGGTGGACCACGAACACCTCGGCCGCGCAGAAGGCCGGGATGAGCACCCACCAGGGGATCTGGCGGGGCGCCGCCAGCTCGTGCAGCGGGCCCACGACCTTGACGAGGAGGACGACGGCGGTGGCCACGAGCAGCACCGTCAGAAGAAGGACGCGGTGTCCCCTCCGAGCAGAAGCGGCGTGCCCCGGGTCGTCAGCGGACGCGCGGGCATCGACCTCGCTGGTCATGTGCGCATGCTCCGCGACGTGAGGGGAACCCGAACTCACCGTGCCAGCCCTGTTGCCAAGCGGTAGCAGGGCCATCGGCGGCGCGCGCATCGTCGTGGCGAGGCGATGGCGAGAACGTGCCGGGCGAAGGTCGCGGACCTAACTCCAGTCGTCTTCGGACCAGCTCGAGCCCGACCAGGAGGAACCGGACCACGAGCCTCCTGACCACGAGGAGCCGAGCCATTCGGCGCCTGACCACGATGACCCGGACCAGGATGAGCCCGACCACGACGAGCCCGACCACGATGAGCCGGACCACGACGATCCCGACCAGGACGAGCCCGACCACGATGAGCCGGACCACGACGAGCCGTTGAAATCCCCGCCATCCCAGGCAGAGCCGTTCGCCTCGGCCGCGGCGAGTGCCGTGGTGTCGACGTTGTTGCCGAAGATGTCCTGCTCGCCGGTGAGCGCATTGCCGTTCGCGTCGACCACATGCTGCGAACCGCGCGCGGCCTCGAGGCTGCCGGTGCCGGTCGACGCCTGCCAGTTCTGGGTGGCGTTCGGCGTGGGCGCGGCGAGCACGCCGGCGAGGTTCAGCTCACCGCTGCCCTTGAGGTCGCTGTAGCCGTACATGGAATGGGTGTGGCCGACGAGGAGCGCCTTCACCTGGTCCGGCGTCAGGCCGGGCCGCTGGCTGAGCAGGAGAGCCGCCGCGCCCGAGACGACGGCGGCTGCCTGCGACGTGCCGCTCCCGAGGAAGAAGCGATTGCTGACCGTTGCGGTGGCGCCGAATGCATCGTCGACGAAGGATCCCGGATCCCGCAGTGAGACGATGTGGACGCCAGGAGCTGAAAGGTCGGGGTTGCGCGTGCCGTCGCCCTCGCTTGTGAAGCCCGCGGGCGAGTGGTAGCGGACCATCGTGGTGTTGCGGGTGTTGGCCGCACCCACCGCGATGACGTACGGGTCGATCGCCGGGTCGGCGAGGCCGTTGGAGTCATTGCCCTGGTTACCGGCAGCGACCACCACGACGATGCCGTGCAGCCAGGCCTGCTCCGCTGCATAAGCAAGCGGGTCGAGGACGTAACTCTGGTTGCTGTCGGTGCCGTATGAGAGGTTGAGCACGCGGATGTTCATGCCGTTGTCTTTCTGGTGCTGTACCACCCAGTCGATGGCGGCGAGCACCTGCGACACGTCGGTCTGGCCGAGCGCATCGGCGACCTTGATGCTGACGATCTGCGCATCAGGCGCCATGCCCATGAAATGGGTGGTGTCGCTCGAGCTCACCGACGTCGCCTCACTGTCGCGGCCGGCGATGATCCCAGCCATGTGGGTGCCATGACCGAAGGTGTCGAGATACTCGAGCGACGGGTTCTGTGATTCGAAGGAGAGGTCGGGCCCGTTGACCACCTTGCCGGGGGTGGTGAGTCCGTCGACCGGGGCCACGCCGGAGTCGATCAGTGCAACGCCGACGCCCTGGCCGGTGTAGCCCGCGTTCCAGTACGCGTGCGCCCCGTCCATCTGCTCGACGTTGTACATGGAGTTGACGTCGGAAACCGGGTTGTACGGGTTGCTCGGCGTGCCCCAGCCGGCGCCGAGGAGCTGGACCGGTGCGTTGAGGGTGACCTGGGCGACGGCGCCCGATGTCTCGAGTTCCGGGACGGCGTCTGCGGGGACGTCCGCGACGGTCGCGTTGATCAGACTGATGTGCTCCTGGACGGTGCCACCGAGCGAGGTGATCTCCTGATCCGCGGCGGCGGTCCCGGCCGGCTGCGCGCGCACGATCACGGACACGAGGTGTGCATCGGCATGCGCTGTCGTGGCCAGCGCGCCGGCGCTGAGCAGGACGGCCGTGGCGCTCGCGAGCGCGCTGACGGTGCGCCGCTTGCGATCGTCCCAGCTGATGCCGTGGACAGGAGCCATCCCTGGAAACCCCCCGGTCTCGTGCCTTACGGCACTGTTTCCCCGCCTCTGATTCGTCTGGCGTGAACGCTAGAACGAGTCGCGTGGTGCGGCTCCGTCCGCCACCGTTCTGCGACGTCGTGATCGGATCTCGGCCGCGTCAATCGGATGTCGCTCGGGTGCTGCGATGGCGCGGCCGGGCGCCAGAGAGCAACCGCGGGTCCCGGCCAATTGCTCACTGAGATGCGCAGCACATCCTGGTCACGCCAGCGAGAGCCCGACATCCAGACCGTGCCGTCGGCGATCAGGTGAGCGGTCACCGCGCGGGTGCGCGCATCGTCGCCAAAGCGCAGGCATACCTGCGTGTACACGACGTCGTTGACCACCTGTACCCCGTTGATGGCGGCGATCCCCTCCGCCAGCGCCTGAGCATTGCGGACGAGCCCCTCGACCAGATCGGCGACGCCCGACCGTCCCAGCGATCGGAGCGCCGCCCAAACGGGAACACCACGCGCCCGCCGCGAGAACTCCGGCACCTTTTCCATGGGGTCGCCCGGGCCGGAGTCATCGGCGATCAGGTAGCTGGCGTGCGCCCCGAACGTGGAGCGCATCGCCACCGGGTCGGCCACGATGGCGATGCCGCAGTCATACGGCACGTTGAGCGTCTTGTGCGCGTCGGTGGTCCATGAGTCCGCGCCGGCGAGTCCGGTCGTCAAGTGACGCAGTGACGGTGCTGCCGCCGCCCAGAGGCCGAACGCACCGTCGATGTGCACCCAGGCCCCGTGCTGGTGCGCCACCTCGATGGCGGCCTCCAGTGGATCGAAGGCACCGGAGTGCACGTTGCCGGCCTGTAGGCAGACGATCAGCGGCGTTCCCGAGTCGAAGGCATCCAGCGCCTCGGACAGGGCATCGACCCTGACCCGGCCCTGCTCGTCGGCCCGATTGCATTGCCATGAGCCCAGGTTCCGCCAGCGTCGCCAGCAGATCGACGACGTCCTCGGGTGGTAACGGCGCTGCGGGGAGCGGACCGCCGAAGCCTGCGAGCAACTCGCTGGCCGTCGCACGCGGTCCCACCGGGCGCTCCGCAACCGAGTCCAGCCAGGTTCGCGCGTGCTCGGTGGCGCGCGTCAGCGCTCGGTCGTACGAATCGCCGCGGAATGACATTGGCGGTCTCCTGATGCGTGGCCGGGTCGTGTCATCGTCGTCGTTGGCCGGGGGCGAGGTCAAGATTCGTGGCCCGCCCATGAAGCGTTCCGTGTCCAGCAGACGGCTCGCGTCGCAGACAACGGTCCGCCGCAATGCGGGATATCGGACTTGTGATAATGATGATGCGTACTGGCACGATGAGCATGAGGTCTGCTGTGAACGACGAGAGCCAATTCGACACCCATCTGGACATCCGATTCGCGGGACTCGAGCTCATCGACGTGCAGGCGCTCGTCGATGCCAACACGCACCCCTGGTACAACCAAACGCTCTGCCGAGTCAACGATTGTGTGATGCGCCTTGGAGTTGTGCAGGGCGAGTACATCTGGCACAAGCATGACGACGAGGATGAGTTCTTCTATGTCGTCGAAGGCAGGCTCCTCATGGATCTCGAGAACCGCACCGTCGAGCTCGCAGAACGGCAGGGGTTCTGCGTGCCGAAAGGGGTACGTCACCGTCCTCGCGCGCCCGAACGCACCATCATCCTCATGGTCGAAGGCGCCGGCGTGGTTCCGACCGGCGACGCCTGACGCGTGCGCTGCGGCGTGCTGCGCAGGTTCGCTGCAGAGCGCATGACCGCGGTGCGACCCATGCGCGAGTCAGACTTTGAGCTGGAAAGACCTCTGGTTACAACACAACGCGATGCCGAAGTCCGGCTCCAGCTAGACCGCGCGCACGGGTCGATACGCCGGCTCCCACATAGCACTCCGGACTTGATCGATCAGATCGCCGAGGTCGGCACGCGCGAGCCCTTCGTCGAGCGCTGCGCGGGCCACCGCGACGCCGACGTGCAGTGATACCGCGCGCAGGTCGTCCACTGGTGGCGTGATCGAGGCGCCCGGTTGTCGCACATCGACCAGCTCGGCCACCGCGCCGGCCGCGGCGGCGAGCATGCCGTCGCTCACCCCGCTCGCTCTCGCCACGATCGCGCCCAGGCCGAGGCCCGGAAAGACCAGGGCGTTGTTGGCCTGGCCGATCGTATACGTGGTGCCTGCATGGGTGACCGGCGGAAATGGGCCGCCGGTTGCGATCAGCGCGCTTCCATCGGTCCATTCGATGAGATCGGATGGCACCGCTTCGGAGAGCGACGTGGGGTTCGAGAGCGCGAAGATGACCGGCCGCTCCGCGTGAGCCGCCATCTCTCGGATGATCTCCTCCGTAAACGCACCGGGTGAGGCGGAGCACCCGATCAACAGGGTCGGCTGAACCCGGCGCACCACCTCGAGCAGATGGATCCCCCCTTCGTCGCCTTCCCCGTCCCGACGCCAGGCGCCCACCTCGGCATCTGGACGCGCGTAGGGCACTTGAAAGTCGCGCATCTGGCTGAGCATGTCGGTGGTCAGCAGGCCACGATGCCCGAGGCACCAGAACCGACTGGTTGCTTCCGAGCGTGAGAGCCCGTCACGCACCATCGCATCCCGAATCAGGTCAGCAATGCCGATGCCGGCAGTCCCCGCCCCGAAGATGACAACGCGGTGGTCGGCGAGTCGCTGACCGGAAGCCCGCGACGCCGCGATGACACCGCCGAGCACCACCGCACCAGTCCCCTGCATGTCGTCGTTGAAGGTGCAGAGCTGCGAACGGTAGCGATCAAGGATGCGTCGCGCATTGCTGGCGCCAAAGTCCTCCCAATGCAGGAGCGCGTTGGGGAATCTGGACATCACCGCCCGCACGCAGGCGTCGATGAAGGCATCGTAGGGCTCGCCGCGCACCCGAGCGTGATGTGCGCCCATGTAGGCCGGGTAGTCCAGAAGTGCGGCACGATCGGTGCCGACATCGAGCATCAAGGGGATCACGCGCGTCGGGTCGATACCCGCTGCGGCCGTGTACACGTCGAGCTTCCCAACCGAGATTGCGATGCCCCCGACACCCCAGTCGCCAATGCCGAGGATTTGCTCGGCGTCAGTGACGACGATCAGATCGATGTCGTCTGGCCCTGCACCGAGGTTGCGAAAGGCATCGTCGATCGAGTCGGAGCTGTCGATGCTCAGGTAGACACCGCGGGGGCGTTGGAATTCCTGGCTATACCGCTGGATCGCCTCCCCGACTGTCGGTGTGTAGATGATCGGGAGCATCTCGCCAAGGTGGTCGCAAAGGATCCGGTAGTAGAGCGCTTCGTTGCGATCGTGGAGTCCGCTGAGAAAGATGTACTTGGCGAGATCATCCGGCTGGTGTTGGAACTGCATGTACGACCGCGCAGCCTGAAGGCCGATGTCCGTCACCGCTGATGGGAGCAGGCCGGTCAACTCCAGATCGCGGCGCTCCGTGAGCGTGAACGCCGACCCCTTGTTGAGGAATGGCGTCTCGAGCACTTCGAAGCCTCGGGCGCGCGTCTCGTAGACGCCGTCAGCAGCGACCTGGAAGTTGCGCCCTCGGCTGATGCTGGTCATCGACTCCGCTCTATTGTTTCATGGGTCGCAGGAACGCGCGGTTGCCGACCAACCCGGTCCTGCCTTTCCGAACTGGGTGATGACTCGCCCCGTGACGGCCAGGGTGCGAGCACACAGGCACCGGTCGGCCCGCGGGCCGACCGGTCCTTATGACAGAGGCTTAGCGGGAGGCGACGACGGTCAGATCCTTCCAGGCCGTCTCGAGCGCCGAAAGGTTCTCGCAACCGAGCACCAAACGCGTGTCTGTTGCCAGGTACACCGTTGTCAGATTGATGCCGGCGTCAGCAAGGCGACGCGTGACCTTGCCAAGCATGCCGGGAGAATTCTCAACGCGCTCAACGATCACTTCCGTCGTGCGGATGACCTTGTACCCGACCTTGGTGATGGCGAGGCTGGTTCCGGACTTGTCCGCAGTCAGCAGGTGGAAGATGACGCTCCCGTTTTCCTCGACGGCGCAGAGCCCCTCGATATTGATCTTCTCGCGACCCAACTCCTCCGCGAGAGTCGCAAGACTGCCCTTGGTGTGGGGTACGGCGACGGTGAAGTCATAAGCGTGCATGACTGACCTCCTGTGTCGGGCGCCGAGTATTTCAGCTGGCCCACCACTCACCGTGCGCGTGCTGTCACACGAAATGCAACCGCAGCGAATCGCGCAGTGTCATCGGACGACGCGCACCGGTCGGAATGTGACATTCGGTCCCGGTGCGCGTGTCACTCGCCTCTGTTGGTGCGAACACTCATGCGTCCATGCTCTCGGGCAGCCATCCCTGGGGCGAGCGAGCAACAATCACGATTGAAGGGAGCAGATGTACGCAGCGCCTGAGCGTTCCGCGTTGGTCGACAGACCAGCGATGCGAGTTCGGCAGGAGGCCCGGACCCTGGACTACGATTATCCGACTATGGCTGTTGTCGAACCAACCGCTGGCGAATCGGTGCCATCGCGCCTCTTCTCCGGAAAGGTGGCCATCGTCACCGGGGGCACCCGCGGCATCGGGGCTGCGATCACCCGGGAGCTGACTCGCCTCGGCGCCCATGTGGCTGCCGGGTACAACCGCGACGCCGAGTCCGCGACGGCCCTCCGTGACGAGCTGTCCGCCCAGGGTGGCTCGATCTCCGTCCACCAGGGCAACGTCGGTGCCGCCTCGGACTGTACCCGCGTGGTCGACGAGGTCTTGAGCAGTTACGGTCAGGTCGACTTTCTTGTCAACAACGCCGGCATCACCCTTGACAAGACCGTCCGGAAGATGAGCCTCGATGACTGGCATGCCGTGATGCGGATCAACATCTCGGGCGCTTTCTACATGATGAAGGCGGTTCTGGACCACATGCTCGAGCGTGGCAGCGGACGGATCGTCAACCTGAGTTCGGTCATCGGCCAGACAGGAAACGTCGGACAGGCGAATTACGCTGCCTCAAAGGCAGCCCTCTATGGACTCACGCAGAGCCTCGCGCTGGAGACGGCTCGCAAAGGGATCACCGTCAACTGCGTGGCTCCAGGGTTCATCGAAACTGAGATGGTTGCCAAGATCGCGCAGCCGATCCTCGACGGCATCATCGATAAGGTGCCGATGCGGCGGCTGGGCCGGCCCGACGAGGTGGCTCGCGTGGTCCGGTTCCTCCTCGAGGACGAGTCGGCATACATCACCGGGGCGATGTACGCGGTGAACGGCGGCCTGTTCATGTGATCGGCTCGTGAGCAACAACATGGGCGAGGACACGGCCTACGAGGCGCTGCTTGCCAAGGTGGACCAGAGCGATTTCGGTGGAGCCTTGCGCAGCGTGTTCCTCGATGACGCGGTGCGTCACCCGCTGCACTTCGCGAAGGCCGGTCTGGATCTCTCGGCCGGGCAGACGGCGGTAGCGGCGCGCGCGGCCCGGCGCGCATTGGGCCGGGGAACGGGTGACCCGGTTGCTCCGGGCGACAACCGCTTTGCGGACCGGACGTGGCAGGCGAACCCAGCGTTCCGAACGCTGGCCGAGAGTTATCTGAGCACGGTGCGGTGGGCGCAGCAGCTGATCGATACGTCACCCGCTCCCGCCGTCCAGCGTGAGAAGGCGCGGTTCGCACTCAATCTCATGCTCGATGCGCTTGCTCCGACCAATGTGCCGTGGATGAATCCCGCAGTCTGGAAGGAGACATTCGAAACGGGTGGGCAGAGCCTCATCGCCGGCGCGAGTAACTTCGTCGACGACCTGCTGCACAATGGCGGACGGCCACGTCAGGTCGATGCAACGTCATTCACCCTCGGCGAGAACCTCGCGGCAACCCCGGGGCGCGTGGTGATGCGCAACTCGTTGATCGAATTGCTCATGTACGAGCCGCAAACCGACCTGGTCCACGCGCAACCAATCCTGTGCAGCCCACCATGGATCAACAAGTACTACATCATGGATCTGGCACCCGGCCGATCCTTCATCGAGTACGCGGTGCAGCACGGCTTCACCGTGTTCTGTATCAGCTATCGCAACCCCGACGCGTCGATGCGGGGAGTGAGTTGGGACGACTATCTGCAGCTCGGGCTGATGACGGCGCTCGACCAGGTGAGCGAGATCACCGGCTCACCGGTCGTGAACATCGTCGGTCTCTGTCTCGGGGGGACGATGTCGACGATCGGCCTGGCCCACCTTGCGGCCAAGGGCGAGGCCGAGCGCGTGGGATGGATGACCGTCACCAACACGCTGGTCGACTTCAGCATCCCCGGCCATCTCGGCGTCTTCGCAGACCGCAAGAGCGTGATGCGCCTCGAACAGAACATGAAGCAGCACGGCTATCTCGAAGCGTCAGCGATGGCGCAGACGTTCGACTGGCTGCGCGGCAATGACCTGGTCTGGAATTACGTCATCAACAACTGGTATATGGGCAAGACCCCGCCGGCGTTCGACCTCCTTGCCTGGAATGGGGACAGCACGAACATGCCGGCGGCAATGCATACGCAATACCTGCGAGCCTGCTACGTCGACAACCTGCTGATTCGCCCAGGTGCATTTCGAATCGCCGGCACCGCGATCGATCTCAGCACGATCAAGCAGCCAATGTACGTGCTCGGCGCCGAGAACGACCACATCGCCCCCTGGAGAGGATCGTATCTGACCACCCAACACGTCGGCGGCGAGGTCCGCTACACGCTCACGTCGAGCGGACACGTTGCCGGCATCGTCAATCCGCCCGGCAACCCGAAGGCGGCGTTCTGGACTCGCCCGCATGCGGATCGCGGTGTCGACGCCGACGCGTGGCGCGAGGGAGCAGAACGTGTGAGCGGGAGTTGGTGGGACGACTGGGTGGCGTGGGCCGCGGAACGGTCGGGGGAACTCGTCGCGCCCCCACGCGTCCCGAGCGGCGATCCGGCACCTGGGAGCTACGCCAAGGGCGAGGATGCTCGACCCTTCAAAGCCACATCCTCGGCGCGCCGTTCCCAGCGTGCTCGGACCGGCGCAGCAGTGAAGCGTTCCTGACCCGACGATCCTCAGCGGGACTTCGGCTTCGCTTTGGCCCGCGCCGGGTTGGACGGCACGGCTGTGGCGGCCGTCTTGCGCGCAGGGCGCGACGGCTTCGGGCTCTCCGCAGACGGCTGCTGGGTGGCGATCAAGCCTCGGTAGACCTGGATCAACGCCTGCTTGGCTTCCTGAGTGAGCCGACCGTCCACCCGGATGGCGTCCTCGACAGTCAAGACGGGCCGTTCCACCGAGTCATCGAGAAGGCCGGCCTCCCGGTACAGGGTCTCGGCGGACATGTCGAGCGCGTCCGCAATGCCCTTGAGCACCTGGGCTGACGGCGTGTACACACCGCGTTCGATCTGACTGAGATACGGATTCGACACCTTGGCCAGCCCCGCGAGCTGGCGCATCGAGAGTGACATCAGTTCCCGCTGCGTGCGGATGAAGTCTCCGACTGACTTGAACGGTGGCGTGGGCTCAGGCATCAGCCAATCCTAGCGCTTGGGGAGCCAAGCTGATGGACGGTTGACATAAGCAGCGACTGCTTGGTATACTAAGCGCCAGACACAAGCCTCGATGCAAAGGAGACCAGCTATGACCGACTACCAGACCAACGTGACCGACCTGCAGAAGCAGTTCCTGACCGCGATCCAGAAGGTGGGCGAGGTGCAGGCAAAGCTCTTCGAGGCAGTTCGCGATATGCCGACAACTCTCGAGAGTGGCCAGGTGACTCCTGTCGAGATGGTTGAGAAGTCGTTCGACTTCGTCACCCAGGTGCTCGACACCCAGCGCGACATGACCCTTCGGCTCATCGGCGTCGCCGCTGGTGGGACATCGACGAAGACCAGGACTGCCAAGCAAGCTGCGTAACCCCTCGATACGGGTCGGGGCAACCCGGCCCGTATCGGATCCGTTCACGACGAGGACAAACGCCATGACCGAACACGTCGACTCCCGCGCCACCACTGCGGCTATCGCAGAGGGCCTTGACCGGACCACAGAGATCGCGATTGCGACCACCGAGGTTGTCAAGAGCATCACCTCCGTTCTGGTTCCGCTCAGCGTTTTTCTGCTCCCCAACTCTGACACGCTGATTCCCGCGATCGACAAGATCGTTGATCGAAACTTCGGCATCGTGCTCAAGGTCGTCGAGTGGCAGCACCAGCTCGGGGCTGCGGTTCTCGGTCGCGTGGGATCCCTCGCTTCCATCTGATCCCGGCGGCAGCGCCCGGCGCCGCAACAATTATCGGGACAACCTGCTAGGTTGTGGGAGACCCAGGACCGAGGCGAGAGCCGTCAAGGCGCCGGTCGGGGCGACCTTTCTCAGGGGTTGTCAGCCAGTTCCTCCACGTTTCTTCTTGGCCCTCCAAACGCGCACTCCGTTGGAGGAGCACCACATGGCTGTTGCAACCCGCCCCACCGAGAAAACTCGGTATTTCAAGGCCTCGCCCCGTGCGCTACTCATCAATGGCAAATTCGAGCAGGCCGAGAGCGGTAGGACCTTCGACACGCTCAACCCGGCCACCGACACGGTGCTCGCCAGCGTCGCCGAGGGTGACGCACACGACATCGATCGCGCAGTGCGTGCGGCTCGCCGAGCATTCGAGAACGGCCCGTGGAGCCGCATGACCCCCTCGGAACGCGGCCAGATCATGCATCGAATCGGCGACCTGATCATGGAACACGCAGACGAACTTGCGGAGCTCGATTGCCTGGACAATGGCAAGGCGCTCAACGTGGCCCGCGCGGCTGATGTTCCGCTCGCCGCCGACCTCTTCTGGTACATGGCGGGTTGGGCCACGAAGCTCAACGGTGGCACCATCAACCCCTCGGTGCCCTACCTCCCCGGCGCCGAGTTTCACGCTTACACATTGCGCGAGCCGGTCGGCGTCGTCGGCCAGATCATCCCCTGGAACTTCCCGCTGCTGATGGCCGCGTGGAAGCTGGGTCCGGCACTGGCCACCGGTTGCACGGTGGTCCTCAAGCCTGCCGAGCAGACGCCGCTCTCGGCCCTGCGGCTGGGTGAGCTCATGCTCGAGGCCGGCCTCCCCGGGGGAGTGGTCAACGTCGTCCCCGGATTCGGTGAGACCGCCGGCGCCGCACTCGCCGCGCATCCTGGTGTCGACAAGATTGCCTTCACCGGCTCCACCGAGGTCGGCAGACTGATCGCAACGGCTGCCACCGGCAACCTGAAGAAGGTCTCGCTGGAACTCGGGGGCAAGTCGCCGAACATCATCTTTTCTGACGCCGATATCCACGCGGCCATCGCCGGCGCGGCTCAGGGAATCTTCTTCAACCAGGGCGAGGTGTGCTGTGCGGGGAGCCGTCTCTTCGTGCAGCAGGACCGCTTCGATGAAGTGGTGGAGGGCGTCGCCAAGGCGGCCAAGAAGATCAAGGTCGGGCCCGGCATGGATCCCGACACCGATATGGGTCCGCTGGTCTCCCGCGAGCAGTTCGATCGGGTCACCGGGTACCTCGCCAAGGGTGAGCAGGCAGGCAATCGCGCGCTCGCAGGCGGACACGCACTCGACCGCCCGGGCTACTTCGTGGAGCCGACTGTGTTGGTGGACGTCGAACCCAACGACGTCGTGCTGCGCGAAGAGATCTTTGGACCGGTGATCGTCGCGTTGCCGTTCAGCGATGTCGATGACCTTGCCCGTCAAGCCAACGACACCGTCTACGGACTGGCCGCAGGCGTGTGGACCAAGGACATCTCGAAGGCCCATAAGCTCGCCAGGCGCATCAAGGCGGGCACGGTTTGGGTCAATACCTACAACGTGTTCAGCGCGGAGCTGCCGTTCGGCGGCTTCAAGCAAAGCGGCTGGGGCCGCGAGATGGGCGAAGAAGTCCTCTCGAGCTACCTCGAGACCAAGTCGGTGATCGTCCAGCTCTAGTTCGTTCGCTTGCCAGAGTCGCCGTCGGGTCCGCCCGGCGGCGACTCACTCGTGGCGAGAACTCGCCTGAAGCTGGCGCCCCGAGAACGAAATAACTACGACCCCGGGATGGCTGCAGCCGGACGTCAGGCCGAAAGGTCGCCAAGGCGAGTCAGTTCCACCTGGGCTCGAGTGACCCTCCGCACGCTGCGAGTGACACCCGTCGTGGTGAGCGTATTGTCCGCACCGAGACGACCTACTGGCTCGTGGACGCGGTCGGGATCGTGCAGATGGTAACGACCGCTCCGCAATGTGGGGCGACGTACACCGAGACATCACGGCTGCTCCACTACCACGTCGGCCAGAGCTCGTAGAGCAACGGGGAACCCCTCTTCATCCTGTAGGAAGCGGAGTACGAGGTTGATACCCGATCGGTGTCAGCCGGTTCAGAGGGTTGTCGCGGGAGTATGACGGGCGTCCCCGGCTACTGCGAAGTCCCTGGCGAGCTATGACAGTGTTGGGCACTGGTCACGCACGGTCGCTCTGTGGTCACGAAAGTTCAAACGATGAGATACCTGGCGCTCCCACGGTGTTGGCGAGCGAGATTCTACGACCAGTCAGATGAAACGGACATTGAGAGGGAACTCGCAGACGACTCCCGAACGCGCCGCCTCGACCCCGAACCCGGGGGGCGGATTGCGGGAGTTGACCCATTGTTCCGCGCGCGTTTCGGCGTTGCGCATCCACCACGAGTCGACCGCGCTGCGGGTCGGCTGAACCGAATGCGGCGTCATGAAGGGGAGGGTCACGCCGGGGTCGACGGCATGCAGTGGAGGTCGGGTCAGATCTGCTAGGGCGTCGCGTCATCGCGGCACGAGGGTCGTTCGCCAGGTCGGCGCCGCTCTCACCGCCGGGGCCCTCGCGCTGTTCTCGGGCGGCATCATCGGCCACGCGCTGTCGGCCTCGACGACGACCCTGACCTCACCCACCAATCCATCTGTGTGGGGGCAGTCCGTCGTGTTTACCGCGACGATCACTCCGGTCGCGCCGGCGCCGACTGGGACGGTCACCTTCCAGGACGGTGGGACCAACATCGCCGGCTGCGTCAACAGGCCGGTCGCGGCTCGAATCGCCACCTGCACGACGGCGGCCCTCGCGGTGGGATCGCACACAGTTACCGCCGTCTACAACGGCAACGCGACCTACGCAACCAGCACTTCAGCCGCTGTGACCCAGGTGGTCACCATGGGATCCACCACGACGGTCGTGGCCGCATCCGTCAACCCGTCGGTCAGCGGTCAGACCGTGACCTACACCGCCACGGTCAGCGCGGTCGCGCCCGCCTCGGGGACGCGCACCGGCACCGTCGCATTCGAGGATGGTGGCGTCGTCATCGCCGGCTGCGGCGCCAAGGCTGTGGCGGTCGCCGGCACGGCAACGTGCGCCGTCGCCTACGCGGGACCGGGCACGCACACCATCACCGCGATCTAAAGCGGTGACGCCCATTTCACGGGGTCGACAGCCGCTGCCATCACCCAGACGGTGAACCTCGGCACGACCGCTGTCGCGCTCAGCTCGTCTGCCAACCCCTCGAGCACCGGCGCGAACGTAACGCTCACCGCCAACGTCACGGCGACGGCACCCGCATCCGGGACGCGAACCGGGACTGTCGACTTTCAGGTTGGCGGCGTCGACATCGTGGGCTGCAGTGCGCAGGTCGTGCCGGCCTCGGGGAGGGCCACATGCGTCACGAACACGCTGACCGTCGGCGCGAACACGATCACCGCCACCTACAGCGGCGATGCCATCTTCGCGGCCAGCACATCAGCGCCCTTCACGCAGACCGTCAACCAGGGCGCGACGACGACCAAGGTCGTGTCGTCACGGAATCCGTCGAGCACCGGCGTCACTGTCACCTTCACCGCGACCGTCACCGCGGTCGGTCCTGCATCGGGGACGCGCACCGGCACCGTCGCGTTCGAGGACGGCGGTGTCGCCATCGCCGGCTGCGCCGCCCGGATCCTCGGAGTGGCGGGGACCGCCACCTGCGCAACCAACGCGCTCGCGGCCGGCGTGCACACCATCAACGCGGTCTACAGCGGGGACGGCAACTTCACCACGAGCACGTCACCCGCGCTCACACAGACGGTGCTCAGCACGACAACGACGATGGTCACCTCCAGCGCGAACCCGTCCGTGTTCGGACGGAGCATTCAGTACACGGCGTCCGTCGCCGGCGGTCCGACGGTGACCGGCACGATCACGTTCCGCGACGGTGGCGCCAACATCGCCGGTTGCGTCGCGGTGGTGATGGCCGCCGGCTCCGCGTCGTGCATCGTGTCGCCGACGGTGGCCTCGCACAACATCACCGCGGTCTACAGCGGTGACGCGAGCAACACCGCGAGCACCTCTGCCGTCATGACCCAGGTCGTGACCGCTGACCCGACCACCACGGTGGTGACCGCGACGGTGAACCCGACCGTGTTCGGCCAGTCGGTGACGTTCACCGCCACAGTGACCGCCAACGCCCCCGGATCTGGCACACCGACTGGGAAGGTGGCATTCGACAACGGCGCGGCCGCCATCGCTGGGTGCGGTGGGGTCACGTTGGTCGCCGGTGTCGCCACCTGCACCACCAACGCGCTGACGGTGGGGGCGCACGCGATCACCGGCCACTACAACGGCAGTGCGAACTACGTGACCAGCACATCAGCCGTCCTGACGGAATCGGTGAACCAGGGTTCGACCACGACGATCGTCGGATCGTCGCTCAACCCGTCGGTGTCCGGTCAGTCGGTCACCTACACGGCGACGGTCACGGTGGTCGCGCCCGCCGCAGGCACACCCGCCGGCACGGTCAACTTCGAGGACGGTGGCGTGACGATCGCGGGGTGCGCTGCGAAGGCATTGACTGCCGCCGGTACCGCAACGTGCTCATTCACCTATCCTGGAGCCGCGATCCACTCGATCACCGCGATCTATTCCGGTGGCATCAGTTTCGCAGGCTCGACATCGCCCACGTTGACGCAGACCGTCAACCCGGCGTTGACATCGACTGCTCTCGCATCGTCAGTGAACCCCTCAGTTGCCGGCCAGTCGGTGACCATGACCGCGTCGGTGAGTGTGATCGCCCCCGGAATCGGGACGCGAACGGGGACCGTGATGTTCGAGGACGGCGGCGTGACGATCACGGGCTGCGCCGCGCAGGCGGTGTCGGCCGCGGGCACCGCGGTGTGTGCGGCCGCCTTCGCCGCAGCTGGTGCGCATCCGCTCACAGCCGTGTACAGCGGCGACTCCAACTTCAGTGGCTCCACGTCGCCGATCCTCACCGAGACGGTCAACCAGGGCGCGACCGCGACGGTGGTGATCTCGTCCGTGGATCCATCGGTATCCGGTCAGACCGTGACTTACACGGCGATTGTCACCGCAACCGCGCCGGCTGCTGGCACCCCGACCGGAACGGTGACGTTCATGGACGGTGCCACCACGATCAGCGGCTGCATCGCGCAGGCGATGGTCGGCGGTGTCGCGCCCTGCACCAGCGTGTACGCCGGAGTTGGGGGGCACGCGATCACCGCCGTCTACAACGGTGATGCCGACTTCACGAGCTCGACGTCTCCCACCCTCACCCAGACCGTCAACCAGGGAGCGACCTCCGTGCTGGTGACCTCGTCAGCGGACCCCTCGGTGTCCGGTGAGAACGTCACCTCTACAGCGACCGTCACCGCTCTCGCCCCCGGGAGCGGCACACCCTCGGGCACGGCCACCTTCATGGACGGCGCCGCCTCCATCAGCGGCTGCATCGCGGAGCCGCTGATCAGCGGGGTCGCGACATGCAGCGTCACCTACCCCGGAGTCGGGAGCCACGCGATCACAGCCGTCTACAGCGGCGATCCCAATTTTGCGGGGTCAACGTCGCCAAGCCTCACGCAGACCGTCAGCCCAGCTTCGACGTCGACATCGCTCGGGTCGTCGGTGAATCCGTCGGTCACCGGGCAGTCAGTCACCATCACCGCGACGGTGAACGTGATGGCGCCGGGAGCCGGAGCACCGACCGGCACCGTTACGTTCCTGGACGACGGCGCGACCATCGCCGGGTGCGCAGCCCAGGCTGTGACGGGTGCCGGCGTCGCGACATGTGACGACGCCTTCGTTGCGGCGGGTGCGGAGACAGTCACCGCCGTGTACAGCGGTGACGCCGACTTCAGCAGCTCGACGAGTGCGGCACTGACGCAGACGATCAATCCGGGCGCGACCTCGACGGTGGTCACCTCGGCGGTGGATCCATCGGTGTCCGGTGAGTCGGTCTCCTACACCGCCACCGTGTCCGCCGTCACACCTGCGAACGGGGTACCCACCGGCACCGCAACCTTCATGGACGGTGCCACCACCATCACTGGCTGCCTCGTGCAGCCGCTGGTCGGCGAGGTCGCAACATGCAGCGTGACGTACGCCGGGATCGGCATCCATGCGATTACCGCAATCTACAGCGGTGATCCCAACTTCACGGCGTCGACGTCGCAACTCCTGACCCAGATGATCAACCCGGCCACGACGTCGACGTCGCTCGCGTCGTCGCTGAACCCGTCGGTCACAGGGCAGACGGTCACCTTCACGGCGACCGTGGACGTGTCCGCACCGGGTTTCGGCTCCCCCACCGGCACCGTCGCCTTCCTTGACGGCGGCGTGCCGATCGGCGGCTGTGCCGCCCGGGCCGTTGCGAGCGAAACCGCGGCGTGCGCCACATCATTCGACACAGCCGGCGCGAGCGACATCACCGCTGTCTACAACGGTGACCCCGACTTCGTCGCCTCGACCTCGGCGCCGCTGAACCAGCAGGTCGGGCTGGCTGAATCCGCGACGACGGTGACGTCGCCAGCCAGCGTCTGGGCGTCCGGTCAACCCGGGATCTTCGAGGCGACGGTCTCTCCGGTCGGGCCGGCACATGTCACCCCGACCGGGACCGCTGCGTTCATGGATGCCGGTGCCCCCATCCCCGGATGCGCTGCGCAGCCGGTCGTGTCCGGGACCGCATCGTGCAGCGTTGCATTCACCGGAACCGGAACGTACCCGATCACGGCCGTCTACAGCGGTAATGCGGCCCTGACCCGCTCCACGTCGCCGACGTTGATGCTTTCCGTGTATGACGATCCGCCCACGCCGGACGCGGGAGCGAATTCCACGACGACGACGCCCTTGGCGTATGTCGCCATCCTCGGCGGCGTCTTCCTACTGTTCCTCCTGGGTTGTGCGCGCCTCCGGCGCAGAAACGTCGACCGGGACTAAGCCCGCACGAGGCCCTCCTCGAGCACCAGCCCGACCCGCAAGCAGGTCGTCGTCGCCGGGGCGGCAATAGCGGCTGTCCTCTGCGCGAGCTTCGTGACGGTGGTCCTCGTCAACCGGCACGGTGGGACGTCGACCACTGCAATGTCGGACCCGTCACGTATCAGTTCGTCCTCCAGAAATAGCGCGGAGGTTGAAGAGGCGACATGATTAGTGCTAGAAATGGCGCCCGCGGCCGCTACGGTCGCTCCGGATCTCTCAAGTGTATGGAGGCAAGGAAGCATGGCCGATCATCCGAACGCCGAACTCTTCAAGCGCGGGTATGCAGCGTTTCAGCAGGGCGATCTCGATACCGTACGTGAGCTTTTCGACTCCAACCTCGTGTGGCATGTCCCAGGACATAACCACACGAGTGGGGACCATGTTGGCGTCGACAACGTGCTCGCGCTTTTCGGTAGCAACTTCCAGGAAACCAATGGCACGTTCAAGGTCGAGCCGCACGACATACTCGCCAATGACTCGCACGCGGTGGCGCTCGCGACCGTTTCAGGCGAGAAGGACGGCAAGACCCTGAGCGACCGCTACACCCATATCGTCCACATGTCCAACGGCAAGGTCACGGAATCGTGGATCTTCGACGAGAACCCGGACAAGGTTGACGAGTTCTGGGGGTAGCCTCTCGGCGAGCTCTGTCAAAGAGTCACTGGAGTACGTCCGCAATAAGCGCTACGGGCCGACCGCTGGATTTCCGCTTGTCGCCGCGCTAGACTGGCCAGCGCCCGCGCTTGAGGGGCACCGAACCGAGGCTTGGAGGGTCAGGAGTGTCCTGGAACGTTACTGGGTCCTACTTCGAGACGTGCTCGTGCAACGTGGTCTGCGCGTGCACCGCGTCGCTTTCGCTTGGCGCCACACTCGATCGTTGCAAAGTCACCCTGGTCTTCAACGTCCACAGCGGGGACGTCGAGGGGACCGATGTCGGGGGGCTGACGGTGGCGGCCATCGTTGATACGCCGAAGGTCATGACCGACGGCAACTGGCGCGTGGGTGTGTTCATCGACGCGGCCGCATCCGACCAGCAGGCGGAGAAGCTCGGTGGCGTGTTCTCCGGAGCGCTCGGTGGACCCATGGCTGCGCTCGGGCCGCTCATCTCGGAGAATCTCGGCGTGCAGCGGGCGCCAATCGAGGTCCATGAAGACGGGCTGCGCCACTCGATCCGGATCGGAGACGCCGTGGATTTCGAGATCGAAGACGTCGTGCCATTCGGGGTGGAGAACGGCCAGCCGGCGAGGCTCACCGGCATCTTCCATCCGGCCGGCTCGGAGCTGACAGTGGCTCGGGCAACTCGGTCGAAGATCGACGGTTTCGGGATCGCATACGAGGGCAAAGCTGCCTTCTCGACCTCGAACTTCTCGTGGTCGGCCTAGAGACCGTCGAGTCGGCGTCTGCCGCGCAGCAGCAGCGCGGCTCGGAGGGTCTTGGCGAACTATTCGCCGCCGTGCGATCGCGGCTCGGCCTGGTCGTACTGCTGCTCGTACTCGCCGGTCTCGCCTGGTGGGCCACCGTCAATCAGATGGCCGGTATGGACGCAGGCCCGGGCACCGACCTGGGCGCCGTCGGATGGTTCATCGGCGTCTGGGTTGTGATGATGGCCGCGATGATGTTTCCGTCGGTCGCGCCGACGGTGGCGCTCTATGCGCGAATGACGCGTCTGCGCAGCCCGATGCGCCCGCTCCTCTTCGCCGCCGCGTATCTGGTCGTCTGGGCTGCGGTTGGACTGGTCTCGTACGGCCTCTTCGAGGTGGGCAAGACGTGGTTCGGGTCGCAGCTGGCATGGACTGCCGGCGGGCGATGGGTCGTGGCAGCTGTGCTTGGAGTTGCAGCGGTCTACGAGCTGACACCGCTGAAGAATGTGTGCCTGGGAAAGTGCCGGAGCCCGCTCGGCTTCCTGCTCGGAAACTGGCGTGACGGAGAGACCGGCGCTGTCGAGATGGGAGCGAAGCACGCGGCCTGGTGCGTCGGGTGCTGCTGGGCGCTGATGGCAGCGCTGTTCGCCCTGGGCGTGATGAGCCTTATCTGGATGGCTGTGGTCGCAGCACTCATTGCGGCTGAGAAGACCATCCCCTGGCGGCGGCCGGTCGTGTGGGGGACGACCGCTCTCCTGTTGGCGCTGGCGGTGATGGTGGTTGTCGCCCCCCGCGACGTGCCCGGGCTGGTGGTGCCTGGAAGCGCAGGGATGAGCACCATGGGGACGATGCATTAGTCCCTGGCACTGATGTCGTTGGCCCGCTCGGGACTGGCGGCGCCGTCCGACCGCCGCATCGTTAATCGACTTCAGGCTAAGAGGAACCCCAAATGCACTTCACCCGATTGAGCGAATCCGACGAATATCGGCGTCAGCGTGAGGAGCTACGGGTCGCCGAATTGGATCTCATTGATCAGGCCGAACGCGTAGCCGCGTTGCGGCGCACGCTGCCAGCTGACACTCTTGTCGACGACTACCCCTTGATTGACGTTGCGAGCGGCGACCGCGTGCGGCTTTCGGAACTGTTCAGCGCTCCGGGCCGGCCACTGATCCTGTATCACTTCATGTACGGCAAGCTCCAGACGGAACCCTGCCCACTGTGCACGATGTGGAGCGATGGGTACAACGCGGCAGCGCCACACCTCACGCAGAACGCGGACTTTGTCGTGGTCGCTGCGGCTGATCCCGCTGCCATTGCCGCCCACGCGGCGTCTCGCGGCTGGAGCAACTTGCGTCTGCTCAGCGCCCGCGACAGCACCTTCAAGTACGACCTCGGTAGCGAGGAGGAAGACGGGGAGCAGATCGAGTCGATATCGGTATTCACCCGCGGTGACGACGGTAGCGTGCGTCATGTCTACTCCAAGGGTGCGCAGATGGCCGACGACCGGCGCGAGCGAGGCATCGATCTGCTTACGCCGGTGTGGAATCTCCTTGACCTCACGCCGAACGGACGCGGCGACTGGTACCCATCACTGCACTACTAGCTGCTGTGTTTCCTTAACCTGCGCAGTGGATCGACTAAGCGGGTGCTGGGAAACTGGCGCTAGATTCGTTTGAAACGCTACCCAGCCAGCATGCGAATTCTGGTGCTGGGGGACCTTCGCCGAAGTCACGACCGGCGACGGTAGCAGCATCGGCCCCTGGGTTTTTCACCGCGACAGTCATGCCGGTTGCACCCTGGACGCTTTTGGCGGTGGTCGACCTCTGCGCGTGCTCGTCGTGCCGGCGAAGCCAGAGTTGGGGCGAGTCCGATTCGTTGCGACCCTTGGGGGCACGATCGAGGATCGGGTAATACCCCATAAGAAACTCCAGCCCACGGGAGGTGGTGGAGTACACGTGATACACGGCAGCCTCGTCGAGGACGAAAGCGCTGAAGCCCGGGGCCTCGGATAGGTAGCCGACAACGTCGGTTCCGGAGGCGCTCGCGAGGTGGTCCACGACCGGCGGCATCCCCGCCGACATCATCGGCCTGATCCCTTCGCGAGTCTGTTCTTCGGTCCGCGACATGCCGAAGTCGAAGTTGAAGTCACTGTCGGCCGATGAGACCCAGAGAAAGCTCCAGCCCATCCGGCGCCTATACGCCCGGAGTTGCTCCAGTGGCGCGCGCGACACGTAAACGATCGTCACGTCCCGGGCGTTCAGATGAGGAACAAAACCATTCACGGCATCGGCGCTCGAGGAGCAGGTCGGGCAGCCCGCGTCATAGCTCGGGCCGAACATGAAGTGGTAGACGAGGAGCTGTGACCTGCCGTCGAACAGCTCGGCGAGGGTCCGGGTGCCTTCGTCGGTCTCGAAGCGGTACTCCTTCTCAACCCGGACCCAAGGCAGCTCGCGACGTTGCCGCGCCAGCTCGTCGGCCATCCGTGTGTGCTCCTTCTCGCGCGCGAGCAGCCCAACCGATGTCGGAGAACGGCGACTACCGCTTCACTCCGGGCGAGGAGACCAAAGAGTCGTCGCCGGTATCTGGGTCCGCGCGAAGCGGAGAGCTTAACCTGACGAAGGAGTGCTCGCAATACACGGGCCTCGCCGATTCCTTCTGCACGATCACGTCCTCGAACCTCACCGCCATCACTGTGGGCTCAACTGAGGTCGCTCTCCAGGCAGCAATTGCTACTGCGTTGGACAGTGACATCGTCCTGGTCGTCGGGCCCGGCGACTACGCGCTTGGCCATGTCGTCCTCAATCGCGTGACCCATCTTGGGGTTATCACGTACTCGGGCGGGACCAGGGCGTTCCGCTGGTTCCACGCCCGCGCCATTGTCGTTACATCGGTTCAACCGGTGTTATCCGTTCTACACGCACTCTCCAGATTGCGTGCTTTTGTATTCAAGAGCTTAGATTGACGCAGCAACTCCTGATGATGATCATTGACTAATTCCGTGGCTCGCACCTGTCTCACAATTGCTCGAAATCTAGCATGCCGTAATGCATATTTATCCTTCCCTATCTGCGACCGTTGCGCGAGCAATGCAAGCGACTTGAGTCAGTGCCTCCACGACATACACTGACGATGTCGTTTCGCGTGAAGAGACCATCCGTTTCCGGGGCTCCGGGTAGTACTATCGCAATGTGATCCCCAGCCAAACAGGTCGCGAGGCAACGGTCCTCCGCACTGGTGCCGGCACGGCCGCGAGAGCGAAGCCTTCGAAAGGTGTCGACGCCGTGATCCGGCGGACAGCACGCACGGATCGGCGCATCCTCAAGGCACTCGCTGCGTTCGACCGCGGCGAAGGTCCAGCCGCCTGAGCCGGCCTACTACCGCACACTTGCGGATCTGGTGCGCGGAGACGTCGACTGATGCCTGACTCGACGTCGCGAGCCGACGAGGAGCGCACATCGGATCGGATTGCGGTGAACGGCGTCAACCATGACATCGGCGCCGCGGCGGATCTCCCCCTGCTTAGCTGGCTGCGCGAGGTCGTCGGGCTGACCGGCACGAAATACGGCTGCGGCGAGTCGGCGTGCGGCGCCTGCAGCGTACTCGTCGATGGAGCTCTCGCCCGCGCGTGCGCCGTCGCGACTCGTGATGTCGCCGGGCGGTCCGTCACCACGATCGAAGGCCTGAGCCGGAACGACACGCTCCATTCCGTCCAGCAGGCGTTGCTCGACGTGGGTGCGATGCAGTGCGGCTACTGCACGCCGGGCATGGTCGTTGCCGCCGTGGCGCTGCTCGATGCGAACCCGCGTCCCAGCGACGACGAGATCGTCCGCTGGATGGCCCCGAATGTGTGTCGGTGCTGCACATACCCACGCATCATCGACGCGATCCAACGAGCTCGTGACCACCGCGAATCCGCACCGAATGCGAGGGTCGTGACCGAGCGTGCACCGGACTTCGCACGTCGACCGAGGGCGCCGTGGGACCTCGTCGCGACTGACCGGCGCGACTATTTCGACGTGCTCGGCGACGGCGCGGTCTTTGTCCTTCCGCCGCCGGCGGCCGCACCGGCAGTGTGGGCGCGGACCGGGGGCGCATGGCTGCACATCGACGCGGCCGGCACGGTCACCGCGTTCACAGGCAAGGTGGAGGTCGGCCAGGGAACTCGGCGCGCGCTGCGCCTCATCGTTGCCGAGGAGCTGGAGACGGCCCTCGAGAACGTGCGCCTCGTGATGGGCGACACCGACCTGTGTCCATGGGACATCGGAACGTTCGGGAGCATGTCGATGCCGACCGCCGCGAGCGATCTGCAGCGTGTCGCCGCGGCGGCGCGCGAAGGTCTGTCACGCGGCCCCGAGCTGGTACCCGGCGTCCGGCGCGCCGAGGTCGTCGAACACGACGTCCGGCTCACCCCCGCGACCGATTGGCACCTCGCGGGACACGGCGTCGCACGCGGCGATCCGGCCGCCGTCACGGGCGCGAAGCGCTTCACCTCCGATTTGAGCCGGCCCGGAATGGGCCACGCGCGCATCCTCCGTCCGCCCCAGTTCGGAGCGCACCTCCGCAGCGCCGACGTCGCTGTGGCACGCGCGATGCCCGGCGTCACCGTCGTCGTCGACGGCGATTTCGTCGGTGTGGTCGCGCCCAGTCCCGGCGCCGCTCGCAGGGCCATCGAGGCGATCCACGCCGAGTGGGATCCGGTCGACGCCGTGTCCGAAGCGGACCTGGTGTCGCACCTGCGCTCGCACCCTGTCGAGGTGGAGGGATGGGGAGGCGCGTACGCACACGACAGCGGTGACTACGAGCGGGCGATCACCTCCGCGCCGGTGCGTCTGAGTCGCACGTACACGACGCCGTACATCGCGCACGCTCCGCTCGAAACCCGGGTCGCGCTTGCCGAATGGGAGGACGGCCGGCTCACCGTCTGGACCGGAACGCAGCAGCCCTTCGGCGTGCGCAGTGCGCTCGCTGAGGCACTCGATGTGCGCGAGGAGCGCGTGCGCGTCATCGTTCCGGACACGGGCGCGGGGTTCGGCGGCAAGCACGCCGCGGACGTCGCGATCGCGACCGCCCGGCTCGCGCGCGCGGCCGGTTTGCCGGTGAAGCTGCGGTGGACGCGCGAGGAGGAGTTCACCTGGGCGTACTTCCGGCCGGCGGCGGTCATCGACGTCACCGCAGGGGCGACGGCCGACGGTGGGATCACGGCGTGGGAGTTCACCAACATCAACTCGGGCAGCGCCGCGATTGGCGTCCCCTACGATATCCCCAATCAGCGCGTTCGATTCCAGCCCGCAGATTCGCCACTGGCACAAGGACCCTACCGCGCGCTCGCGGCGACCGCGAACACCTTCGCACGCGAATCGTTCATCGACGAGCTCGCCGATGCGCTGCACGTCGATCCGCTGGAGCTCCGTCTCCGCCACCTGCGCGACGAGCGGCTCGCGGACGTGGTGCGCGCGGCTGCGGACCGTTTCGAGTGGGGTCCCTCGTCCAATGAACGTGGTGGTGGCGTAGGCATCGCGGCCGGGTCCGAGAAGGGCGGCCGTGTTGCAACGTGCGTCCAGGTCCGCGTCGACGGCGCGCGACTCCACATCATGCGCGTCGTGACGGCATTCGAATGCGGCGCGATCATCGACCCGGACAACCTTCGCAACCAGGTCGTGGGAGCCACCATCATGGGGCTCGGCGGCGCGTTGTTCGAAGCGGTGCACTTCGCGGAGGGACGCATCCTCAACCCGCGGTTCAGTCAGTACCAGGTGCCGCGATTCGGTGACATCCCACCGATCGAGGTCGTCCTCGTCGACCGTCCGGACCTTCCCTCGGCCGGCGCCGGGGAGGCGCCGATCATGAGCATCGCGCCGGCACTCGCAAACGCAATCTTCGCCGCCACCGGCAACCGAATCCGCGACCTGCCACTGCTCGAAGGGCTCGCTCCGAGCTGAGCTGCGCGTTCAGGTCATTGGAGCCTTGGCAACTCTAGGCTGTGATATCGCGGTACCAGAAGCTCGCCCCGGCGACGACCGACATCCCGACGGCGTACAGACCCGCGATGAGCAGCGCACTGGTGTACGAGACGCTCGACGAGCCCGCTGCATTGAACAGGGTTGCCTGACCGCCGGTCAGCACCACCGAGAGGATCCGGCCGGGCAGGTATTGACCGACCGTCGGCTCCACCTGGTTGACGAGGCCTTCAATGACCAGCAACCACGCGATCGCGGCGCCCACCGCCCCCGCGGGGTTGCGGACCAGCACGGCGACCAGCGTGCCGAAGATCGTCCACCCGATGACCGCGAGCACGAGATTGCCGAGAAATTCAAGGTAGTCGGTGGTGCCCGTCGAATCCCACCACACCGCGGTGTTGATGCCTTCATGCGGTGCGACAAGCATCGCAACGAGTGTGCCGACTCCAATGGTGAGCACCGTCGAGATGATCATGTACACGAGCAGGGCGAGCACGCGTCCGGAGAGGAGCCGTACGCGCCCCGGCTCCTGCACCAGGAGGTTTCTCCAGGTGCCCTGAGTCCAGTCGGCCCCCAGCACCGCCGCGATCGTGATGAGCACGATCACCGCCACGAGGCTCGCGCTTGGTTGGAGGGTGCCGACGAGGCCGAGATCGGTCTTGATGAGGAACTGCTGCTCCAGCGAACGTCGCTGAATGCGCGCCAGCGTGATGCCGACGGCGAGCGCCGTGAGCCCCACCATCACGAGGAGCGCCAGGAGGATGCTGCGTCGGCGGATCTTCGGCCATTCGGACAGGAATGCCGCGAGCATCAGGTGGCCTCCCCGATGATCTGTAGGAAGCTCTCCTCAAGGGTGGTCTGGAGCTGATGCAGCTCGATAAGGGTTGCGCCCGCCTGCATGGCGAGCCGGTTCAGTTCACCGGCGAATGCCGGCGGCGCCGCGACACGAGCGCGGCCGTTCTCGATCACCACCGCGTAGCCGCGATCGCGAGCGATCCTGGCGACGATCTCCAACTGCTCCGGCGCTTCCGTCGCCACCAGGATCTCGGTGCTCTGCCGCCCCGGCAGGCTTGCGGCCGGACCGGAGTAGACGGCCCTGCCCGCCACCAGGACGATCAGCCAGTCAGCGATCTGGTCCACCTCGGCGAGGAGATGGCTGCTCACGAGGAGGGTCGTGCCACCATCTCGCAGGCCCCGCATCAGCTCACGCATCTCGATGATCCCGGGCGGATCGAGACCATTGGCCGGCTCATCGAGGAGCAGCAGCTCGGGGTTGGACAGGAGTGCTGCCGCGATGCCGAGGCGCTGCTTCATGCCGAGGGAATACGAGCCGACCTTGTGCCGCGCGCGATCCGCGAGGCCGACGGTCTGGAGCAGTCCCGAGATGTCCGCGTCGCGATGCCGTCCGAGCGTCGCGAGGGTCGAGAGGTTGGTTCTTCCCGACAGGGTCGGGTAGAACGCCGGTCCCTCGATGAGCGCGCCGACGCTGTGCATGAACGTCCGCGGGTGACGGATCGACTGACCGAGGACGGACGCGTTCCCGCCGCTCGGGCGTATCAGGCCAAGGAGCATGCGGAGCGTGGTCGTCTTGCCGGCTCCGTTTGGTCCAACCAGTCCGGCGATGACGCCTCGCGGTACCCGGATGGAGAGTGAGTCGACGGCGCGACGCGCTCCGAATCGCTTGGTCAGATCATGGGTTTCGATCGCTGCCGGCCGCGGGGACTCCGTGCCTGGGGAGGCGATGGGTGCCACATCCTGAGCCACTGCCGCATTCTGTCATGAGGGTCGCCGGCCGACGCAGTGAGGCCAGAGGACTCGTGCCCGCTGCCCCGCGACCCGAACACGTGGATACCCGATCGGGCACCTCGGCGTCACGCACCACCAGAGTCCATGGCCGGCCAGGCGCTCTCACCCGAGTGGCCAGCGTGCCCATGGTGTTGCTGGCTTTGTTATGCCTCGAGGCGAATGCTCCCTCCACGACGGTGACGTCGGGAAAAGGTCCTGTGGTCGCGGATACCACCTCAATCACAGGTAAGCAAAGGGGCCCGCGATGAACCACATCACTCGAAGCGCCGCAGGAATCCTGGCCACAGTGGCAGTCCTCGCTGCAGCGCCCCTCTCGGCCTAGGGTCAACCTCCGCGCCCTTTCTCGGTGGGGCCGCGAAATTCGTGGTCCTGGGCGGGGCGGGGGTGACCTGCACCAAGTCCACCGTCGGCCTCGGCGCCGTGGGCTCCAAGCTCACGGTCACGAAGACCGCAACGTGCAGCATCGCCGGGGCCATTCACGCAGGGGACGCGACCGCGGTGGCCGCGTTCAGTGCCTTCGGCACCGCGTACACCGCGGTCGAAGCCAAGACGTGCTCCCCGGCTAACAACCTGACCGGGCAGGCGCTCGGCGGAAAGACATTGGCACCCGGTGTGTACTGCTTCAATAAGACGGCGGGCCTCACCAGTGGCATCCTGACGCTGGCAGGGCCATCCTCCGGCGTCTGGGTATTCCAGGTCGGGACCGGTCTCACCACCGCCGCCTCCCAGGTCGTGATGGCCAGCGGCGGACAGGCCTGCAACGTGTACTGGGCGCTCGGCACCACCGGGACGATTGGGACGGGCTCGAAGTTCCAGGGAAATCTTCTCGCGGGTTCAAGCCTGGTGGGCCGTGCATTGGCGAAAACAGCAGTAACGATGACCGGCACCAATCTCCGCCTTCCGTCGAACTGGGATGCTTCGACCTGTCGTCAAACCCCGTAGCGGCGCCCGGGTTCCAAGCTCGGTGTCCGCGGTTTGCGCTTCAGTCGTCGCGCCGCCGGTCGTCTGTTGAGGAATCGTCTGGGCTGATCAGCGCACGCAGCCACCTCCAGCGCCGCGCTGGGACCACCGTGAGTTCCCACTTTCCCCACGCAGTTAGGGTGTCGAGTCGGGAGCGCGGCCGCGCAGCGCTGGGCTCGGGCGCGGGGCGTGCGCCAACGACGTCCGCCCTCGGCACTGTGCGTCGCTTCGACGCGGACTGTGGAGGTTGGTGCGGTTTGGCGGCCACGCGCTCCATGCGTTCGCGAAGCTCGCGCGGCGTCCGGCTCCGCGTCACGCGGCGAGTTCCTTGGTCATCAACTCGTCGAGCACGACGCGGTACGGGTTGTCGCCCGACGGGATGGTGCCGAAACTCGTGGCAAGGCTCTCACGCAGCGGGATCTGCGCCTCGAGGAGCGACACGCCCATGTCGGCGAGAATCTCGCGTGTCAACCTGGCGCTTCGCGTCGCGGCGCGCACCCGTGTGAGCAGCACGAAGCTTTGCGTTCTGGAGGTTGCGTCGACTTCCGCAATGAGGTCGAGTGTCGGGCCGAGACGGTCGAGGTCGATGATGCTTGGGGGGATGGGGACGAGGATGATCCCCGTTGCAGCGATCGCGCTGCGCACGATGGCGCGGTCTCCTGGCGGCGTGTCGACGACCGCGTGCATCAGCCCGGGCAGCAGGTCGTTCAGACGCCTCTGCAGGTCGCGTACCGGGAGGCCGACGATTGCGAACGGCAGCCGTTCTGCCTCCTCCGACCAGGAAAGAGCAGAACCCTGAGGGTCGGCGTCGACCAGCAAGGTTCGTCCCTGGTCCGCCAAGGCCGCGGCGAGGTGTACCGCGGTGACCGTCTTGCCGGTGCCGCCCTTGAGATTGACGATTGCGATGCGCAATGAGGTGAACCCTGTGCGATCGGCCGACGCCGTAGTCTACGTCTCGCCACCACGCCCGCGTGAGGTCGCGCGAGCTCGCCTCGAAGTCGCGGACTCGGAGTTCGTCGCACTGCTGGGAGGAGGGCGCGACCACAGTGGCGCGTCAATATGCTGAACTCTCAGGAGCCTGCGGGCGCGTACTGGCGGCGGGCCACACGAATGGAGGCCACATCTCGATGGAAGTCCCCTTCACTCCCCTGGATTTTGCCCGCCGGACGCGGCGCCTCCACGGACACCGTCCCGCGGTCGTCGATGGCGACCTGCGTCTGACGTATGAACAGTTCCTCGGTCGCTGCGACCGGGCCTCGGCCGCCCTCGAGCAGCTTGGAGTTCGGCCTGGCGATCGGGTCGCCGTCATCGCGCCGAACACGCATAGTCATCTCGAGCAGTACTACGCCGTACCTCAACTGGGCGCGGTGCTCGTTCCTGTCAACTTTCGACTGACGGGCGACGACTGGGCCTTCATCGTGGAGCACTCAGGCGCGCGGGTCGTGCTCGCGCACAGCGACCAGCTCGATGCCATCGACGCCGCGCGAGAAGGAATGCCTGGCGTGGAACACTTCGTCGCGCTCGAGGGCGCTCACGAAGGCTGGCTCGACTACGAGGCACTGCTCGCGCAGGCGCCGCCCACATTCACTCGTCTCGAGAGCAACGAAAGCGATCTGCTGACGATCAACTACACGAGCGGCACGACAGCGCGGCCCAAGGGAGTCATGATCACCCACCGCAACGCGTGGGTGAACGTGATTGGGACGCTCCTCCACCTCGACATTGGGGTCGGAGACCGCTACCTGTGGACGCTCCCCATGTTCCACGCGAATGGGTGGAGTTTCCCTTGGGTCGTCACCGCAGCGGCGGGGGTCCACGTATGCCTGCGCAAGGTGGAACCTGCGCTCGCCTTCCGCCTCGTCCGCGATGAGAACGTCTCGTGGCTCTGTGCGGCGCCCACGGTGCTGATCGCCCTGGCGAACGCGCCCGTCGAGACACGCGGCGAGCTTCCGAAGGGTGTCCACGTGGTGACCGCTGGGGCTCCTCCGGCAGCAGTGACGATCGAGAAAGTCGAGGGAGAGCTGGGCTGGGAGGTGACCCATGTGTACGGGCTCACCGAGACGTCGCCTTTCATCAGCGTCTGCGCACCGCTGCCCGAGCACGCGGCACTGCCTTCCGGGGAACGGGCAATGATCAAGGCGCGCCAAGGCGTCGAGCTCTTGACCAGTGGCGACTTGCGCGTCGTGGATACTGACAGTGGCGAGGTGCCCTGGGATGGCCAGTCACTCGGCGAGATTGTGGTGCGTGGTAACGCTGTCATGGCGGGCTACTACCGCGATCCCGAGGCCACGCAAGCCTGCATGGGAGACGGGTGGTTCCACACCGGCGACGCCGCTGTCGTACACCCTGACGGCTACATGGAAATCCGCGACCGCATCAAGGACGTGATCATCAGCGGGGGCGAGAACATCTCCACCGTGGAGGTGGAATCGGTGCTGCTGCGCCACCCAGCCATCCTCGAGGCAGCGGTTGTCGGCATGCCGGACGAGCGCTGGGGCGAGACGCCACATGCCTTCATCGTTTTCCGCACCGGGATGTCGGCCCCTGACGAGGAACTGACTGCGTTCGTCCGCGAACGCATGGCCCATTTCAAGGTGCCGAAGGTCTGGCACCCAGTTGAGGCATTGCCAAAGACGGCGACCGGCAAAATCCAAAAGTTCGTGCTGCGCGGCGGCGCCTCTGCGATAGCCCGACAGTAAGGCGGCTCGCTGCCAACAGGCTTTGCCGGCCGCTCTCCAACGGGACGCCCGCCGGAGATTCTTCTCGACGCAGCGATCCCCGAGCATGTAGACGAACTGTGGGTCGCGCACGGGCGCCTTGGCGCCACGCCACTGGGACGTCGGGCGCCTTGTGCCGTTCGGCTCAAGGGCGAGCTCGTGGACGTGGTAGCGATTATTCAGCGAACACGGCGACCGGTATCAGCCTCAGACATTTGGCATCGGAGGCCTGATCACCTGAACGCTTCCAATGGGCGCCTCGCGAGCGGCTACGCTACCTGCATGAGTCCCTGTCCTGCGTGCGGACATGAGAACCAGCCAGGGGCGAACTTCTGCTCGAAGTGCGGCACTTCGATGGTCGAGGCCGGTGCCGCCGCCCACGAGGAGCGCAAGGTCGTGACGGTGCTCTTCGCCGATCTGGTGGGCTTTACCTCGCGCTCGGAGCAACTCGATCCGGAGGATGTGCGCGCCCTACTGTCCCCGTACTACGCGCGACTGCGCACCGAACTCGAGCGCTTCGGGGGCACCGTGGAGAAGTTCATCGGCGACGCGGTGATGGCGCTTTTCGGAGCGCCGGTGGCCCACGAGGACGACCCCGAGCGGGCGGTGCGCGCGGCCCTGGCGATCCGCGACTGGGTGCTGGCGCAGCAGGCGGACTTGCAACTGCGCATCGCGGTCAACACCGGCGAGGGCGCAGCCACGGAGGAGGCGCGCGACCGGCTTTGGCTTGCCGAGAGGCTGATCGACCAGGGCGCCCGGGCTGACGCCGATGTCGAACTGCAGCGCGTCCTTGCCTTCTACCGTTCGGTCGGCGCGACCCGTTACATCCGCGAGGCTGAGGCCCTGCTCGCCGCGTCCGTGTAGCCACACCAGCCGACGACTCACTGAGCGCTTGTCGAGAAGCGTGAACGCGACGGGTCTCTCCCGCCGACCTGATCGCTCGACAGGTGGGCATGCGTATTGATCGCTAGCGCCCTGAGTCTCCACGATAGGTGTGATGTTCTGATCGCTTGGGATCTCGCGCTATTCGACGCTTCCGAATGCCTTGATCTCCTCAAGTTCTTGCGGCGACAGCTCGCGCGGTTGGTCGCCTTTCGCCACCTTCTCGGTCTGGACTTGCTGGCGGATACTCTCCACGATCTCTGGATTTGCCAGCGTGGTCACATCCCCAATATCGGTGAAGTTGGAGATCGACGCGATCACCCGCCGCATGATCTTGCCTGACCTGGTCTTGGGCATGTCGGGAACAATCCAGACATTGTGCGGACGCGCGATCTTCCCGATCTCACGGTCGATCGCTTCGACGATCTTCTTCTTGATTTCGTCGCTCGGTTGCACACCCGGCTTCAGTGCCACATACATTTCCACCGCGCGACCGCGAAGCTCGTCAATAACGGGGACCGCGGCCGCTTCGGCGATCTCATCAACCGTCAGGCACGCCGACTCCAACTCCTTGGTCCCCAATCGGTGCCCGGCTACGTTGATCACGTCGTCGACACGACCAAGAATTCGTATGTAGCCATCCGCTGCCTGGACGGCGCCGTCACCCGCGAGGTACGGCCAGTCGCGCCAGTCCTTGCTCTCCGGGTCCCGACAGTACTTCTTGTAGTACGTATCCACGAACCGCTCGGGTTGACCCCAGATCGTCTGAAAGATGCCCGGCCAGGGGTTGCGGATGCAGATGTTGCCTGCGCGATTGCTCCCCGGCTCGATGACGTTGCGATCCTCGTCGTAGATCACGGGATAGATGCCGAGGACCCCGGGGCCGCAGCTGCCCGGCTTCATCTGGTCGAGCGCCGGAAGCGTGCTGCCCAGGAACCCGCCGTTCTCTGTCTGCCACCACGTGTCGACGATGACCGCTTCGCCTTTGCCCACCACCCGGTGATACCAGCGCCACACCTCCGGTTCGATGGGCTCGCCCACCGTTGTCATGTGCTTGAAGTGGTAGTCGTACTTCGCTGGCTCATCCGGGCCGAACTTGCGGAGCATCCGGATTGTGGTGGGCGCCGTGTGGAAGATATTCACGCCAAGACGCTCGGCGATCCTCCAGGGTCGACCGGCATCCGGATAGAGCGGCACTCCCTCGTACATCACGCTCGTCGTCCCGAGCGACAGCGGACCGTACACGATGTACGAATGCCCGGTGATCCATCCAATGTCCGCAAAACACCAGTACGTGTCTTCGGGGTGAATGTCCTGGTAGAACTTTGA
>CABDZJ010000073.1_pt1 | contig 150020 bp, 146 predicted proteins | sample 3132161 | NCBI WGS metagenome assembly CABDZJ01 (sample SAMEA5534340, study PRJEB31848) | metagenome | biome: tundra; feature: field; material: soil | place: USA | collected 2013-05 | depth 0.45 m | reverse complement strand
TTACGAGCGGCACACTCGTCGGTCTAACTCAGTTCCCTGATTTGAACAGCACTCAGCCGTTCAACGAGCGCCGGCCGGGTCTCGATCATCTGGCTTTCGGCTGTGCCAACCGCGATGAGTTAGAAGCGTGGGAAATCCGCCTGAACGAGCTCGGCATCCCCAACGGTGGCATCGTGGACGCACCTTCCTACTCGGCATTGTCATTTCGAGACCCCGACAACATCGCACTCGAGTTCTTCGCACCTCGGGGCTAGGACGGGCGGAGTATCCGACCGCTATCCGACGACGCTGCACGGCCATCCCCTACCACCGGTTTCGGTGGGACATCTTTACGACGCTCGTGACCGCTGGAAGAAGAGCACCTCGCCCCACCCCAGCGTGCAACAAACACACCGGAGAGCGCCCAACCATTGCTTTCGGGGAGGTCAGCCTTGGTTCGCGCCGAGGACGAGCGGTCCGGCAGCCGTTGTAATAATGACTTGCGTGATCTGCGGGGAGCCGGCGCTCACAACGATTGCCAGCGGAAGAGTACCGAGCCAGACCGAGAGCCGGTCAGGATCTCCACTCACAATCAACTGCGTGATCTCTGCTGCGCCCGCCTTGTGGTGAACGGCGGTCCATCCCGGAAATAGTCCTCCCGGCGCCCACTCAATGAAGAAGGGTAGGAACGGCTCGGAGGCAGCCTGCTCGATCCCCGCTATCCGCCAGCGAAGCACCCCACCATCGGCAGTCGGCCTCGAGCCGGGGCGTACATTCAGGTCGAGGCGCTGGACGACCTCGTCCAGTTCGTCCGTCCGGACGGCCCAGCCGAAGGGCTGACCAGCCTGGCCGCTTGCAACCCACTGGCCGAATGCGCTACCCGCGGCCTCGTCCCAGTCGACGACGGCGATCAGCTCCAGATATGCGTCGCCCAACGGCACGATCCTGTTCGCGGTGCCCCAGCCGACGTGACGGCCACCCTCGACGGAGGTCAGCCCATACAGGCTCTCGAACGCCGCCGCCGCGGCGCGGAGGTCGGCTACCGCGATCAGCACGTGGTCGAGCTCCATCGACCCCGAGGGTACTCGTCCAGCTATCCAACCACCGCCGGATATGCCATCAACGGAGGCCGCCCATGGGCTGCACAGCCGCTCGACCATGCCGTCTTGTGAGGCCGGCTTCGCGCAGGCGAGCGTGCTCTCGCATGATGGATCAGACACCCTCACGAGGTCCGTCGCGAAGGCCACAGCGACGGATATCTACGGAAATGTGTTGAATTCGGCAGGTTTTTGACCGTCTTGACTAAAAGTTCGGTCCGGTAGCGGACCGACGCTCGTGGTCCGCTGCGCGCACGCTCAGACAATGCTTGTACTCATCCTCGTCATCGTGATCGTAGTTCTACTCCTCGGCGGCTTCGGAATTAGCAGGCGGCGAGGCTAAGGCGGAGCCTGATCGGGCGCTGCAGCTCCAGTGCACGATGCCTGATGCTCACCTGGGATTCGACGGCAGTCTGACGGACTTCGTCACTGTCCCAGCGTTCGACCTTCAGTGAGCCTGAGCCGTCCGGCATGACGGTCAGGTCGATGGCACCTTGGTCCGTCCTATATAGAACGGTGTACACCGGTGACGTTGTCCCGCTGCCTTCCACGGCTGAGTCGGTGGGCAACGGCGGTGTCGGTACGCGTGTACAGACCAGGACCGTTGTAGCCGCCCTCGATGGTCACGCCCACGAAGATGCTGTGGATGACGCTGTGGCGGGCGGAGTCGTCGGCTTCGGTGTAGTTCCCGTGTCGCACGTCGCGCACAGCAGGGTTGCAACCGAGCGTTCTCTCACGTGAAGGAGTACACACCCTAACGAGGTCCGTCGCGAAGGGTCCTCAGCGGCGGGTAGTGCCCGTCAAAATGACACCTAACCTGACACCTTCGTCCCTGGACGGTGGTGGAAACCTGGGGACGTCAACCCGCTCATTCGGTGCGGCCTGAATACGATTGCGGATCTCAGAGGACGCCCACGAACGTCGGTTTGCCCGACTGCTCGACCTAGGTGCTCGACACGCCGACGTCGGCCAAGGCGATGAGAGCTGGGTCGTACTTGCCGACCCAGAGGGGAACGAGTTCTGCGTCCTTGCGGCCCGCCGCCCCTGATCGGAGGCCGCACACCGCGCCAGACCCCCTTCCGGTCGCCTCCCCACGCTCACGCGAACACGCTGATCCGCGACGAACCACAACGCGATTCCGAAGGCGCCGATGACGAGCGTGGACCCGACTTACATCAAGGAACGGTCTGAGCACCTTCGGGACCGACGCCGGTCTCAATCGGCGGCTGGCGAGGGGGTCGTATTGGCGATGGACGAGGTTGTCCACGTCGGTCCCGCCGCCGTGCCCCCGTGGACCAGTGACCTGTCAATCTCCAAATGTATGTTGGACCGATTCCCTACCCGTCATCGTCTTTGATGCCTGTGGGGAGCACCCGTCGAACGCGGGCGCTGCTCAGCCCAGCTCGATCTCTGCGCGTCACTCACGGCCGCCGTCGCCGACGACGCGGATGCGGCGCGCCGCGCCGCAGAAGCCCTGCGCCGCACGCCCGATGAGCTCGCCGACCGCTTCTGCCTCGCCGGCACGCCGGAAGAGGTCGCCGAGCGGATCTGCGCCGACATCCTGCCCACTGGCTTCACGCACGTCTCGCTGGCACTCGCCGACGCTGAGATCCCACGTGCCTGGGCAGGGATCGACATCCCTGGGCTGCCTAGCCTCTCCCAACAGGTGCAGCTGATCGCGGACCGGCTACTACCACTACTCCCTGCATGACCTGCGGCGCAAATCAAATGCGGCGAACGCCCTGCTTTCCAGGACGGGCCAGTCTCATCGAATAGAGGTCTGATCGGCCTCCCACTCGTTTTCACCCGGGCCTAGTTAGACTGACCACCGACGACTCGCTAGCTCCGTGAGCCTGTCGCCGACACTGCGAGGGAAGGTATCGCCGGCCACCACGGCGTGCCACTTTGACCCCAGAGCGGAGGGTCCAAGGAGGGGCGAGAACTAGTCAGCAGTACCCGGGCATTAGGCTGTGGTCGCCGGCTGCGGTGACGTATGGCAAAGGGGAGCGCGATGACCATAAGGGACGAGGCGGGACAACCCGCTGATGGACCAGCCGCGCAGGAGCTTCGGTTGCCGGACGGCCGGATCCTCGCGTACTGCCTGTACGGCCCCGAGGATGGAGAGCCAGTCATGTTCCAATTCGGCACGCCGGGCACGCGGTTTCTTGCGCCGGATCGGATCAGCATGCTCGACAGTGTCGGAGTTCGGTTGCTGGTGGCCGACCGCCCCGGCTACGGCGGCTCGACCCGGCGGCCGGGGCGTAGCGTGGCGCAAGTTGCTATTGACATGACGGTTTTGGTCGACCGCCTCGGCTGGGAGCGGTTCGCGGTGTGGGGTGGGTCCGGCGGGGCGCCACATGCCCTTGGGTGCGCGGCGGAGCTGGGTAACCGAATCACGCGCTGCGCAAGCGTGGTCGGCCTTGCCCCCTTCGACGCCGATGGACTGGATTGGTATGAGGGGATGCCAATCGGTAACGTTGTGGAGTTCACCCGGGCCCAATCCGGGGAATCGGCATACCGACCACTGGTGGAACAGCTTGCCCGCGAGGCGGTGGCCGCCGTGGAGAAGGGCAATCTGCCCGTTGCAGACGACTATGGGCTGGCTGAAACCGATCGGGCGGCACTCGCGGCCCAGTTCAGCGCCCCTGGGCACCTGTTCCGCACTCGCGCGGCGTATCTCGAGGGCATCAACGGATGGATCGACGATGGGATTGCGTTCACGCGGGAGTGGGGGTTTGATATCACCCGCATCTGCTCGCGCGTCTCGATGTGGTATGGACCGGACGACGCGTTGAGCCCGCGCGGGCACACCGACTGGCTGCTTAGCCACATCGCTGGAGCGGAGGCGCACGCGCTGCCAGGCGGCCATGTCCTTGACGCCTCCAGTCTGGAAACCCTTTACCGCTGGCTGATCGCATAAGTCATTTGATGAGAGCACGGATACTTCGTCGACCTCCGTCAGTCCGCGTATGCAGGTCGCGGCTTAGTTCGTAAATACTCGGTGGTGGGGATGGCATCCCCGCACAGCCGACGCTGATCTCCTTCGGTGGCCTCAGAGGGGGTTGTATTAACGATGGACGAGGTTGGCCATCCAACTGCGTCTTGCAAACCATCGGGCAGGCCGCCATCACCACTGAAATCCGGCAAGCCGGGATTATCTACAGGGCCGCTAGTAGCTCACTGTACGAGGCGACGGATTGGTGCGTTTACGAAGCCTTGGGCGGGCTGCCGACGGCAGTCGCGATGTCGCCAAGGAGATGAGAAGCAAGACGGCTGCAGCACCCGCACCAAACAAGATGCATTGCCAGGTCGCGAAGGTATGCATCGGAAAATACTTCACGAGGCTGCATACGCCCGTCGGGGAGCATTGGTTCGGAACTGTCGTGAGTTGCGCGGTCCAGAAACCAACCCCAACCCCCACCGGCACCGACGCCACCCGTAGGACATTCGTGAAGCTTCCCGCCCAGGACAAGAACAGGACGACGATCGCCACACCCGCACCAAACAGGGCGCATTGCCACAGCCCGAATGTGAGTGGGGGGCCGGACGGGAAGCCTGGACACGGACCGCCCAGAGGGCAGTATGGAAACGAGCGGAGTTGCGCTGTCCAAAGACCAAAACCAACCCCCACCGGCACGGACGCCACCCGAAGGACGAGCGCCAGGATGCGTCCCATGACTCGATGCTAGCACCCCCGTTTCCCGGGCACGAACCACTGAACGCTCGACGGCGGACATCTGGTCTGGCAAGCCGGGATTCTCTACAGGGCCGTCATTCCAAGACTTCGAGGATCAAGTCCGCGTCAGAGATCTTTTCTCATCTGGACCGAGGTTTCCCGGTAACCCAGGCTTGAGTAGAGGCTTCGTGCGATTGCGTTGTGGCCGAAGACGTTGAGCCCCAGCGCATGAAGGCCGTTGCGCCGCCCCTCGTCCTCAGCAAGTTGCATCGCCGCTCGCCCGTAGCCCCGGCCTCTGAATGCCTCGTCCACCGAAATGTCGTAGATGAAACCCACTCCGGCCTCCGCACGCGGGTTTCGCAGCGATAGCCATAGCCACCCCACAGGTTGACCATCCGCTTCCAGCCTGAAGATCAACTGACCTGGCGTCGCGAGCCCCTGAGGGAGAGTGTCTGCTGTGTCGCGTCGACCCTTCTCCTCGGCCGCCTCGCGGCTCATGGTCCCGGAAGCAACAATGTCGTCAACATACCCTTGGAGTTCCGCGCCTGACCATTCCTCGTACTCGTCGGCGCTGGGTTTGCGAAGCGTGACCGTCACTCGGCAAATAGTGCCGGTTCCGGCGACGCCGTGTCCAGATCGGCAGATGATGACGTCGCGTCCGGCAGGCCGGGATTCACGGTCGTCGCTGCGCCGACAGGCTGACGCGGCTTGGGGGAGTCTAGGCTCATCTCACCCCGTCTTCTGAGGGGTTGTATTAGCGACGTATGAGGTTGGCCAGTGCGGTGCTTCCGCCCTGAGCCCAATGCACCAGGGATGCCCGTCAATCCACCGGCTGACCGTGCGTCGTGCGCGTTCCGCTATTTGCTGGCAGCGGCCGACGCGAACCAGGATTCGATCTCGGCGAAGTCCGTATCCGACAGAACAACGTCGAAGGCCCTTGCAGCCAGTTCTAGGTGTGGCGATCCACGGGCAGGACCGGTGACAACAGCGGTCACCTCGCGATGGTGCAACAGCCATGCGAGAGCGAGCGCTCCGCATTCGACTCCGTGTCGGCGCTCCGCCTCAGAGCGGAGTCGATCGATCGCATCGTAAACGGCGGGGGTTAGCAGCTCATCGACCCCGTCGGGGCGCAGCGCCATCCGGGAGTCGGGGGGTGGGGTGACATGGCGTTCGTACTTCGCGGTGAGTGCACCGCCGGCCAGGGGCGAGAACGGCGTGAACGCCAGATCGCGCTCGGCGCAGATCGAACGAACAGCTCGGTCGTCTTGGGGTCCCAGCAGGCTGTAGGCGTTCTGCACGACTTGGTAGCCGCTGATGCCGAGTCGTTCGGCCGCGTCGAGGGCGGCCGTGAGCTGGCCCGCATCCACGTTGGACGCGCCCACGTAACGGCAGCGGCCACTGGCGCGAATCGCCTCGAGCCCCTCGAGAGTCTCCTCGATCGGTGTGGCGTCGTCGGGCTCATGGGTGAAGAGGAACTCGACAGTGTCGACGCCAAGTCGTTGAAGGCTGCCCGAGAACCTCTCTTCGAGAATGGCGGCGTCAAAGCGGCCGCCCGACCCGTCGAGGTACGGCGGGGCAACCTTGGTAGCGAGACGAACTCGGTCGGTGACGGCCGAGTCGCGCTCGACCAGCCATCGGCCGATCATGATCTCGCTCGCACCGCCGGCGTAACGCTCCGCAGTGTCGAACAGTGTGATGCCCAAACCAACTGCTTCGTCCATCGCTGCGAACGCCGACAGCTCGTCCAGCCCACGACCCACGAGTTTCGGGCTCCCGCCAATCCCGCCGAACGTGCCGCAACCGAGCACGAACCTGCCGTAGCTCCAGATTGGTGGCGTGGTCACTCTCAGAACTGTAAGGAAGTCTCGTCTTCACACGGCGAAGGTCGGCTGAGCTGGGGAAACAATCAGCCGCCGCTCACTCGGCGGCTCTCGAAGGGGGTCGTACTAACGATGTATGAGGTTCTCGAGGTTGGTCTCCCCGCCGTGCCCCCATTGCAGGAGGAGGTGGGCGTCGATCCATAAATATAGGCCGACAGAGACCATTAACCCCAGGGTTGGACCGCCGCGCCAACGCAGTTCAGTAGGAGCGTATCGGCGTCGCACACGACCGATGGGCCCCGCGAGTTGTCAGGTGGGTGACTGACAACGGATGAACACGATGCCACGCTCGGGCCACTACGAGCAGTGGCATCGCAAACGCCATATTGGGGAGAGCGAGACGATGGCAACCAGTCACAGGTCCAACAAGGCGATTGGTCGCCCGGGCGCGAACACCCTCATGGTCGCGCTGCTCGTCGCACTTCTGGCAAGCGCGTGCGCGGCGAAAGCCTCGACGCCCAGGCCTTCGCCAGTCACCACCGCCGCGCCGACGCCCGCCCCCACGTCGCGTTCCAACGTGCCATCTTCGGTCGCTTCCGAGGGCTGGATCGCCGTGTCCGCGAACGCTTGGGACGTCGGGGATGGGGAGAACGGCGACATCTACCTCTTGAGCGAAGGTGCCGCTCCACGACGGGTCATCGGGTCCGATCGCGACGGCATCGCCCAAGCGTGTCCAACATTCTCCCCTGACGGACAGCTGCTCGCCTACGGTGAGGCCCGCGCCTCCGGCACCGTCACGACCCATCGGGGCAAATGGCCCGTTTCGGACCGAGCCGGGTGGTGGTCGAACTGAGCAACGCATCAAAGCCCCTCATGCGGGTGACCCTCCCTTCGGATCCCGGGGCGATCGCATGCCCGAAGTGGTCGCCCAACGGCAGGTACGTGGCCTTCCGCGCGGGAGCTGGTCTGTGGGTCGCCGACACCACGTCAGGAAAGACGACCGTCTTCCAGGTGGGAGCCACGCCGTGGGGCCAGCAGGGATTCGCATGGTCTCGCGATGGGTCGCGCGTCGCGGTGGCGGAGCTGGGCCAGATCCGCGTGGTCCCGATCAACGGCAGCACCCCGGCCGTGATCCAGGTAACGGGAGGTGTTCCCGGGCGCTATACCGGCTCCATGGGTTGGACAGCCGATGACGACGCCATCGTCTACGTCAGCACGGACCCGGAAGGTGATGCACTGGCCGTGAACCGCGTGAACGCCGACGGCACCAACCACACCCCACTCGCGTCCGGTGGTGGCGCTGCAGTCTCCCCCGACGGTACCCGAGTCGCGTACATCACCTCAACCAGTGGTGTGTTCAATGGCCAGCCCAACGACGAGCACGTCTTGACCATGGACACCCGCGGTGGTGATGTCGTTAAGGTGCCTGTCCCGCCCGACTTCGTGATGACGGATGCGGCTGCGAAGTTCGGGCGCGTCGACATCCCGCACGGCGAGGAGTTCGACGCTTTGGTCACCGCTCCCAGTGCGTCGCGAGGCTTCGGTCGACGCTTCGGCCGAAACTACACACCGCTGTAGTAGCTCTTTGCGGCCCCGGGACCGTTTTCCCCCAGGGGTCGGGATCTCGGCGCGAGTTCGAGAGATGAATAACCACCTAACTCGACCGTGAGCGGGCTGAGGGTGATGCCTAGGCTTGAGACGGCCGGACTGATGGCGTTGGAATGGTGGATGATGAAGAAGGTGGAAGAAGACCGTCCCGTCGTGTGGCCGGGCAAAGTCTCGGGTTCGCGATGGCGCGCGGGCCTGGTGACCGGCGTGCTACTGGCGGTGACCGCGAGTTCGTGCACATCCAATCCGATCCCGCGCCCAACGTCTCGACCCGTTGTAGCGACACTCGTCAGCGTCGCGCCGACTGGCTTCAGCTACACGCTCGCATGGCAGGAGCCGGTGGCGCAGCTCACTGACGGTTCGCTCACGCTCAAGGTCGTCGGGCCAGACCGGGTCACGATCGAAAACGTCAAGACCGTGATCGAGCCGGCGTCCATACCCGTTGTGGTGGAGTGGTCCGGAATCGAGGTCGTGACAGGCGACCTCAATGACGCGATGGACAAAGCGCCTGGGTATGTGACTGGAGCGACCGCGGTTGCGCTGCGAACCACGCTCGAGCCGGCATCCGGCGCCGTGCTACGCGCCGGTGCCTTCTACGATCTCGTCATGCTGCTGCAAACGACAACGCCGTTTTCCCAAACCTGGACAATTGTGGGGACTGACGTGACATACAGGGTCGGTAACGGTTCCTCACAGACGCTCCGGGTCAACGAACAGGTTCAAGTCGCGTAGACGTCCCAGACTGTCACGACAGGGCTTGCGGGATTGGGTTGTCTAGCGGCGACATCATCTCTGGCAAGTTCAGCGGGTAGGGCTGCAATACATGTGCTCTCCCACTTTGAGAGGGCCGTCGGTGGACGCCGACGTTGATCTCACTCGGCAACTCTCCAGGGGGTTGTACTAACGATTGACGAGGTTGTCGAGGTCGGTCCCGCCCCCGTGACCCCAGTGCACCAGGTGGGTGCGCGATGGTGAACGCCACCGAGCTGGGGCCGAGCAGGGCACGCCGCACCGGGCATCACAGGCAAGGCGCTGCACGGTCACATCGCCCAAAGCGGCGTGGGAGCTAGGCTTGGATTCGTGCAGACCGTCGTGGCGTCGCCGCACGCCCCCCAACCAACCGGCTCAGCATGTCCAGGGCGATCTCGGTGACCGCAGGACAAAGCGTCGTCGCGCAGCCCGCGACCTACCGCCGCCTGCTGCGCGTTCCTGGCTTCCGGCAGCTCCTCATCAGCTCGCTGCTCACCCGGACGGCATCGCAGATGTGGACAGTCGGCCTGGTCCTCTTCGCGCTTCAGCGATACCACTCACCGAGCGTCGCGGGCGTCAGCCTCTTCCTGCTCATCTTTCCGGGACTGCTGCTCAGCCCGGTCGCAGGTGCGCTGCTCGATCGTCACGGACGCAAACGGCTCATGACTCTCGACTTCACCGTCGCGGCAGTCTGCCTGACGGTCATCGTTGTCCTCGCGGCCGCGAACCGGCTGCCGGTCTGGGGGCTCTACGTAATCCTGGTCGGCGGCTCGCTCACGAGCACGCTGAGCATCGCGGGCGCGCGCTCGTTCTTCCCACTCATCGTGCCGCGCGACCTCTGGGATCGGGGCAATGCCGCCGACAGCGTGTGCTTCGGGGTTGCCAACATCGCCGGTCCCGCGCTCGCGGGCGTGCTCATCGCGGCGCTCGGCGGCGAGGCGGCTCTGGTCGGCGCAGCCGTCGGCTATGTGGTCGGCGCCGTGGCGCTCCAGGGAGTCGACGAGCCGGCCCACTCGGCCGAGGTATCCGATCGCATCCTGGTCGAGGCCTGGAGAGGCCTCGTCTACGTCGTCACCAATCGCACGCTGCGCTGGATCGCCATCGGCTTCTCCACGCTCAACGTGGGCTGGGGCATCGTCATCGTCGCGCTCCCGGTGGTCGTCTTCCACCTGCACGGCAACGCGGCGGTGGTCGGCGCGATGCTCGCATTGGCGGGCGCCGCCGGCGTCCCCGCTGCGCTCATCGCCGGCCGGATCCGCACCGAGGGACGTGAGCGCGAGTCGATGTCACTGTTCGGCGCCGTCATGGGTCTCGCGGTGCTCGCCTTGCTGGTGCCGTCAATCGCAGTGATCGCGGTCGGGATCGGTGTCGCCGGAGGGGCTGACGCGGCGTCCAGCGTCAGTGCCTTCTCGCTGCGCCAGCGTCGCACCGCGCGGGCGTGGTTCGGACGGGCCTTCGCAGTCTCGATGGCGCTGAACTTCTCCGGCGTGCCGGTCGGCTCCGCCATCGCTGGACCGGTGCTCGGTGTATCGACCACCCTCGCGGTCCTTGTCGCCGCCGGGCTCACCCTCGCCGGGAGCGCCGTGATTCAGCTCAAGATCCCTGCCGTGCAAGGTCCCGCGTGAGCAATGCTGGACCGGGCTCAGCAGAAGGCGTCCGGCGTTGCTAGGCTGATTGAATGCTGCAGGTGATGCCAGGCCGGTGACGTACTAGTTGCCCCATTTCGACGCGCCGTCTGGAGCCGACCCCGCAGTCGGCACGAAGCTGAAGCGGGTGATCGTCATCGGCACGGTGGCGAGCCGGGACGCGCGCGAGCAGCGTGACATCGAGCTCGACGAGCTTGAGGAGCTGGCGCGAACGCTCGGCACCGAGGTCCTGGAGCGCAGCCTCATCTCCCTTCGGGAGCCGCATCCAGCGACCTTCTTCCGCTCCGGGGTGGTCGCGGCCTTCGCCTCCCACCTGGCCGAGCTCGACAGCCCCGCCGTGCTCTGCAACGACCAGCTCACCCCCCGCCAGCAGCGAAACCTGCAGGAGGAGTGGGGCGTCCCCGTGCTCGATCGCACCGAGGTGATCCTGGCGATCTTCGCCCGGCGAGCGATCACCGCCGAGGGTCGCGTCCAGGTGGAGATGGCGCAGCTGGAGCATCTGCTGCCGCGCCTGGCCGGCGGCTGGTCCCATCTCGAGCGCCAGCGTGGTGGGGTCGGCCTCCGAGGGGGCCCTGGTGAGAAGCAGATCGAGGTGGACCGGCGGCTCATCCGCCAGCAGCTCAAGCGGCTGCGCGAGCGCCTCGTGGTGATCGAACGCCAGCGCCGGACGCGGCGGACGGCCCGCACCAACGTGCCCCTGGCGTCGTGCGCGCTTGTCGGGTACACCAATGCGGGCAAGTCGACCCTGCTCAACGTCCTGACGCATAGCCGGGTGCTCGCCGACGACCTGCTCTTCGCCACCCTCGACCCCACGTCCCGCCGCCTCGAGCTGCCGTCGGGCAAGTTGGTGATCCTGACCGACACGGTCGGGTTCATCCAGAAGCTGCCGACCGAGCTGGTCGAGGCCTTCGCCGCGACGCTCGAGGAGGTCCGCCAGGCCCACATGCTCTGTCTGGTGGTCGACGCCTCGCACCCGGACGCTGAGCAGCAGCTGGTCACGGTTCTCGAGACCCTGCGCTCCATGGACTGCGAGCAGCCGATGATCCTGGCGCTGAGCAAGGTGGACCGCCTCACCGCTTCCGAGGTCCGCCACGCTCGTCTCCGTCTCGGCGACATCGCCGGGGTATCCGCGCTTGCGGTGAGCGCCACCAAGGGAACCGGGCTCCGCGAGCTGCGCCAGCGGATCGACGGCCTCGCAGCTCAGGTCGTGCCGGACATCAAGGCCAACCGTCCGAGCGCGGCATCGCAGGCCGTGCCGCCGGAAGCTGAGTTTCACGCCGCGGCCGGCTGAACCGCGCCGTCAGCGCCTGATCGCGCGCTCCATGTCGCGTTCGGCGTCGCGCTTGGCGACGTCCTGGCGCTTGTCCCAGAGCTTCTTGCCACGGGCAAGGCCGATCTCGACCTTGACCCGGTTGCGCACCAGATAGAGCTTCATCGGAATGATCGTCAGACCCTGGGTCCGGACGCGGCCGTCGAGGTACTCGATCTCGCGCTTGTGCAGCAGCAGGCGGCGGCGCCGCTCCGGCTCCGGGTTGTTCCGGTTGCCCTGCTGATACGAAGCGATGTTCACCTGCATCAGCCAGGCCTGGCCGTTCTCGATCCTCACGTAGCCGTCGCGCAGCTGGATGCGCCCGGTCCGCAGCGACTTCACCTCGGTGCCCGTGAGTTCGATCCCGGCCTCGATCGTCTCGACAATGCTGTACTCATAGCGAGCACGGCGGTTGTGCGCCAGGAGGTTGTCGCCGGGCTTCCGCGTTGGTGGCATTAGCGCGATACCTCACCCGAGCGCCGGCCACGCAGAAACGCGGCCGGGGTCATGGCCCGCTTCCCCGGGGGCGTGATCAGGTCGAGGCGATAGCCATGCTCGAGGGTCGCGACCACCACCGATTCACCCTCGCGACCGGCCACCGCCCCCGGCATCACCCCGGGTGCCGTGGCAGTGACCGCGCCTGCCTGAATCTGGACGTCGACGCCCTCGAGTGTCGCGACCACGCCCGGCCAGGGCTGGAGCGCCCGCACCATCCGGTCGACGTCGACAGCGCCGCACGCCGCCCAGTCGACCCGTCCATCCGCGCGGCTGAGGCGCGGCGCGTACGTCACACCCTCCTCCAGCTGTGGCGTCGCGACCGCCGTCCCAGCCTCGAGCCCGTGGAGCACCGAGGTGAGCTCGGCTGCCCCCAGCTCCGCAAGTTGCTCTGTGAGCAAGGGGGTGGTCGCGTCGGACGCGATCGGAAGGTGCACGCTGGCGTAGACAGGTCCCGTGTCGAGGCCGGCTTCCATGCGCATGATCGAGACGCCGGTCTCGGCGTCGCCCGCGAGGATTGCGTGCGCGATCGGCGAGGCGCCCCGCCAGCGCGGCAGCAGGGAGGCGTGCACGTTCACCGCACCATGTGGGGGCGGGTCGATGAGTGGTGCGGGCAGGATCTGCCCGTATGCCGCGACGACCAGGCAGTCAGGTGTCAATCCCAGCAGGTTTCGGACGACCTCGGGGGCACCGATCCTTGGCGGGGTCAGCACCTCGAGGCCGAGATCATGGGCTGCGTCGGCCACGGGCCGGGGCGCCGGCCGGCCGCGACTTCCCGGGCGGTCCGCCCGGGTAACGACAGCTGCGACCTCGTGGTGCGCCGCGCACGCCCGAAGCGACGGCACCGCGAATGTCGCGGTGCCACAGAAGACGAGCCTCACACAGCGCTGACGACGCCGGGCTCCTCAGCCTCCTCTGCAGGTTCGACCTCGCGCAGCGTGCCCTCGTTGACCCTGCTCGTGAAGAGGATGCCGTCGAGGTGATCGAGCTCGTGCTGCACCGCCCGGGCCAGGAGACCGTCGCCCTTGACCCGGACCTCCTTGCCATGGCGGTTCAGGCCCTTGGCCACAACGCGCATCCGGCGGGTGACCTCGCCGACCCAGCCCGGCACCGACAGGCACCCCTCGAAGCCGGTTTGATCACCGTCGGTGCGCACCATCTCAGGGTTGGCAAGCTGGTAGATCTGGTTGTCGACGCGGAGCACGATGACGCGGAGCGACACGCCCACCTGGGGCGCCGCGAGGCCCACGCCGTTGGCGTCGAACATCGTCTCGACCATGTCGTCCATCAGCCGGCGTATCTCATCGTCCACCCGGGGCACGCGGATTGCCTTGGTGATGAGCACGTCGTTGTGGTCCGAGACCAGGACGATGGGAAGGACTGCCACGTTGATGTACTCCGTTCACGCCCCGGGGTCGACGTCGATGCTCCAGCCCCGAGCCCTGGGAAGGTGAGGAAATGCCCTCTCGATGTCTGTGCCCCGGACCGTGATCTGCCAGCGGTATTCGCCGCGGAGGCGGTGGAGGAACGCCGGCGTCGGACCGAGGACATCGAGCCCGGCGCCATTTCCGAGTGTATCAGACACCCGGCGGGCCTCCCGGCGCACTTCCAACTCGGCCTCGTGATCGTCCTTGTGCACGTAGGTGCAGACGCACAACCGCGCATACGGCGGGAATCGCAAGGCCTTGCGGACACGGATCTCGTCGTGCGCGAAGCCGAGATAGTCGTGCGTGGTCGCATGGCGGACCGCGTAATGGCCGGGACTGTATGTCTGCAGCACCACGCGGGCAGGCTCGTCACCGCGACCAGCGCGTCCGGCCACCTGGGTGAGCAGCGAGAACGTCAATTCGCCACTCCGATAGTCGGGGAAATGGAGTGAGGTGTCGGCGTTGACGATCCCCACAAGCCGCACGTTGCCGAGGTCCCACCCTTTCGCGACCATCTGCGTGCCGATCAGGCAGTCGGCCTCATGCCGGCGGAAGCGGTCGTAGATGTCGAAATACGCGTCGCGTGAGCGTGTGGTGTCGCGATCCATCCGGATCAGACGGAGCGTCGGAAACCGTTCGCGCACCTCGCGCTCGAGACGCTCGGTTCCCATGCCGAGCGCGCGAATCGTGCGCGAGCCACAGGTGGGACACGCATTCGGCATCGGGATCGACAGGCCGCAGTAGTGGCAGTCGCAGCTCGCGCGATCCACGTGGTGCACCAGTGACACGCTGCAGTTGGTACAGGTGAGCGCCTCGCCGCACGTCCTGCAGAGCACGACGGTCGACGTCCCGCGGCGGTTGAGAAACAGGATCGACTGTCCGCCGTCCGCGTGGCACTCCTGCAATGCGCGGTCCAGCGTCAGCGACAGTGCGTTGGTGTTGCCCGCCTGCAACTCATCGCGCAGGTCCACCACCTCGATGGGCGGGAGCGGACGCCCGCTGACCCGTTCCGGGAGCGTGGCGAGCTCGAGCTCGCCGGTGTGCGCGCGGAAGAAACTCTCGACGCGCGGGGTCGCACTGCCCATCACGACCGGCGCGGCGCAGAGCGCGCCGAGCATGAGCGCGACGTCGACGGCGTGATACCTCGGCACCCGATCCTGCTTGTACGCCGGAGCGTCCTCCTCGTCGACCACCACGATCCCCAGGTTTGCGACCGGCGCGAAGACAGCGCTGCGCGAGCCGATGACCACTGTGTGTTCGCCGTTGCGGATGCGCCGCCATTCGGCGGCCCGCTCCGCATCGGTGAGCGCGGAGTGGACGACCGCGATCCGCCCGGGAAAGCGCACCGCGAAGCGGCGAATCATCTGCGGCGTCAAAGCGATCTCGGGCACGAGCACGATCGCGCCGCGTCCTGCCGCCAGGGCTGCGTCGATGCCGGCGAGATACACCTCCGTCTTGCCGCTCCCGGTGACGCCATGGAGCAGGACGCGCCGGTGCGTGTGCGATTCGATGCCTTCCAGGAGCGGTGCAACCGCCGCGAGCTGTGCTGCGTTGAGCGCCGGCGGCGGCTCGGGTGGGCCGGCTGCACCGGCCTCCGCAACCGCGCGTGACACCGAGCGGGGACCGGACCTTCGGGATGGGCGGGTGCGAACGCCCTTCGGGAGCATCGCGCGCAGCACCTCGCCGAGCGGCGCGCAGTATCGGTCGGCGATCTGTCGCGCGAGCGCCAGGTGATGCTCGAGGATCAGGCGCGGTTCATCGATCACCCGGTCGATGGCGCGGACGTCCGCGAAGTCGGTCGCCTCCGATCGTTCCACGACGTAGCCGAGGATCGATCGCTTGCCGAAGGGAATCTCAACCCGCACCCCGGGAAGCACGAGCTCGGCGATGTCATCGGGAATGGAGTACGTGTAGGCGTCTCGCGGCAGCTGCGACCGCGTCTCGGGCACGACGGATGCGAACGTCATCGCAACCGGCTCGCGATGATGCGCACGATTGCGTCCGCGACCACTGATTTGGGCGCGCGCGCAATCGTCTCGAGCGTCCCGTCGCGACCGATGACCGTGACCTCGTTGTCATCGGCACCCATGCCGATGCCCTCCTGCGACACGTCGTTGACGACGACGAGGTCGAGGTGCTTGGCGTCGAGCTTTGCCCGGGCGTTGTCGATCACGTGCTCGGTCTCCGCGGCGAATCCGACCACGAACACGCCGGCGGCTGCGTCCTCGGCGCGGAGCGCGCGGAGGATGTCAACCGTTGGCACCAGCTCGAGCGTGAGGGTGTCCGCCCCTTTCTTGAGCTTGTTCTGCGCCACCTCGCGCGGCCGCCAGTCCGCGACAGCCGCGGCCATGATGAGCACCCGAGCGTCCGCAAGCGCAGCGCGCACCGCGGCGTGCATCTCGGCGGCGGTCTCCACGGCGACGACGCGTAAGCCTGGTTGCTGAGACGGAGCCGCAGCCGCGGTCACCAGCGTGACCGTCGCCCCCTGGCGGATCGCCGCGGCGACGAGCTCGTTGCCCATCTTGCCGCTGGAGCGATTGCCGATGAAGCGGACCGGGTCGATGTGTTCTCGGGTCCCTCCTGCGGTGACCACGACATGGAGACCGTTGATGGTGGGGTCAGGCCCTGCCGACAAGGACATCCCTCACCGCGGACACGATCACATCCGGCTCGGCCATGCGGCCGGTGCTCTCGTGGCCGCTCGCCAGGCGTCCGTGGACCGGGCCGATGATGCGGGCCCCGCGTGCGGTCAGGGTCGCGGTGTGGCCCTGGGTCGCGGGATGCTCCCACATCGCCGACTCCATCGCCGGGGCGACCAGCAGGGGGGCACGGCACGCCAGCGCTGTGGCGGTCACAGGGTCGCCGGCCAGCCCGAGCGCAAGTCGAGCGATCAGATCCGCCGAGGCGGCGACCACCACCTGCACCTCACACCACGACGCGAGGTCGAGGTGGCTCATGCCATGACCGACCTCGGCCGGGTCGTCCTCCCAGATGCTCGAAGCCACTCGATGCCCGCTCAGGGCGCGGAGCAGCGTCGGCGTCACGAAATGGGTGGCCGCCTCAGTCATCGCGACCTTGACCTCCGCGCCCTCACGGCGGAGGTCGGTGACCACCTGGCACGCCTTGAATGCAGCCACGCTACCGCCGACGCCCACCAGGACGCGATGGCCGTCGAGCGCGAGCGTCACCCCACACCTCCCCCGGCCGCCGACCGCGCGGCCTGGATGATCGTCTCGATCTCGCGCGCAGCGCGTTGCGCGTCATCGTTCACCACCTGGTGATCGTACGTGTCCTTGAGCGCCAGCTCAGCGACTGCGAGATCCTGCCGCGCTCGCAGGCTCGCCGAGTCCTCGGTGGCGCGATCGATGAGGCGGTGCTCGAGGGCCTCGACGCTGGGCGGCAGCAGGTAGATGTAGATCCCGTCGCTGCCGACGCGGCGGCGGACCTTCTCCGCGCCCTGGACATCGATCTTGATCACCGTGTCCTTGCCGGAGGCGATCGCCAGGTTCACCGCCGCATAGGTGCGGCCTTTGAGCTCGCCGTACACCGTCGACCACTCGAAGAACTCGTCGCGATCGATCATCGCCCGGAAGGTTGGCTCGTCCACGAAGAAGTACGACACGCCCTCCACTTCACCAGGACGCGGCGGCCGGGTGGTATACGAGACGCAGTACTCGAGCCCCGGATCGATTCGGAACAGCTCGCGGAGCACCGTGTCCTTGCCGACCCCGCTCGGCCCCGTCAGCACGACGATCCTGCCGGGCACGCTCATTCGACGGTCGGTCGGAGCCTGTCTGCCGCGGCGACGAGCTCTTCGGGCACGGGGGACTCGTACGAGCGCTCGGCCGAGTCAGCCGGGTGGCGGAACCGAAGCCGCCTCGCGTGCAGCGCGGGACGGCGCAGCGTCGGGTCGGGACGCCCGTAGACCGCGTCGCCCACGATCGGGTGTCCGATCGAGGCGAGATGCACCCGGATCTGGTGCGTGCGTCCGGTGCGCAGCGAGACCTCGAGGATGCTGGCGCCGCTCAGGCGCTCGAGGACACGGAAGTCGGTGATCGCCTCGCGACCGCCCTCTACGATCGCCATGCGCCGGCGGTCCCTCGGGTGGCGTGCGATGGGCGCGTCGATCGTCCCCGTGTCCTCGCGGAAGCCGCCATGGACCAGCGCCCAGTAGGTGCGGCCCAGCGAACGGTCGCTGAGCTGCCGCGCGAGGTTGCGGTGCGCGGCTTCGGTCTTCGCCACCACCAGGAGCCCGCTCGTGTCGCGATCGAGCCGGTGCACGATCCCGGCCCGCTCAGTTCCCCCGAGCAGCGACCAGGTCGTCCCCCGCTCCTTCAGCGCATCGGCGAGGGTGCCGGTGGGATGACCGGGCGCGGGGTGGACGACCATACCGGAGGGCTTGTCGACGACCGCCAGCCACTCGTCCTCATCGACGATGTGCAGGACGGTCGCGGGCCCGGGCGTCCCTCCCGGCCGCGTCTCTGCGACGGGATCGATCGCCGGGGGTGGGGTGACGACCACGTCAGCGGTGTCACGCACTCGCTGACCGGGTCGCCCCGGGCGGCCGTCAACGGTCACCAGTCCCGCGTCGATGAGGGTGCGGGCAGCGTGACGGGTGATCTGCCTCGCCTCCGCGAGCCAGTTGTCAAGTCGCGGGGTCGCGACCGCCGATGCGGCGGTGCTCATGACGGTGCCGACGACGTCGACGAGGTCGGCGAGTGCGAGGACGGGATGAAACTCAGCGCGAGGAGCATCACGATGGCGATGACGATGCAGCTGTCGGCCACATTGAACACCGGCCAGAAGTGGAAGTCGATGAAGTCGACGACCGAGCCCTGAACGAGCCGGTCGACGCCGTTGGACAGGGCGCCGCCCAGGATCATGCCAATCAGGACCTGCCGGTACCACGTGGTGCCGTACCGGTAGCCGGCGAGCACGATGTACAGGCTCACCACCACGGCGACCGCCAGGTAGAGCCAGTGCAGTTGGGGCAGCACACTGAACGCGGCGCCGCTGTTCTCGACGTGATCGATGGACACGAACGACCCGGGCCAGATCTGCTGCCCGATGTAGAGATGCGATGCGACCAGCCATTTGGTAACGTGGTCGATGAGCGCCACTGCCGCCGCGGTACCGAGCATCACCACATAGATGCGCCGCCGCGTGGCGCGCTGCCGGGCCGCTACCGCTGTACTCCCAGCCAGCAACGTGCACCTCCGAGCTCGCCTTCCCACTCGGCGAGCACGTCTCCGCGCGTGTCATTGATCGCGACCGCGAGCGTCTCTCCCTGCAGCCAGCCGCGGTGCGTGTCGACTGCGCGACGCGCATCACCGTCGGCGTCCACGAGCAGCGTGATTCGATCCTCGACGCGGAGCCCGCCCTGCTTGCGCAGCTCGTTGACCTTGCGGCTGACCTCGCGCGCCAGCCACTCGAGGCGAAGATCGTCGGTGATCCTGGTGTCGAGCACCACGGATGCGTGCGCTCCGGTGGGATCCGCATAGCGGACGCTCTTCACGTTGAGCTCCTCCATGAAGATCGCCTCGAGCTCGGCGTCGAGCGGGTCGCTGGCGATGGTCGCCGTGGCAAGTGGTTGACGCACGCGCACACCGGCGGTCGTCCGCGCGGCGAGGCCTTCCTCGACCAGTCGGCGCAGGCGGGTCATCTCGACCAGCACCTCGGAGTCACGCCACGCGCCCGCCGCCTTTGGGTAATCGGTGAGATGGACGGAGTCGGGTACTCCCGCGGCAGCGGGGGGATCGCCGTTGAACCCGCTGAGGTTGCGGTACATCCGCTCCGCCATGAAGGGCATGAACGGCGCCACCAGCCCAGAAAGCGTGAGCAACACCGTCTGCAACGTCGCGAACGCCGATGCCGAGTCCTCGCTCGTGCCCGCGCTCTTCCAGAAACGCCGACGCGAACGGCGCACGTACCACTTGGAGAGATCCTCGACGAATCCCTCGACCGCGTGCACGGCATCCGAGGCGTCGTACCGTTCCATCGCCTCGCGAATGGACTCGACGGTCTCGGCGAGGCGAGCGAGACACCAGCGGTCGAGGACGGGGCGCTCGAGCACGGCGGGAGCGGCCGAGGCGGGGTCGTATCCCTCGGTGAGCGCGTAGGTCACGAAGAATGAGTAGACGTTCCAGAGCGTCAGCATGAAGAGGCGGACCACATCCTGGAATGACGTCGGACTCACGCGCAGCTCGGCGTTCTCGACGCCCTGCGCGTAGAAGTACCAGCGCGCTGCATCGGCGCCGAACTGGTCGAAGATCGTGCTCGGCTCGATGGTGTTGTGCCGCGACTTCGACATCTTCTTGCCGTGCCTGTCCTGCAGGGTGCCGACCACGACGCAATTCTTGTAGGCCGGCGAGTCGAACAGCAGCGTGGACTCGGCGAGCAGCGAGAAGAACCATCCGCGGGTCTGATCGACCCCCTCGCAGATGAAGTCCGCGGGGTGGGTGTGCTCGAAGAGCTCACGGTTCTCGAAGGGATAGTGCTTCTGTGCGAAGGGCATGGCACCCGAGTCGTACCAGGCGTCGATGACCTCGGGAACCCGGTGCATGACGCCCTTGCACGCGGTGCACGGCAGCGTGATGTCGTCGATGAACGGCCGGTGCAGATCGTCGTCGATGGTGAGACCCACGTCAGCGGCACTGCCCGCGCAGAATTTTGCCTCGCAGTCGTCGCACACCCAGATGGGAAGTGGCGTGCCCCAGTACCGGGTGCGCGAGAGATTCCAGTCGATCAGACTCTCGAGCCAGTTGCCCATCCGTCCATCACGGATGTGCGCGGGCTGCCAGTGCACGCTGCGGTTGTGGGCAAGCAGGCGATCCTTGACCTCGGTCGTGCGGATGAACCATGACGTGATCGCGTAGTACAGCAGCGGCGTGTCGCAGCGCCAGCAGAACGGGTACGTGTGCAGGATCCGCTCGGCGCGATAGAGACTCCCCTGGTCGCGCAGGTCGTCGATGATCTTCGGGTCCGCGTCCTTGACGAAGAGCCCGCGATAACGCGTCTGGCCGTCGAGGAACCGACCATCGAGACCGACCACGTGGCGGATCGCGATGCCCTTTCGCTGGCAGAGTTCGAGGTCGGCGACGCCGTACGCTGCGGCGGTGTGCACGATCCCGGTCCCCTCATCCATGCTCACCAGCTCCGGGGCGTCGAGCACGACGAAGGCCAGTCCTTCCGGCAGCATCTCGGTGAAGAGGGGCTCATAGGTCAGGTCGACAAGATCCGCGCCGTCCATCTCGCCGAGGATTTCGTAGTCACCCTCGAGCACGGAGAGTCGTTCCTTCGCGAGGATGTATGACTCATCGCCCTGCGCAACTCGAACGTACGGTTTGCCCGAGTGGACCGCAAGCGCAACGTTGCCGGGGAGGGTCCACGGCGTCGTGGTCCAGGCGAGCAGGAACGTCTTCCCGTCCGAGTCGTTGAGCCGGAACTTCACGTAGACGGACGGGTCCGAGGTGTCCTCGCGATATCCCTGGCTCAACTCGTGTGATGAGAGTGTCGTCTGACAGCGCGGGCAGTACGGCGTGACCTTGTAGCCCTGATAGAGCCGCTCGCCCTCCCAGAGTTCCTTGAGGCTCCACCACACCGATTCGATGTACGTGCCGTCGTACGTGCGGTACGGATGATCGAAGTCGAGCCAGAAGCCGAGCCGCTCACTCATCTCGCGCCACTGGTCGATGTACTCGTTCACCGACGCCTTGCAACGCGCGTTGAACTCGGCGATCCCGTACTCCTCGATCTGCTTCTTGCCGCTGATCTTCAGAGCCCGCTCGACCTCGAGCTCGACCGGGAGCCCATGGGTGTCCCATCCGGCCTTCCGAGCGACCGAGAACCCGGTCATCTGCTTGTAGCGCGCGAAGACGTCCTTGTAGGAGCGGGCGAGGACGTGGTGGAGTCCGGGAAGCCCGTTGGCGGTCGGGGGTCCCTCGTAGAACACGTACGGAGGCGCGTCTCGACGCATCGCCAGGCTGCGCTCGAACACGTGGGTGCGCTGCCAGAGGTCGAGGATCTCGAGCTCCGCCTCGGGAAAACCCGCGCGGGCGCTGACGGCCGAATACCTGGGCATCGCTCCAAGGATACCGGCAGATCGTTCGCTCCCGAACGGTCGCGGCCTGCTACGCCACCCGCTCGCCGAAGATGGCCCGGCCGATGCGCACCATGGTGGCGCCCTCTTCGATGGCAACCTCGAAGTCGTTGCTCATGCCCATGCTCAGCTCTGGAAGCGCCCATCCGGTCACGTGCTCCATATGGTCCCGTATGTGTCTCAGCCGCGTGAACGACGCGCGCGCATCCTCGGGATCCGCTGAATACGGAGCAATGGTCATCAATCCCATGACATGGATGGCCGGTACGTTGACGAGCTGTTGCACCACGCCTTCCACGTCTGATTCGACGACGCCGTAACGGCTCGGCAAGCCGGTCAATTCGACCTCGAGGAGCACCCCGATCGGATCGCGACCGGCCGGGCGATGGGCGGAGAGCGCGTCGGCAACGCGCTTGCTGTCAACGGAATGCACGTAGTCGAACAGCGTCGCAGCGCGCGCGGCTTTGTTGGTCTGCAGGTGGCCGATCAGATGCCAGCGAACGGCGTTGCGAACCTCGCGCTGCTTGTCGGCCGCCTCCTGAATCCGATTCTCACCGATATCCTCGACGCCTGCGGCAATCGCCTCATCAACGCGATCCGCCGTCATTCCCTTGCTGACGGCGACGAGCCGAACGTCGAGCGGGTCGCGGTCCGCCCGCAGCGCGGCGGCCTCGATCCGGGCACGCACCGTCTCGAGCCGGTCCGCTACCGGCGGCACCGCTTCCACAACACGTCACTTGCCCAGGTCGAGGGGCAGTTCGCGGCCCTCCGTGTCGCGGCGTTTGCGCTGCCGGCGGGCGGTGTCGGGGCGAGTGCCAGGAGGATGAGCGAGCACGTCCTCGATGGTCGCCCGCATCTCCTGCGCGTCTTTGAAGGAGCGATACACGGAAGCGAATCGAATGTACGCGATCTCATCGATGTCCCGCAGTCGGGTCATGACCATGGTGCCCACCTCGCGGCTCGGGACCTCCGAGAGGTTCTGACTGCGCAGGGCGTTCTCGATCTCCGCGACCATCAACTCCAGGTTCCCCGGCGCCAGGCGCGTCTTCTTCGATGCCATGACGAGCCCGGAGAGCAGCTTCGCGCGGCTGAACTCCTCGCGCCTCCCGTCCTTCTTCACGACGTAGAGCGGCGGCACTTCGACGCGCTCGTAGGTGGTGAAACGCTTGCTGCAGCCGAGGCACTCTCGACGGCGGCGGATCGCCTCACCGGTTTCCGAGTCGCGCGAGTCGACCACCTTGATGTCCGTCTCGCCGCAGAACGGGCACTTCACCTGCTGCCCCCTAGAGGCTTGGATGCGGCTCCGGCTCGCCCAGCGATGCCGGCCGGAGCCGCACCCGAACCCAAACCTACCGACGGTCCCTCAGAAACGCGGGGATGTCCAGGTCGTCGACGCTGTACGGGCCGGTGGGCTTGCCACCGACGGTGAACGCCGGCTGGCGCTGCTCGGACACCATCGGGCGTGCCGACGGCTCGTAGCTGAGCGTCCCGATGACGTCGATCTGTCCGGTGAACCCGGTGGCGATCACGGTGATCTTCACCTCGCCCTTCATGTGCTCGTCGATGACCGTGCCGAAGATGATCTGCGCGTCGGCGTCTGCTGATTCACTGACCAGCTGCGCCGCCTCGTTGACCTCGTAGAGGGTGAGGTCCGGGCCACCGGTCACGTTGAGCAGGATGCCCTTGGCGCCGGCGATGGTGGTCTCGAGCAGCGGGCTCGCCACCGCGTCCTTGGCGGCATCCGCCGCGCGGGTGTCGCCGCTCCCGAAGCCGATGCCCATGAGTGCCTGGCCCTGGCCCTGCATGATCGTCTTCACGTCGGCAAAGTCGAGGTTGATCAATCCGGGGAAGACGATCAGGTCGCTGATGCCCTGCACGCCCTGACGGAGCACATCGTCGGCGACCTTGAACGCATCACCGATCGGCGTCTTCTTGTCCACCACCTGCATCAGCCGCTCATTCGGGATCGTGATCAGCGTGTCGACCCGTCCCTGGAGGTTGGCGATGCCCTCCTCGGCCGACTTCTGGCGGCGCAAACCCTCGAATCGGAAGGGCTTGGTGACCACCCCGATGGTCAGCGCCCCCGACTCGCGGGCGATCTCCGCGATGATCGGCGCGGCCCCGGTGCCCGTCCCGCCGCCCATGCCGGCGGTGATGAACACCATGTCGCTGTCGGCCAGTGCCTTGGTGAGCTCGTCACGCGACTCCTCGGCCGCGTCCTGCCCCTTCTGGGGGTCGCCACCGGCACCGAGCCCGCGGGTCAACTTGCCGCCGATGCGGATCTTGAGATGCGCAGACGACGAACTGAGGGCCTGATGGTCCGTGTTGATCGCGATGAACTCAACGCCCTTGAGGTTGCTCCGGATCATGCGATTCACGGCATTGCTGCCGCCGCCGCCGACCCCCACGACGCGGATGCGGGCGTTGCCATCGAGTGTCCGGTCGAGGTCTGCCATGAGTTTCTCCTCGCGTTGGGTGGTCGTTTCTCGGCTTGGGGGCGAGTGCGGCGACGATCTACGGCGAGCCAGGGCATCCCCGGGCTGGTCGAGTCCATGGGTGCGCAGGTGATCAAAAGAGGTCACGAAACCACCTCGAGAACTTGGCGCCGGCGGCGGGGCCGGCCGGGCTCTTGCCGTTGGAGCGCGACGGTTTGCGGCCGAGGTTGCTCCTGGCTCCCCAGCGCAGCAGTCCGACCACGGTCGCGTGGCTGGGTCCGCGGATCTCGTCGTTCATGCCATGCAAACCCTGGGGTGCGGCGACGCGCGCCGGCAGGTTGGTCTGCTGCTGCACCACCTCGGCGAAGCCGCGGAGCAGTGCGCCGCCACCGGTGATGACGATGCCGCCGGGGAACATGCCGAGCGGGCCGGCGCGCTCGACCTCCGCGGCGATCAACGACGCCATCTCTCGCGCGCGCGGACCGATGATCTCGGCGAGATAGCGCTGCGGTACGCCCACAGGCTCGTCGTACCCCATGGGCGTGAGCGTGACCTCGGCGTCGGCGGGAAGTGTGAGCTGCAGGCAGTGACCGAAATTGCGCTTCACGGTTTCGGCAGTCTCGAGGTCGCAGCGCAACCCGACCGCGAGGTCCGCGGTGACGTGGTTGCCCCCGACGGGGATCACGCTCGTGTGCACGATGCTGCCCCGCGCGAACACCGCGATATCGCTGGTCCCACCACCGACATCGACCACGACGACGCCACGTTCGATCTCGTCCTCGGTGACCACGGCCTCGGCGGACGCGAGCACCTGCAGCACCATGTCGTCGACGTTGAGTCCCGCCTTGTGCACCACCTTGACGACGTTCTGAATCGCGGTGTTGGCGCCGGTGATGATGTGCGCGTCGACTTCGAGCCGGTTACCGGCCATGCCGATCGCGTCGCGCACGCCCCCCTGTCCATCGATCGTGAACTGCTGCGGCAGGACGTGGACGATGCGACGCTCCGAGGGCACGCTCACCGCCCGAGCGGCATCGATGGCGCGATGCACGTCCTGGTCGCGAACCTCGCGATGCCCCGCCTCGACGGCGACGACGCCGCGGCTGTTCTGCGACGTGATGTGGCCGCCGGCGATGCCGACGACGGCGGAGTCGATCGGCACGCCCGACATCTGCTCCGCCATGTCGACGGCCTCGGCGACCGCCTCCGCAGCCCTGTCGATCTCGACGACCGCCCCCTTCCGAACGCCTCGGGACGCGACCATACCGACACCCAAGACTCGGAGACCGGTTGACTCAAGGTCTGCGACGGCGCAGCAGACTTTGGTAGTTCCGAGATCGAGTGCGAAGACGCGGCGAGGACGGGTCACTGTATCGGTCTCCGAGTGTAGCCGTCGCGGGTGCGCCATTCAAGGGTTTTCAGGCGCAAAACCGCAAGATGCTGGGTTCGCGCCCCCAGTATGCCACAACATGTTGGTTGTCATTGAGAGCCGACCAGCCCGTCGGGGCGGCATTCGTGAGCCAATCGCCGGGAATCGCGATTACTCGTCTCGGACACCCCGGAGACACGGACAGGGCCTCGCCACTGCACCTTCTGGACGAGGCCCTGTGCGCCGCGGTCCAGGTGGACCGCTGAAGCTGCGCAACCGTAACACCGCTCGTCCGCGGCGTCTACGCCTGTTGAGGTCGAATGTCGGGCGGGATCGATGCGCGTCCACGATCGCCGGCGGCGGTAGTGCAGCGGCGCAGGCTCAGGCTTCGAGCACGATCTTGCCGCGCAGGTCCCCGGCCGCCATCTCGGCGAAGGCGACCTGGGCGTCTCGGAGTGCGTGGGTCGCGCCGATCAGCGGACGGAGCGCGCCGGTGGCAGTCAGATCGACGAGCCGGCGCAGCTCCCCGCGCGTCCCCATGGTGGTCCCGGCCACCGTGATGCTGCGAAAGAAGATGCGGTTGAGTTGCGCCGGCGGGTTGGGACCTCCGGTCGATCCGGGGACGACGACCACGCCGCCGGGTCGCACCGCGCGCAAGCTCAGGTCCCAGGTCGGCTCGCCGACCGTGTCGACGACAGCATCCACGCCGATGCCCCCGGTCGCGCCGACCACCGCGCGAGCGGTTTCGCGTCCCACCGGGAACGCGGCTTCCGCGCCGAGATCCACGGCCAGCCTCCGCTTCGCCTCATCGCGGGAGGTCGCGTACACCGTGATCCCCGCAAGCCTCGCGAGCAGGATGCAGGCCGTTGCCACGCCGCCACTCGCCCCCTGCACAAGCAGGCTCATGCCCGGCCGGAGGCCGGCGCGAACGAAGAGGGCGCGGTAGGCGGTCAGGTAGGCCGTGGGCAGGCACGCGGCGTCCGCGAAGCTCACCTGGTCGGGCAGCGCGACGAGGTTGGTCGCCGGAATCTCGACGTATTCGGCGAGGGCGCCCTGGAGCGAGCCCTCACTGAGCATGTGGAACGACCGGCAGGCGAGTGGCTCGTCCGCAAGGCACGAGGGGCAGTGCCCGCAGGTGGTGACCGGATAGACGACGACCCTGGTCCCCACCGGCGGAGCATTCGGGGCCGGCTCGCCGCCGTACGCCTCGACCTCCCCGGCCGCGTCGCAGCCCAGGATCTGCGGCGGAGTCACCGGCGACGACGACACCCCCCGCAACGTCCAGATGTCGTGGTGATTGAGCGACGCGGCGCGCACTCTGACCAGCGCCCAGCCGTGCCGCGGCTCCGGAGTCGGGAGCTCGCCGACGGCGAGGTTGGCGAGCGGGTTGTCGCCGCCGACCGCCGACGCGTACACCGCAAGCATTTCAGGGACCGTAGCATGGTGCTCACCATGCGTCTCGACACCGTCCTTGAAGGCCGACGGCAGCCCGTCTTCTCGTTCGAGTTCTTCCCCCCGAAGACCGATGAGGGCGTCCGCCAGCTCTTCGAGGCGATCTCGCATCTGCGCGAGCTCGAGCCGACATTCGTGTCGGTCACCTACGGCGCCGGGGGATCCGTGCGCACGCGCACCGTCGACCTGGTGACGCGTATCCGTCGGGAGCTCGACATCGAGCCGGTCGCGCACCTGACCTGCGTCGACGCCACCGTCGACGACCTCCAGGGGATCCTCGACGGGCTTCGAGACGCGGGCATCGACAACGTGCTCGCGCTCCGCGGGGATCCGCCGGAGGGCGTCGAGCGCTTCGCCCCGACTGCCGGCGGCCTCGCCCACGGCAGCGAGCTGATGGAGCTGATCACCACGCGATACGGGTTCTGCGTGGGCGGCGCCTGCTACCCGGAGAAGCACCCGGAATCGGCCGACGCGGAAGAGGATGTGCGCTCCGCGAAGCGCAAGGCCGACGCGGGCGCCAGCTACCTGATCACCAACCTCTTCTTCGACAATCGCATGTACTTCGACTTCGTGACCCGCGCGCGTGCTGCCGGGGTGACCCTGCCGATCATCCCGGGCATCATGCCGGTGACCAACGTCGGCCAGATCCGCCGGTTCACGTCGAAGATCGGCGCCTCGATCCCCGATGCGCTGCTCGAGGCATTGCGCTCTCGCGAGGACGACCCCGAGGCGGTGCTCCAGCTGGGGGTCGCCTGGGCGACCCTGCAGTGCGCCGAGCTGCTCGCCGGGGGAGCCCCGGGGGTGCACTTCTATACGATGAACCGCTCCCCGGCGACCCGCGCGATCCTCTCCGCGCTGCGCGCCGCGCGGCCCTGGGACCGCGTCCGCTAGACCCGCGGATCCATCAGGGCTACGGCTTGGGCGTGCTCGAAGGGGGGGTGATCAGGGTGATCCCGGATGACGGTGTCGTGCTCGGCGTCGGCGAGGGAGTCGGCGTCGGCCGCGGGGTCGGTGGCGCGGTCGGCGGCGCCACCGAAGAGTCCGCGGGCGCGGGCTGGACAGCCGGTGCGACCGGCAGGAGTGCGGCGGTCACCTCCGCAGGCAGGCCGGGCTGGCCGCCGCTCACCGGGGCCGACGGCGCCTCCAGGTCGACGTAGCCGAAGTTGGGCTTGACGAAGTTCAGCTGCCGTTTCAGCGCTGCCAGCGCCTCGATCTGCGCCGGGAGGCCTTGCAGGGCATCCTGGGTGTCGAGGTGGCCGAATACAGCGCGCCATCCGGTGCTCGTCCAGAGGCTGACGACGTCGTCACTCCCCCAGAGGAATGCGGCTACCGAGCATCCGAACACCGCCTGGAAACGCTGGGAGATCGAACTGAGCAGTTCCACGAGGAGCGGGTTGATCGGCTGCGGCGATCCGGCTCGATCGTCGATGAGCACCGGGATGCCGGTGCGAGCGGCAGGAGTGGCGTCGATCCCTGGAAGCGTCGCTCCGTCGTTGGCCACCAGCATGTCCGTCCCGTCGCGGCGGATGCGCAGCATCGGCGCGCGTTCGACGACGGAGATCTCCACCGTGGCAGGGAGCTGCGTTGTGACCACTGCGCTCGCGACCCAGGGAAGTGCCTGGACCCGACCCTGGACCGCCGCCCCGTTGATCGTGAAGATGCTCTGCTGGGGAACCTCCGCGGCGGCGACGACCGCCCCAGTGGTGAGGAGCCGGGTGCCGACCACGGTGACCTGGCGCACCTGGAACCCCGGGAGGGTCAGCGCAAGTGCCAGGAGGCCGACCTGGACGGTCAGCGCAGCCGCAGCGACCGCCCGCCGTCGCCACGAGGTGTGGCGCCTGGCGACGGGAGGCGTTGCCGGCGCAGGTCTGCGCCGAGCGTGACGGCGCTTGCGCGGCGAGGGGCTGAGCTTCGCTCCCGGGCTGAGCACCAACCTGCGCACCGCTCGCGAGGAGTCGGCGATGAGTGCAGCCTGAGCGCGGACGAGGGCGACGTGGCGCGAGCGCTCGTCGAGCACCTCGGTGCTCACAAGACGTGCTCGGTGCGGTGGGGACGATGCATATACGCAGGCTGAGACGTGTGCTGAGACGTGTGCTGAGACGTTGAAGCCGCACGGGGCCGCGTCGATTATCGCCCAGGGAACGCCGGCGTGACCGCCCTATGCATGACCTGCGCGTGATGCCGGGAGGTACGTGTCCGGAAGGTCGTTGGCGAAGAGAACGACGTCCCCGGGGCGCGAGATGGTCTGGAGCAGCCTGGTTGCATCGTCGAGCGTCTCGACCACGTGGATACGATCCTCGGACATCCCGCCGTCGCGCAGACCGGCGCACAGCGCAGCGCTGGTCCGTGCCGACATCACGATCACGTGGTCGCATACCGTCGCGGCGTGCTCACCGTAGCGCCGGTTCTCGGCCTCCTCGACGTCGCCGAGCTCGACTAGCCCTGGTGTGATCAGGAATTTGCGCGCTCCGCTCATCGACGCAAGCACCTCGAGGCCGTTGTGCACGCCGACCGGGTTGGCGTTGTACGAGTCGTCGATCACCGTGAGCGGTCCCGCAGTCGCCATCAACTGAAGGCGATGCTCGACCTGTTCCAGTGACGCTGCAGCAGTGATCGCGTCGTCGATGCTGTAGCCGAGCGTCCGCACCGCTGCCAGAGCCGCGCTGACGTTGGCCACCTGGTGGCGTCCGAGCAGCGGGATCGTGACCTTGCGATCCAGGCCCTCCGCCTCCCAGCGCCAGCGAAACCTCCCGCCCTGCGAGTCGATGGTGATCGAGGATGCGACGACGTCCGCGTCAACGGGCTCGCCGTTGCCGGCGAGCGCATACCGGACGAGCCGCCGCCCCTCGGAGCGCGCGCGCGCCGCGAGCGCGGCGCCGGACGCGTCACCGGTGTGGAGGATCAACGTCCCATCGGCGGGCAGCGCCAGCGCGACCTCGTAGAGAGCGCCGGCGATGCGATCGAGCGAGCCGAAGCGCTCCATGTGCTGCGGACCGATCGCCGTGATGATCGCCACCCGCGGGTGCACGAGATCGCTCATCGCGGCGATCTCGCCGGGCGCATAGGCATCCATCTCGACGATGAACACCCGGTGCTCGGGCGTGAGGTCCTCATTGATCACGCGGGTCACACCCATCAGCGTGTTGAAGCTCTTGCGGGTCGGCAGCGTGTTGACGTTCGGCTGGAGCAGTTGCGCGAGGATGTGCTTCGTGCTCGTCTTGCCGAAGCTGCCGGCAACGGCGATCACGACCGGGGCCACCGTCGCGATGCGCGCCCTGGCAAGCGCGAGATAGTGCCGGCGTATCCGCGACTCGGCAGGCTTGGTGACGACATTGGCAGCAACCAGGAGGATCTCGCTGAGGCTCGTGACCAGGCCCGCCGCGATCAGCACCAGGATCACCGAGACGATCGGGTGGAGGGCGACGATGCCGAGCGCGAGCCCTGCGGCGAGCACCACAGCCAGGAACCCGCCGGCGATGAGCAGGCGGCGCATCCGCGCGGTCATCACCAACGGCCGTTTCGGCGATGTCCAGCGCCACGTGAACTGCGCGGCGGCCGCCGACACGAGCCACGCGATCGCGATGCTGACGGGGCGGGCGGCCGGAAGTATGGCGGCGACGCTTAGCGCCACCGCGCCCACGAGGAGGCCGAGCCACACGGCGCGATGCGCCAGCCATTCGCGGGTCAGCCCCCAGCGCAGGAACCTGACGGATTCGTACTCCTCGATCTGGAACATCCGCGCCGCGACCAGGACGATCCGGAAGATCAGGATCAGCCAGACGACCGCCGCCAGGGCGACGAGCGGGCCGACGAGCGGGCTCACGCCGTGCTCCCGCTCTGCTGGTCGCTGAGGAAGACCTCGACGATCCGGCAGAAGCGCCCGGGTTGTTCAAGGTACGCGTAGTGACCGGTGCCCTCGAAGACGACCAGGCCGGCGTCGGGGATGAGGCGCTCCATGAGCCTGCCGTCGTCGATCGGCGTCTCGGTGTCCCGATCGCCCCAGATGAGCAGCACCGGCAGGTGCAGGGTCGGCAGCAGCGCGCGGAGATCCTCGTTGACGATGCGGACGAGCGTCCCGCGCATCACGCCGGTCACGGCGCGATAGTCGGCAGAGCCGCGCTGATCCGCACGTCGCCTGGCGGCCCTGCGCACAAAGCCCGGCATGACCCCCGATCGCTCGAGCGTACGGAGCGCCTTGTACGAGCGCACTCGTGCCGCGCTGCGGAGGGTCCGCTTCGGCCGGATGCCGGCGCTGCCGGCCAGGACCATGCGTCGCACGCGCCGCGGATGGGCAGCGGCCATGACGATCCCGATCCGGCCGCCGTTCGAGTGACCGATCAGGTCACAGGTCTCGATGCCGAGCCGGTCGAGCAGCGCGACGCACCATGCAGCGTAGTCGTGTACCGACCAGGGTGCATCCGGCTCGGGGGTGGCGCCGAAGCCCGGCAGGTCCGGAACGATCAGCCGGCGGCCGGACTGGAGGGCGTCGAGGATCGGCGCGAACAGCTCCGATGACACCCCCCAGCCGTGGAGGAGCAGGAGCGGATGTCCCTGACCGCGGTCGTCCAGTGCGGCGCGGGGGATCTCTCCCGTGGACCCGGCCACGGTGGCGCCCTCCCCGCTCAGGTCGCCGTTCAGGCGGGCCGACCGGTGAGCAGCCACGTGTCGATCGACGACGTGGTTGCCTGCTGCTCGCGGTGCCGGGCCATCGCCATCTCGATGAGACGTGTCAGCAGCTCGTCGAAGCGCATCCCCGACGCTTCCCAGAGGTAGAACGACAGCGACCCGGGGAGGGTGTTCAGCTCGTTGACCACGAAGGAGTCGCGCTCGGGCGAGACGAGGAAGTCGACCCGGGTCACCCCCGCAGCGCCGATGGCGCGAAATGCAGCCAGCGCGGTGTCCTGGATGCGCCGGGTGAGTGACTCCGATATCGGTGAGGGGATGATCCGCTGCGAGTTCTTCATCCCGCCCGCCGGCGTCTTGACGCCGCTCTTTCCCTTGGCACCGCTGAGGTATTTGTCGGCGTAGCTGAGCGTTCCGCTGCTCACCGGTTGCTCGCAGACCGACACCTGCAGATCGTCGCCCCATCCGAGCACCGAGCAGTTGATCTCGATACTGCCGTCCTGTGCGGGCTCGGCCAGCACTGAGGTGTCGTAGCCGAACGCAACCTCGAGCGCGTTGCGCAACTGCTCGTCGCCCTCAACCCGCGCAACACCGATGCTCGAGCCGAGGCGCCGCGGCTTCACGTACAACGGGAAGCCGGGCTGCTGAGCGAGCTCGGCGCAGACCGCGTCCGCGCTGTCCAGCCAGCGCTGGCGCGACACCATGACATCGTCGAGCACCGGGATTCCGGCGCCTCGGAGCGTCGTTCGAGATAGGCGCTTGTCCATGCTCACGGCTGCCGCCGCAACGTCACAGCCGCAGTAGGGCAGCGCCGCCAGCTCGAACAGGCCCTGCAGCGTCCCATCCTCTCCGTTCGAGCCATGCACGAGGGGCATGGCGACGTCGAATCGCGCGACCGTGCGAGCGGATCCGCCGAGCAGACCACGGCGTGCGTCCACCTCCGTGAGCTCGCCACCACCGCCCGGATCGGGGCGCATCGTGACCCTCGTGGATGCGGCGATCAATCGTTCGACGTCTCTGTAGCGCTCGAGCTCGAGCAGCTCCTCGCCGGTGTACCACGCGCCCGACTTGGCGATGTACACCGGCACGGGCACGAACCGGTCAGCGGGCAATGCGGCCATCGCCTGCATCGCGGTGATGACCGAAACCTCGTGCTCGACCGAACGGCTCCCGAAGAACACGCCGACCCTGATCCGATCAGCCACGCCGGTCACCCGATGGCGCACGGCCGAGCACGATGATCTCCTGCTCGAGCTCGACCCCAAATCGGTCGCGCACGGTGTCGTGCGCCACCTGCACGAGGTGGAGGACGTCCGCCGAGCTTGCGTGATCGACGTTGACGATGAAGTTCGCGTGTTTCCGAGAGATCTGCGCGCCGCCGGATCGCAGTCCCTTCAGGCCCGCAGCCTCGATGAGCCGCCCCGCCTTGTCGGCGGGCGGGTTCTTGAAGACACTGCCGAGGCTGCGAATACCGTAGGGCTGGGACGCTTTGCGTTCCGCCTGTATCGAGTCGGTGCGCTCCCTGACCTTCTGCGGATCGTCGGGATGCAGGCCCAGCCGCGCGCTGACGATCACGTTGGCGCGGAGGTCGTCCTTGAAACGCGAGTGGCGGTAACCGAAGTCGCACGCCTCGGCACTCAGCGTCATCGGCGTCCCGCCCGGATCGAGCGACGTGCAATCGATCACCACTTCGGCCATCTCGGTGCCGAACGCGCCCGCGTTGCCGTAAACGCTCGCCCCGCAGGTGCCCGGCACGCCGATGCCGAACTCGATGCCCGCCAGTCCGCGAGACGCGCAGTCCAACGCCACGCGCGGCATCATGCAGCCGGCCCCGAGCTCCACGGTGTGGTCATCGGTCACTCGGAGGCTGCGGTCGTTGTGGCGCACCACAAGTCCATCGATGCCATCGTCGCTGATGAGCGTATTGCTGCCTGCCCCGATCACGGTCACGGCGATTCCGGACTCGGTGCAGCGGCGGAGCAGCTCGGCAAGCACGACGACCTCCCGGGTGGTGGTGAACCACCGCGCCGGACCGCCCACGCCGAATTGGCTGTGGCGCGCGAGTGGCTCGTCGCACACCACGCCGGGGAACATGTCGAGCCAATCAGCCGCGGACACCCTGCACCTCCAGAGCATCGCGGAGTCGCGGCGCCAGCCTGTCGAACCCGCCCAGGGAGAGCACCAGGATCACGTCGCCGGGTCGAGCCATGCGCATGACCAGGTCGACCGCCGCATCACTCGACTCGACCAGATGCACCGCCTGGGCGGGACCGGCACGATCGGCGACGTCCCGGCTGGAGACCGTCTTCGGCATGCCGCGCTCCCGAGCCTCCTCGATCGGACCGATGACCACGACGTCGGCGCCCGCGAAGCTCGTCCGGTAGTCCTCGAGCAGCCGGCTCACCCGCGAGTAGGTGTGGGGAGTGTGTACGGCGATGAGCCGGCGGCGCGGATAGCGCTGGCGGGCGCCGGCGATGGCGGCCGCGACCTCCGTGGGGTGGTGCGCGTAGTCGTCGACGACTGCGACGCCGGCGATCTCGCCGAGAACCTGAAACCGGCGCGCGGGACCCAGGAAGTCCGCGCATGCGGGGACGGCCTGGGCCGGAGCAACACCGGCGAACTCGGCGAGGATGAGCGCCGCGCATGCGTTCTGCGCGTTGTGAAGACCGGGAAACGTGAGCAAGACGTCGAGCGGGGGTTCGCCCCTCCGTTCGACACGAAACCGCTGCATCCCGTCCTGCTCGCGCGGGCCCACGATCAACCAGTCGCTCCCGGCCTTCGTGCCATAGGTGACGACAACGCTGGCTGCCGACTCGCGGAGCGCGAGGCACTCCGGGTCGTCCGCGCAGAGTGCGAGCAGGCCGTCCGCCGGCATCGTCGAGGCCAGCTCGACAAATGGCTCGCGGTACGCGTCCAGGTTTGCGTAGATGTCGGGGTGATCGAGCTCGAGGCGCGTGACGCACGCGCCCTGCGGCATCGTGTGCAGAAACTTCGGGCGGGGATCCCACGGCGCCGACGTGTACTCGTCGCCCTCGAAAACGAAGGGTCCCGTGCCCAGCCTCGAGGTGCCGCCGACATCGAGCGACGTCGAGCCGAGGCGGAATCCAGGGTCCATGCCCGCTCGCTCGAGGATATGGACAAGCAGCGCCGAGGTGGTCGTCTTGCCGTGCGTGCCGCAGATGCTGAGGCGCAGCCGGTCGCCGGCGAGGCTGACGTAGAACTCGATCTCGCTGACGCAGCGGATGCCGCGCTGACGCACAGCCTCGAGTTCGAGGTTCGCCGGCCGCGTCTGGTTGCCCACCACCACGAGATCGGGGATGCCCCACCGGTCCAGGTTGGCCGGATCACTGCGGTTCTCCCATTCGATGCCTGCGGCGGTGACGGCGTCGCTCATCGGCGGATAGGCGTGGTCGTCCGAGCCGGTCACCCGGTCGCCGCGCTGGCGGGCGAGGTTCGCCGCGCCGAACGTGGCGTAGCCGCAGATCCCCAGGACATGCACGTGCATCGTCAGCCGGCTTTGCTCCGGGTCGGGCCCGCCGCTTCGACGATGAGCCGCACCACCGAGTCGGTTGCGTCGGGAAGGCCGAGCGCGAGGCTCGCGCCGCCCATTGCCCGCCATCGCGCGGGGTCGGCGACGAGGGCCGAGATCTCGGCGGCGAGACGCTCGGGGGTGCACTCGGCGTCATCGATGAGCAGCGCGGCGCCGGCGGCGACGTACAGAGCCGCGTTGTGGCGCTGGTGACCGCCGGCGTGCGGGTAAGGAACGACGATCATCGGCCGGCCGAGCGCCGAGCATTCGGCGATCGACGATCCACCGGCGCGCATGACCACCAGGTCGCTCTGCGCGATCCGTTCGGCCATGTCGTCGAAGAATGCACGCGCGGTATATCTCGCGGCCAGGTGCGGCGGCAGCGCCGCTGCGGCTCGCTCCACCGCCTGGTAGTCGAGGCTGCCGCACTGATGGACGATGCTCAGCTCGGGGTCGCTGCTCAGCAACTCGACCATGCACCCGGCGACAGCCCGATTCAGCCTTCTGGCGCCCTGGGATCCGCCGGTCACGAGGATCGACCGGAGCCGGTCACCGATCGGCCGGGTGGTGATGCCCCGAATCTCGGCGCGGACCGGGTTTCCGGTGTGCACGACACGGGCATGGGGCAGATGCGCCGCCGTCTCCGCGAACGAGGCTGCCACCACCCGGGCGCGCCGGGCGAGCATGCGGGTCGCGCGCCCCGGGATGGCGTTCTGCTCGAGAAGCACCACCGGAATGCGCTGGGCGAGCGCCGCGACGACCACGGGCACCGAGACGTACCCCCCGGCTCCGACGACGACATCCGGACGCATCCGGCGAAGCAGCCGGCGCGCCGCGATGGTGGCCCGCGTCAACTGGGTCGTTGCGCGGGCGACGCCTCCGGCGCTTCCGACGTCGACGCCGCTGATCTCGAGGGTCTCGAGGTGGAGCCCGGCAGCGACCACGAGGCGCTCCGCCACGCCGTCCCGGCGGCCGACCACGGCCACCTCGTCCTCAGGCCGATCGCTTCGAAGTGCGAGCGCGACCGCCAGTGCCGGAGTCAAGTGACCCCCAGTTCCCCCCCCAGCGATCAACGTGCGCACGATTCGTCGTCCCTTGCCGTCGACCCTGGGCGGAGATGTTGAGCAGGATGCCCATGCCCACAAGGGTGGTCGCCAGCGAAGTGCCACCGTAGCTGATGAAGGGTAGTGGGATGCCCGTGGTGGGGATGACCCCCGTCACCGCCATCACATTGATGAACGCCTGCATGCAGATCCACGAAGTGATGCCTCCCGCGAGCAGGGCGCCGAATCGGTCCGGTGCCCGGAGTGAGGCGCGAACCCCACGCCACGCCAGGAAGAGGAACGCCCCGAGCACCGCCACAGTTCCGATCAGCCCGAGCTCCTCTCCGATGATGGCGAAGATGAAGTCGGTGTGGGCCTCGGGGAGCCACTCGTACTTCTGCACCGAGTTGCCGAGCCCGACCCCGAAGATCCCGCCGGAGCCGAACGCGTAGAGCGCCTGGCAGTTCTGGAACCCGGAGCCGAGCGCGGCGGCGCAGGGGTTGAGGAAGTGCGCGAGGCGGTCCGCCCGGTAGGCGACCAGCCCGACCAGCGCCACGCTCGAGGCGCCGAAGCCGACGATGATCAGGAGCAGGTGGCGCTTGCGGGCGCCGGCCAGCGCGAGGAGGATCAACGCCGTCGCCGCGATGACGATCGAGCTGCCGAAGTCCCGCTCCGCGAGCACCAGGCCGAGGAGCGCGGCGAGCACGATGATGTAATCGCGGACGCCGCGCAGGCTCCGCACCGAGCCTTCACGGTCGGTGAGCCAGCGCGAGAAGAAGACGATCGCGACACCGACCGCGACCGCCGACGGCTGCACCGACAGTGGGCCGACCTGGAACCAGCGCTGAGCACCGAAGTGCTGCGACCCGACGTGCGGGATCAGGACCACGACGAGCATGACCAGCATGAGGAGCATCGCCGGGCGCGCGAGCGCGGACAGGCGGTGATAGTCGAGCCTCGCCGCGACCACCAGGCCGACACCCCCGAGCGTCGCCCCGATCAACTGGTGCGCGAAGAAGTAGTTGGGGTCGTTGAACCAGAGGAAGCCGAGCGCCTCCGAGGCGCTGTAGACCATCACCAGGCCGAACCCGACGAGCCCGACGACGATGATCATCAGCCAGCCGTCGACGCCGGCTGCCGCGGCCGCGCGATCCGCGGAGGCGAAGGCGCCGGCGACCCGAGCGCCGCCGCGCCAGCGGAACCGCCCCGCGAGCCCTTCGCCGAGCTTGCCGGCACGAGCGGCCATCAGCCCCTCCCCACCGCGTGCGTCGCGAGACGGCGGACTGCCTCGCCGAACGCGCGACCGCGATCTTCAAAGTCGCGGAACTGGTCGAAACTCTTGTATCCCGGCGCCAGCAGAACGACGTCGCCAGGCTGTGCAAGGGACGCCGCAGCGATCACCGCCTCGTCGAGCGTGGCGACCACCGTGCGCGCGGAATACCCGCGCCGCGCCAGCGCCTCGTCGAGCTCACCCGCGCTTGCTCCGTTGAGCACCGCATGGCGCGAGCGAGCCGCGACCTCGTCGGCGAGCGGCTCGATCGACGTGCCGGCTCCCTTGCCACCGCCGATCCAGACGATGGAACGATCCGGGAACGAGCGCAGCGCGGCGATCGCGGACTCGACGTTGGTCGCCTTGCTGTCGTTGATCCAGAGCACGCCGTCCTGGTCGCGAATGGTCTGGAGCCGGTGCGCCACGGCGTGAAAGTCGCGGACCGCCCCAGCGATCGGGTCGGGTTCGACCCCGGCGGCACGCGCGATCGCCACCGCAGCAAGGACGTTCTGCAGGTTGTGCTCGCCAAAGAGCGGGATGTCTCCCACCGGCAGCACCGATGTCACCGTCCCCGCGTCGACGAGCACGACGTCGTCTCCGCGCCGCGTCGCGCCGTCGGTGATGCCCTGATCGAGGCCGAAGTGGTGTACGCGGCAGTGAGCCGCGGACGCCATCCTTCGGGTCACCGGGTCATCGAAACCGAGGACAGCGTCATCGAGCGCGAAGCGCACCAGACGCCCCTTGGTCTCGGCGTATGCAGCGAAATCTCCGTGGCGGTCGAGGTGATCCGGCGTGACGTTGAGCACGCAAGCGATCGCACAGCGTGGCTCGGGCACCGATTCGATCTGGAACGACGAAAGTTCGAGAACCACCCAGTCCGCGTCGCCGACCGTGTGCAGACGGTCGAGCATGGTCGCGCCGATGTTGCCGCCGAGGTGGACCTGCTCGCCGGCGCGCTCGAGGATCGCGGCAACGAGCGCGGTGGTCGTGGTCTTGCCATTGGTGCCGGTGATGCCGCAGATGCGGGCGCGGCAGCGTTCGAAGACGAGGTCCATCTCGCTGCGTACGGGCACACCGTGGGCGCGAGCGATCTGGAGCTCGGGAGCATCCCACCGGACACCGGGACTCGGACAGACCATGAGCGCGTCCGCGGCGATGTCCTCCGGGTAGCCGCCGAGCCGGACCTCGACCTCCGCCGGGAGGAGCGCGGTGCGCTCCCGGAGGGCCAGCCCGTCTGCGCGATCGACGAGCACGACCTGGTTCCCCTCCCTGGCGAGCGTCACCGCGCAGGCGAGACCGCTGCGCCCGGCTCCGATCACCACGACCGGCTTCCCCGTCACGAGACCGGGCCGGCGACCCGGGCGAAGAGCACGGTGATCGCAGTGCCGACCGCCGCCGCGGCGGCGAACGCCGCGACCAGGCGCTGCTCCCGGAGTCCGAGCTCCTCGAAGTGATGGTGAATCGGGCTCGCGCGGAGCACACGCGTGCCGAACCGGCGAATCGCCGTGACGTTGACGACGACGCTCGCCGCCTCCACGACGAAGACGATGCCGAGCACGGGGAGCAACCAGATCAGGTGGAGCTCGACCGTCAGGGCGACGATCGCGCATCCCAGTGCGAGCGAGCCCGCGTCGCCCATGAACACCCGGGCGGGAAACCAGTTGAAGAGCAGGAATGCGACCACGGACCCGGCGAGGGCGGCAGCGAGGATCGCAACCGAAAGGTCATGGCGCGAGACCGCGATGATCGCGATGCCGACGAGCACGAGCGAGGTGCACGAGGCAGCCAGCCCGTCGACGCCGTCGGTCAGGTTGACCGCATTGCTGGTCGCGACCACAGCGATTGCCACCACGACGGCCAGTCCCCAGCCGAGGTTGGGCGCTCCCAGTCCAGGAAAGAACTGATGGGTGAACCCTGAGATGGTGAGCCCGATCCCGACCAGCACACCGGTGACACCCTGGAGCCCGAGCTTCTGATAGACGGAGAGGCCGAGCCGCTTGGCGTCGTTGATGTTGACGACGTCGTCGAGACCGCCCGCGATGGCGCCGGCAAGCAAGGCGAAGATGGCGACGAACCCCTGTCGCGAGCGATCCACCGCAAGCCAGGCCACGATCACGATCACGCAGAAGAGGGCGCCGCCGAGCGTGGGAGTGCCTTCCTTGGCGCGATGGCTCGCCGGGCTGTAGGAGGCGACATGCTGACGCGCTCCGAACCTGACCAGCAGGCCGATGAACACCGGGTAGAGGACCACCCCGGCGACGAAGGCGATCACGCCGACGGCGATCGTCTCCTTCACGGTTCGATCCGCCAGGTTTCGATCATCAATTCGGCCATCTGCTTCCAGATCGGCGCCGCGAGGATCGAGCCGAAGCGGTTACCCGCGTTCACCTGGGGGCTGTTCAGGATGACCATCATGGTGAACCGAGGGTTGGTCGCCGGCATGAAGCCGACGAACGATGCGACCACGTTCGGCCCGTAGCCTCCCCCGTTGGGGAGCGCGACCTGCGCCGTCCCGGTCTTGCCGGCGATCTCCATGCTGTATCCGGGGATCTTGGCCCGCTTCCCTTCGGAGCCGGGATCGTTCACCACACCGACCATCATGTGGGCGAGGGTATTCGCAGCAGTGGCCGACATGACGCGCCGGGTCTCCGGAACGAACGCCGTGGTGGTTCCGGTATTGGGGTTGAGGATCGCATTGACCGCGTGAGGCTGGACCCAGACGCCGCCGTTGGCGACGGCGTTCACCGCCGCCAGCATCTCCACCGGCGTGGTCACGAGGCCCTGCCCGAACGTGGCTTCGGCGTACCTGAGCGGGTTCCACGACGTCTCCGGCGCGAGCGGGTCGTTGACCTCGCCGGCCAGATCGATCCCGGTCGGCGCGCCGATCCCGAAGGCGAGCAGGTTGTTGTAGAAGGCGTTCTCGCCCTCCATCTTCATGGCGTCGATGGCTCCGTTGTTGAGTGAGTCGTCGAGCACCCACTGCATGCTGACATTGCCGTGGGAGCGGCGATCCCAGTCATGGATGAGGAAGCCGTCGATGCGCTGTTGCTTCTCGTCGATGACCGTGCTCGGTGTGAACGCATTGTGGTTGAGGCCGCCCGCGAAGGTGATGACCTTCATGATCGAGCCGGGCTCGTAGGGCTGTGTCACCGCCAGGTCGCGGAAGTCCGCGATGTTCGCGGACGCGTAATCGTTGGCGTTGTAGGACGGGTACTGTGCCCAGGCGTCGATCGCTCCCGTCTTGGTGTCCATGATCATCAGCGTCCCCGACGTCGACTTCGAGGCCATCACGCCGTTGGCGAGTGCAAGGTCGGCGTCGTACTGGATCCGCGAGTCGAGCCCGAGCTCCAGGTTATCGCCATTTTGGGCAGGAACCATCTGCTGGCGTCCGAGCACGATGGCATTGCCGTTGACGTCGGTCAGGGTCGACTCGTTTCCGTTCACGCCGGAGAGGATGGAGTTGTAGTACCCCTCGAGACCGTACTGACCGACCCCGGCGGCGTTGACGAAGCCGAGCAGGTTGGCCGCGAACGAATCGCCGGGGACCCCCGAGGAGTTGTATACGCTCTCCTCGGAGGGAACCGTCCCGATGCCGCTCAGCCCGAGCGCCTGGAGCTTGTCATTGACGTCCTGCGAGACCGCCTTGGCGAGATAGTCGAATTGATTGGGTTGATTCAAGGCGCGGAGGATCTGTGCCGAGCTCAGCTGCAGGATCGGGGCGAGCTGACCCGCAACCTGGGTGCGATCGGCGGCCGGCACCAGCGCCGGGTCGGCGAAGACGTCGAACACCTGGATGTTGCTGACCAGCACGCGTCCAGTGCCGTCGAGGATCACGCCGCGGGTGGCGTGCAGGCTGACCGACGTCGTGTGCGACTCCGCGGCGGCCCGGGCAAGCGACCTGCCCTGGATGACCTGGACCTGGACGAGCCGGCCGAAGACGGCGGTGGCCATGCCGAGAAAGGCGAGGACCAACCACAGCCCGCGGCGGCGAAGGTCGGGTGCGTCGGTGAACGCATGGGCGTGCGCTGACTGCGCCGACCGCGGCGAGCGCCGGCGCGGATTCATCGACCGCTGCCGCTCCCGTCGAACGCGCCGTCGAGCGCGCCGACGAGCTGCTGCAGCGTGCCGTTGGTGTCGCTTCCTGTGAGCTGCTCAGCCGGAGGTGAGGTGATGACGTTGTGGGGAGCAGCGGCAACGACGGCCCACTTTGCGGCCGGACGCATGCCCATGTCCTGCGCCGCGGCGATGATCCGTTCGGAGGACTCAAGGCGGGAGAGCTCGGCCCCGAGCTGCGAGTCGAACGCGATCAACTGCTGCTGCTTGGCTTCGAGGCGTGTTGCCTGATACGTCGCCGTGGTCACGTGCGCGGTCTGATTGACGTACGCGATCCCGATGCCGGCCGCGATGGCGATCACCGGCAGCAACGGCAGGGGCGTGCGCGGTCCGCCACGGCGGATGCGCAACCGTCGAACCAGCGGTTCGAACGGAACGTCGTCGACGCCGGCAGCCGTCGGAATCGACCCGCGGTCGACGCCAGGTGCGAAACGCAAATGGGGCACTGCCCTGATCTCCAGTGGTGAGACGTTGAGGTGGACGATGGAGGGGCACCGACGGTGCCGGCCGGCGAAGTGGCGGGGAGAGCCGCGCCGCGCGCGACTCTCCCCTGGGTCGCGAGGTGAGGCGAGGAAAGATCCGGGTGCTCGTCACCCCTCGGTGGCGAGCTTCTCCGCAACCCGAAGGCGCGCCGAGCGTGATCTCGGATTCGTGGCCAGTTCGGCCGAGTCGGGACGAATCACCTTGCGGGTGAGGAGAAAGAGTGTGGCCCGGTGGACGCAGGTGCAGTGGGGCTGTTGGGGCGGACAGACACAATTCTGAGCTGCGACGTGGAGTGCGTTCTTGACAAGGGTGTCCTCGAGAGAGTGGAAGGAGATGACCCCAAGACGCCCACCGGGCCGGAGGATGCTGATTGCTGCCTGCAGGCCTCGTTCGAGGCTTTCGAGCTCGTGGTTCACCGCGATGCGAAGCGCCTGGAAGGTGCGCGTCGCCGGGTGGATCCGCTTCGGCCAGAACCGCCGCGGCACCACCTGCTCGACGAGCTCACGGAGCTGCGTTGTGGTGGTGATCGGCGATCGCTCGCGGGCTCTGACGATTCGGTTCGCGATCGATCGTGCGAAGCGCTCATCGCCGTAGTCACGAATCATCGACGTCAGCTCGTCCGCCGTCAGCGAGTCGACGAGTTGGGCGGCGGTGACGCCGGAGCTCGGGTTCATGCGCATGTCGAGCGGCCCGTCGAAGCGGAAGCTGAAGCCGCGGGCCGGGTCGTCGAGCTGGAGTGACGAGATCCCGAGGTCGAAGACGACGACGTCCGCGGCCGTCACGCCGAGTGCGTGAACGATGGCCTCGAGGTCGGCGAAATCACCCTGGGCGATCTCGACGGCGCCGCTCGCTCCGAAACGGGCACGACCGGCGTCGACAGCGTCCTGATCGCGATCGATCGCGATCACCCGGCCGCCTGGGGAGACGCGCTCGAGGAGCGCGGCCGTGACCCCGCCGGCGCCGAGCGTGGCGTCGACGGCGATCTGCCCAGGCCGGGGCTGCAGGCTCTCTATGAGGGGTGTGAGAAGGACCGGCCGGTGGCCAGCGCCGTCAGGCGACGTGGTACCGGGCGTGGCGTCGTGGAGAGTCCCCAAGCCGGCCACGAGCGACAGGGGGATGGTCATGGTTCGAGGCGGATCCGTCTGGGGCGCTCACGCCGGTGACGGAGAAGCGGACGTCCCGCGCTGATGGACCAGATCCCAGACCTGGGTGAATTCGGCGGGGCTGAGCTCCGCCTGCTCGGATTGCCAGAGGGCATCCGCGACCACCTCGACACCGGTGTCGAGGCCAACGAAGACGACCTGGTCGACGATCTGGGCAAATGCGCGCTGCGGCGCCGACAGCAGCAGGCGACCCTGCGTGTCGATCTCGAGGAGTGAACTGTTCCCGGTCAGCCAGCGCATGAACCGGCGCTCCTGAGCCGGGGTCTCGGCTGTCCGCCGGAAGAGTTCCTTCTGCACTGCCCACTGGTCGGGGGGCCAGATCATCAGGCGGCTCTCGGGTCCTGGGGCGACGACGCTGCCCTCGGGCAGGAAGCGGCGCAGCTGGGCGGGAATGGCGACCCGTCCCTTCTCGTCGATGTGATGCCGGTACGTTCCACAGAACGTCACCGGAGCACTCACGTCGAGTCGCGACTGCTCGAGCCTCACCGTCGTCACGTCGGTATCCCCACTACTCACCACTTTTCTCCACCGGCGCGCCGAACCCTAACAGTTATGTGGTGAGGCGTCAACGCAAACAAATGTACGCTGTACCTCTCGCCGGATCGGCGTCAGGCGTCGTACCGCGGCGTCTCGGCGAGCAACGCGGAGAGGTCGGCTCCCTCGGTCAGCTGATCCGGCTCGGCGCCCCTCCGGAGCAGCACCGCTCCACCGGTCCCTCGAAGGTGCATCGCGGGACCGTCGACCTCGAGCCAGCTCTGCTCGCGGAGCGCCATCACGATGACGTCGTTCTCCTCAAGGAACTCGCGCAGGCGCTCCTCTCGGGTCTCGCCAACACGCGCCTCGGGTGGCGGGGGATCGATGTAATGGGGGTTGATCTGGAACGGCACCAGGTCGAACGCCACGAAGCTGGGTGGCTGCACGATCGGCATGTCGTTGGTCGTGCGGATGGTCGGGCACGCCACGTTGGCACCCGCGCTGGCGCCGAAGTACGGGATACCACGGTCGATCGCCGTTCGAACCGGCCCGATGAGCGAGAGCCGGTGGAGGGCGCTGACGAGCCGGAAGCTGTTGCCGCCGGTGACGAAGATCGCCTCGGCATCAGCGATCGCCTCCGCAGGATCAGCGAAGGTGTGGACGCCGGTGATCTCGACACCGTGCGGCGAGAGCCATTCGGTGAATCGGGCCGTCGCGCGATCGTGATCGCTCTGGGCGTACGGGATCATCACCGCTCGACGGGCACCCCGGAGATGTTCGAGCACCGCCGGCCGCGCCGAGGTGACGTCGCCGCCGGCGTGAAGGATGAGACGTCTGGACATGCGTGCCGCGACCTCCTTGGCGATGAGCCGTTGTCAGCAGGCCCAGAGGATAAACTCGACACGCAAGCCGGCCAGACGGTCGCGGGCGCACGCCGCCCGAGGAAAGTCCGGGCTCCGCAGAGCAGGGCGCTGGGTAACGCCCAGTCGGGGTGACCCGAAGGAGAGTGCCACAGAAATGACACAGCCCCGGACCCGTCCGGGGCAACGGTGAAATGGTGGGGTAAGAGCCCACCGGCGGCCGGGTGACCGGCCGGCCAGGTAAACCCCGCCCGGAGCAAGGCCGAACCGAGACCGAGCGCTTCGGCGCTCAGGAGTTGCTCGCTTCCCGCGTCTCAGGTGGGCCGCTCGAGGCGCCGGGTAACCGGCGTCCCAGATGGATGACCGTCCCTCGTCCGCCGTGCGGTCGAGGACAGAACCCGGCTTATCGGCCGGCTTGCACTCCCCTCGCCGCTCCCGCCAGGATGCGCTGCGTCTCCGCGACAGCGAGTGCATCAACGCGCTCGTTCCCGGGAATGCCACTGTGGCCACGGACGTGCTCGAATCGCACCCGCGCGTCGACGAGTGGATCGATCGTCGGGTAGAGGTCGAGGTTCTTCTTGCGCTTCCACGACCCGGTGAGCCAGTTGATGACCCCGAGGCTGTCGGTGCGCACCACGATTCGCCATCCGGGGTCGTCCCCGATGCGTGCCCTGATGCGGCGCAGGGCTTCGCGTACAGCTTTCAACTCCTCACGATTGTTGGTCGTCTCGAGACCACCGCCGGCGGCTTCGTCGACGGCGCCGTCAGGCCATTCGACGCGGTAGGCCCACGCACCGGCTCCGGGGTTTCCGGAGCAGGCGCCGTCGGTGTAAGCGACCACGGTCGCGGTCATGGGGCGAGGATCCGATCACAGTTCGCGCACTGGGTCAGCCCGCTCCCGGTGCGCACCGCACGGCGTTCCTCGTTGGAAACCGGCATGTGGCAGCCCGCGCAGAAGTCACCCGCCAGCCCGGTCACCGCGGGGCGTCGATGAGCGGCGATTCGCGCGTACAGCGACAGGTCGGCGGGATCGGTCTCGGCACGCAGCGCGTCGCGCTCGGCGTCCAGCACGTCGCGCTCGGCAGTCAGCGTTGCAAGGCGCGCGCGCAGCGGATCCATCGCGTCGTTTCGCTGCGCCTCGCGTGTGGCCACGGCCGCGGACGCACTTCGGAGACGCTCGAGGGCGCCGTCCACCTGCACCATCTGCTCGAGCGCGTCGTCCTCGGCCGTGGACAACTTCGCGCGCAACACGTCCACCTCGCGTTGCATCTCCATGAGCTCGGCGGGGTTGCGCACCGTGCCGCTGTAGAGCCGGCGGTCCAGCTCACGCATGCGCGCCTGCAGCGAGGCCGCCTCGAGCTCCGCCAGCTTTGCTCCCGATCCGCGTGTCCTGTGCTCCTCCTGCGCTGCTGCCTCGGCGGCACGGAGACGGTCGAGCTCGGGATCACCACGCAGTGCCGCCTCGACCGTGGCGATGTCCGCGATGAGAGTCACGATCCGATCGTCGATCTGCTGAAGGCTGAGCAGCGCCGAAGCGCGGCTCACGCCGCCACCTCGTGAGAGACGCGCGCAAGATTCCATAGCGCCTGTCGCGCGGCACCGGAATCGATCGAGTGCGCCGCGACCGCGACACCGTCGAGCAGGCTGGTGACGTGGTCGGCCGCAACCAGGACGGCAGCCGCATTGAGGAGCACCACGTCGCGGCGGGCTCCAAGCTCGCCGTCGAGGACCGAGCGGATGGTCGCGGCATTCGCGGCTGCGTCTCCGCCTCGAACCGCGTCGACGGGCGCCGCCTCGAGGCCCACGTCGCGCGGATCGAGGATGAACTCGCGAACGCCTGCAGCGGTCACCTCGTGGCAGCGCGCGGGCCCGGCAACGCCGAGTTCGTCGACACCGTCCGGACCGGAGAAGACGAGTGCGTGGACGTGACCCAGGCGGTGCAGCACCACCGCCATCATCGGCGCCAGGCTCGCATTCGACACACCGAGAGATTGGTGGCGAACCCGTGCGGGGTTCGCGAGCGGGCCGAGGACGTTGAACACCGTCCGAATCCCCAGCTCACGACGGACGGGACCGACGTGGCGCAGCGCCGGATGAAAGTCTGGCGCAAACAGGAAACCGATGCCCGCTTCCTCGACGCAGCGGCGAACGCCGTCGGGCGACAGCGAGATGACCACACCGAGCGCCTCGAGCACATCGGCACTGCCGCACCGCGAGGACTGCGCACGATTGCCGTGCTTTGCGACCGGGCACCCAGCCCCGGCCGCGACCAGGGCGGCGGCAGTGGAGATGTTGAACGTCCCAGCCCCGTCCCCGCCGGTGCCGCACGTGTCCACCGCTTCGACCGGGAGGGTGACCTGGGTTGCGTGTGCGCGCATGGATTCGACCATGCCGGCAAGCTCGTCGACCGTCTCGCCCTTGGTGCGCAGCGCCGCAACGAGCGCTCCAACCTGGGCTGGTGTTGCCTCACCTTCCATCATCGTGTCCATCACCGCCCGGGCGGTGGGGACGTCCAGGGATCGGCCGGTGACGACCGTCTCGAGTGCCTGCCGCATCACCTCCTCGCCCATGGCGGGCGACGGTAGCACCGAGCGTCCCGAGGGCGATCCATATACTCGCAAGCGTGACCGCCCGAACCCTCGAGCCCTTCGATCCGGACGTCGTCCGTCCCTGGAAGCTGGGTGACGGTCCGCGCGCGGCGCTGCTGATCCACGGGTTTGCGAGCACCCCCCCGGAGCTGCGCCGCCTCGGCGACGTACTTGCCGCCAACGGGTTCCGCTGCCAGGCGCCGGTGCTTCCCGGCCATGGGACGACTCCCCATGACCTCGAACGCACTCGCTGGCAGGATTGGGCGGCCTGCGTCGAGACCGCGTTCGACGACCTGGCCGCGGAAACTGACGACGTCATGGTGGTGGGTCAGTCGATGGGCGGCACCCTGGCGCTGCACCTCGCGGCGCACGATCTGCGTGTTCGCGCCGTGGCGACGCTGGCAGCACCCGTCTGGCTCAGCGGGCCGCTTGCGCCGCTGCTCCCGCTGCTCAAGCGCGTGGTGCGCTGGCACCGTGCCGGAGACGATGTCGATCTCTGGCATCCCGAGGCGGTCGAGGAGCTGCATAGTTACGGCATCCGCCCCACGCGGAGCATCGACGAGCTCCGCCGGCTGTGCGCCGTGGTTCGCAATGAGCTTGCCGAGATCCGCGCTCCGGTGCTCGTCATCCACGGCGAACGTGACCGATCCATCGACCCGCGGTGTGCGCGCGAGATCACGCGACGGCTGGTGGGCAGCGCGCACGTGGAGCTCGAGCTGCTGCCTCGAAGCGGCCATGCGATCTCCGTTGACGTCGACCGCGACAGCGTCAATGCCCAGATCCTGCAATGGTTCGAGCGCTTCGCACCGGCGGTGCGTGCGGCTGCCGCCGCGGGACAATGAGTCAGCCGGAATCGCGGGTGGATTCCAGCAATCGCGCGGCCAGCTCCGGGTCGATGACCGGATTCGCCGGCGGGCCTTGGTCGAGGTCGCGATGACGCTTCGAGGTGTGCCGCTGCGGTGTTTTGGCGGTTTCACGGGCCGCGTCACGGATGACATCGCCGCACGCAGCACAGCGGAGGACGGCGGCCGACGTTCCCTGGCCCGCGTACTCGCGGTGCGAGAAGCGCACCTCCCCGCCGCACTTCGCACACCGCCGCCGCGGCCGGGGCACGGGCTGCGCTTCGCCGCTCATCGACCCAAGCGTACGGCCTTGACCGCGCGTTCAGCCTGCACGGCGCCCGCGTGACGACCACTGCGTCCATCGTCGATCGGCTCCGCAGCGCCGTGAGCAAACCCGAGGGCACGATGCCGCCGTCGCCGGACGGCCTCCGTCCAGCATCGGTGCTCCTCCTCTGCGACCCGACGACGCCCGGCGTGCCCCTCCTCTTCGTGCTCCGATCGGAGGAGCTTCGCCAGCACCCGGGGCAGATCGCCTTCCCTGGCGGAGGCGCAGAGCCGTCCGACACTGACGTGGTCGAGACGGCACTCCGCGAGGCGGGCGAGGAGCTCGGGATCCAGCCCGAAAGCGTCGAGGTCCTCGGGTTGCTCTCCCCCTTCTCGACCATCGTCTCGGGGCGCTGGCTCACCCCTGTCGTCGGCCTGCAGCAGGGGCCGATCGAGTTCCGGACAGACGACTTCGAGGTCGCAGAGTGGTTTCAAATCGATATCGCAGATCTGCTGGTCGCGCCCCATACGGTGCGTGAGATCGAACGCGACGGCATGCGCGGACGCGTGCATTACTACGAGGCGGCTGGTCGCGTGATCTGGGGAGTCACCGGTGCGATCCTGCACGAGTTCCTCGAGCGACTCGGGAGGATCGACTGACCGTTAGCTCGACGCGGCGATGATCTTCTGGTCCTGCGCCAGCGCCACAGCGCCCGCGAATGTCGGATCGACGGGTGCCGCAGAGTTGACGAGCAGGACAACCGCGATGACATCGCCGTCCTGAAACGCGATGCCGATCTGACTGTAGCCGGCTGACGTCGTGCCGGTGAATTCATCGACCTGGCACCCGAGACCGGCCGGCGACGAGGTGCTCGTGACTGTCGCAAACTGCGTCTTGGCGGCATCGCGCAGTTGCGGATAGTCGGCAGTCGCCGTCTGCGTCGAGGCATCGAGGACGACGTCGTCCTCGATGCGATACGTGTTGCTGCTGTTGGCGAATCCCCGTTGATCGGTGTTCGCGGTGTTGTTCATCCGGCCGTCACTGATCTGCGCCAGCACCGGACCGCCCGACGGCAGGTCGGTGGCAGCCAGCGCGAGGTGGGTGGCCGGTGCATGAGCGGAGCTCACCTGAGGATTCGCACACGCCACTGTGGATGCGGAGGCCGACGGCCCATCGGCTGTGGCGTTCGACGTCGCGGTGGCCGGCGCGGCGCTGCCGCAGCCCGCGGTTGCGAGAGCAAGCCCGCAGGCGCAGAGCACCGGTGACATGCGTATGGCGTGATTCATTCTCATCGTCCCCTCGCGCCCACCGTAGCACAGGGTCCCCGAATCAGCGGTAGCGGGGATGTACCACAAACGGGTTGACGCGCATCTCCTCATCGACAGTCGTGCGCTGCCCGTGACCAGGGTAGACGACGGTCTCGGGGGGGAGCGTGTAGAGACGATGCTCGATCGAAAACATGAGCGCGGGCAACGACCCGCCGGGAAGATCGCAGCGGCCCACGCCGCGATGGAAGAGCGTGTCCCCGGAGAGCAGATCCGGTCCGACGCGGAAGCACACCGAGCCGCGTGTGTGCCCTGGCGTATGCAGCACCTCGATATCGAGCTCGTGCCAGCGCAGCATGTCGCCATCCTTCAGATCCTGCTCACAAACAACATCCGGGAGGTCATCCGGGACACCGGGAAGGTATCGGACGGCCTCGAGTTGCTCGCGATCATCGGGATGAATCGCCGCCTCGCAACCGAATGCGGCCTTGATCGCCGGAACGCCGCTGACGTGATCGGGATGGCCGTGGGTGAGCAGGATGCGGTCGCAGCGCAATCCGCGTTTCTCGAGCAAGGCCATGGTTTGCGGATGCTGCAGCCCGGGATCGACGACCAGCACGTCGGGGGTATCGCGGCGGTGGAGCACGTAGCAGTTCTGGTCAAACATCGGATCGACGACGATGGCCAGTTCGACCAGGTCTCTCAGCGTCTCGGTCACGACGGGAAGATTACGCGGGGCCGGCGTTGATCGGCCCGAGCACGTCGGCACTGGTGATCGGGAGCACGAATCCCGCACCCTGGCGTTCGCGCCGGCGCGGTGCGTCCGACTCGACCAGGGCGCGGTCGAGCACCTCACCGACGTTGTCGACTGGAACAACCTCGATCGCATCGAGGATCTCCTTGTCGACCTCGTACAGATCGCGCAGGTTCTTGGACGGCAGGATGAACGTCTTCAGTCCGGAACGATGCGCCGCGAGCAGCTTGTCCTTCACGCCACCGATGGGAAGCACCTTGCCACGCAAGGTGACCTCGCCGGTCATCGCAAGGTCGCGTCGCACCCTGCGCGAGGATGCGACCGATACCATCGCCGTCGCCATGGTCACGCCCGCCGACGGACCGTCCTTGGGGATTGCGCCGGCTGGAACGTGCACGTGAATCGCGTGGGTGTCGAAGAAGTCTCGTGGCGCGCCGTACTCGACTGCATGCACCTTCGCCCAGGACAGCGCTGCACGGGCCGACTCCTCCATCACACTCCCGAGCTGGCCGGTCAGCACGAGGTCGGGTTTGGTCTCGATGGCGAGCGCCTCGACGGTGATGATGTCGCCACCCACCTCGCTCACCACAACACCGGTCACAGCGCCGATCTCGTCCTGCTCCTGCGCCTCACCGTAGTCGTGACGCCGGGGGCCGAGCATGTCGGACAGATCGTTGGGCGTGATGACCACCGGTGGCGTCGCGCCGGCGGCGAGCTTGCGCGGGACCTTGCGCGCAACCTCGGCGATCGTCCGATCGAGCTGCCGGACGCCCGCCTCTCGCGTGTAGCCATGCAGCATCGCGACGATGGTCTCGCGCGAAATCTGCAGCTCATTGACGTCGAGCGAGTGCTGATCCAGCTGTCGCGGAACGAGATGGCGCTCCGCGATCTGCACCTTCTCCTGCTCCGTGTATCCGGTGATGCGGATGATCTCCATCCGGTCGCGCAGCGGCGGGCTGATCGTCTCGGCAATGTTTGCCGTGGTGATGAACAGCACCTGCGAGAGGTCATACGGGACCTCGAGATAGTGGTCGCTGAACTCCCAGTTCTGCTCCGGATCGAGCACCTCGAGCAGCGCAGCCGACGGGTCACCCCGAAAATCCGCCCCGACCTTGTCGATCTCGTCGAGCATGATCACCGCGTTGCGCGTCCCGGCGGTGCGCATCGACTGGATGATCCGGCCCGGGAGCGCGCCGATGTACGTTCGCCGGTGGCCGCGGATCTCCGCCTCGTCGCGGATGCCGCCGAGGCTCATGCGCACGAACTTGCGGTCGAGAGCACGCGCTATGGACCGACCGAGCGATGTCTTGCCGACTCCCGGGGGGCCGACGAAGCAGAGGATCGGGGTCTGCAATGTGCGCCGCTTATGAGGCGCGAGTGCGGCGGGTCCTGTCGGCGCGGATTCGCGCTCGTCGGGCGACTCAGGAGCGGGTGGCGACGCGGGGGGCTGCGCCGATCCGTGGCTGGGCGCCGAGCTGGGCGGTCCCAGAACATCGGACGACGTGGAGTCAGACCCGGCCTCGGAGCGGCGAGGGGTCCCCGCGTCGACAGGACGCGCGCACTCCGAATCGGCTTTCCCACGAATCCGCTCCCGAACAGCGAGCCACTCGAGAATGCGGTCCTTCACTTTCGTGAGGCCGTAATGATCTTCGTCGAGGATTCGCGCAGCCGCCTCGATGTCGAGAGTCTCGGCGGGGGGATCGATCCAGGGGAGATCGAGGAGCCAGTCGACCCACGTGCGAACCATGCCCATCTCCGGGGATGCGCTCGGGATCTGCTCGAGGCGGTGGACTTCCTTCAGGACGCGCTGCTTGACGTTGTCGGGCATACCCGCTTTCTCGACGCGTGCGGAGAGATCCTCGTCGTCCTCACCGGCGTCGTCGAGCTCGGACAGTTCCTTGCGGATGGCCCGCAACTGCTCGCGCAGGATGTGCTCGCGCTGCGAGTTGTTGATCGTCTTCTGAACGTCCTCGTGAATCTTGGTGCGAAGCTGGGCGACCTCGACCTCGCGCGCGAGCAGCGGGATCAGGGTGCGAAGGCGAGCGATCGTGTCGGTCTCCTGGAGCAGCGCGACGCGGTCGCCGAATCCGAAGTCCGGACACGTGCTGGCGATGTCGGCGATCAGCTCGGCTTGGGACGCACGCGCCATGGCGACGGCCGTATCGGCTCCCACCTGAGCGCCGGCGTTGACGTACTCGGCAAAGAGCGTCCGAACCGATCCGAAGAGTGCGTCGACCTCGGTGCCTTCGACGACGTCGACGGGGACCGGGGTGACCGTGGCGATCCACGCGTCTCCCGAGGCGTCGAATGCGTCGATGCGCACGCGCTCCTTGCCCTCGACCAGCGCGTGCGCGCCCCCACCCGGCAAGCGCCGGAACGCCCCGACGTGGGCGATGACGGCGATCGTGTGCACGTCATCGATCGAAGCGTCGTCACGCTCGGCATCGCGCTGGATGGCGAGCACGACGCGCCCGTCCCCGTTCACCGCCGCCTCCAGCGCCGCGACCGACCGAGGCCGGCCCGCGGCCAGCGGCGCGAGCTGCGACGGAAAGACGACGTTGTCGCGGAGGGGGACCGCCGGGAGCGTCAGCGTTGCGGCGGCAGGTGCGGCTGGAATCGGGTCGGCAGCCGCCGGCGGCTCGACATCGGGCATCCAAAGAGAATAGCCGGGCGCTTGTGGCGTCAAACCTCGATGGCGAGCCCCGTCTCCCAATCGCGACGCCACGCAGCCGCGAAGTACGCGGCAGCTCCAGCGTGCTCCACGCGCATCGCCACCTCCCAGCTGCCGCCGAGGCCCGGGGCGCTCCAGTTCGCCGAAGCGATCAGCACCGATCCGTCGGCCACCAGGCCCTTGGCATGCCCCGACGTCGATCGCCTGGGGTCCATCTGGCGGACCGCGAAGGGGAGGGTCGCGAGGCGGCGAGCGACGGCAGGATCCGGGGCGCTGCCGAGCAGCAGCGCGCATGCGACCCCGCGTGACGACGCTCGGATCATGCGATCGAGCAGTTCGCGAACCGGTGGGGCTTCGGGCCGCACGTACGGCACAGTCACCAGCAAACGGCGCCGGGCCGCCGACGCCATCGCGGCAACGGCCTCCCCAACGGCGGCGCCACCGACGACGAGGCCGAGCCGGCGCGAGCTGGTGTGCACCACTCGCGGCGCCACCTGGGGAATGGGCATGCCGACGGGTGGCGCGGCCAGCCGGGGCGCTGCTGCCCATGCTGCCGGAGGCCGGGCGGCCGTGCCCCAGTGCGCGGCAAACGCGTCGGCGGCTGCATGACGGACACCCCTCGACCTGGTCGCTGTGATCCACCATTCGCGGGTCCCGGCAAGCGGCACGCCGGCGGGCGGAAACCGCAGGTGGCGATCCCGCGGTGCATCACGCCAGATGAGGTTCCCGGTGCCGACGGCCACTGTCGAATCGACGATCAGCAGCTTGCCGTGTGCACGGTCGGAGCCCTGACCGGCAACGCGGCACTCCGCCCCCGCTTGGGACAGGGCTCGTGCCGTCGCGGCATTGCCGTCGGATGCGTGAGCGTCGAGCACAACGCGAACGCGAATCCTGCGCTCGGCGGCTCTGACCAGTGCCCACCGATACGAGGGGCCAACCTCGTAGATCGCAGCGTCGACGGATTGCCGCGCACCGCGGAGCAAGCGCATCAGCACCGTCCCGGCTGAGTCAGGACCGAGCGCGCAGGTCAGCAAGGTCATGGAGCGAAGGGCGCCCTCGGACGGATGCGACGCATGTCGAAACGCTACGTGCTCAACTCGCCCTCGAGACGCACGATGCCGCTCGATGGGTGGTCGACCTCGCGGCGACGCGCCGCTACGCCGTAGCGGGTCCGACGCGTGCAGAAAGCTTCTGCAACTCCTCGTGGTGCCGCTTGACGTTGGCGATGACGTCGTCGAGCACCGTGTCCTGCGCCTGAAGATGCGACTGCAGCTGCAGGCATTCGCTGAGGATTGCCTCGGCGTCGTTATACGTCTGCTCGGACCGCTTGTCTGACGCCTTGCCCTGGATGTTCTGGCCAACGATGATGATGGGCAGCAGCACCAACTGGATGAACGTCTGGGCGATCCACGCGACGATGACGATGGCCTGTCCGCTGGAAATGGCGGCCGGGAGGCTGATCAGCGCGATCAGCGTGAAGATATACGCGCACCACATCGTCCCGACCACCGCGGTGATGATCAGCGCGACCCGGCCGTTGACGCCGACCCGCTCGTCGTTGACGTGTACGGGCCGCTCGCTCTTGCGCTGCGCAATGCGCGGATGTGGAATGTGCTGGAAGAGCTCTTCCACCCTGGGGATGGATGCTGGCCGTATGGGTTGGTCGGTCATCGCAGATCTCCTCGCGGTGGGCGCTCGGAGTTGAGTGCCCGATCGCGCGGTATCGTGAACGATGCGCGAGGGTTTGAGCGGGAGCCCGGCGAAGATCAGCCGCGTCGTCGCGCCATGGCCGGCGGCCGCGAGCGGCGCAGGCTCCACGCCGGTTGCCGCTCCACGAATTCGTACATCGCGGCAGGACGTCCCGGGCCGCCTTTGGCGAGCGTTCCGGTGGCGCGCACCAGGCCCGATTGCTCGAGCTCGCGCCGGAAGTTCGACGGCTCGTAGGTCACGCCGCTGATGGCCTCGAAGACCCGCCTTGCCTGCGGCATCGTGAAGCATTCCGGGAGCAGACCGACGGCGATGTTCGACCACCAGAGCTTTCCTCGCAGACGTTCCACCGCGTCGGCCACGATCCGCTGGTGGTCGAATCCCAGGGGAGGGAGTGCGTCGACCGGCTCCCATCGGGCGCTCGATTCGTCCGCCCTGAGCACGGCAGCATCGATGAGCGCCAGGTAGCCGACGGTCGGGATCCACCCTCGCGGATCGCGCTCCGGGTCTCCGTAGGTCTCGAGCTGTTCGAGGTAGACGGCACCGACGCCCGTCTTCTCGGTGAGCTTGCGCTGCGCGGTTTCTTCGGGTCGCTCGGTGGGGCTCATGAAGCCACCCGGGAGCACCCATGTCCCCGCAAACGGCGCCTCGGCGCGCTGCACCAGGAGCACGTGGAGACGCCTCGAGAGCGGTGCGAGCACCACGGGGACCGCGTAGACGCCGGCCGGGGCTGGAAATCCGGACGAGTTGACGGCGGTCATGGCGGCGGCAATCCCGGCGTCTGCAGCTGATGGCATCGCGATTGATTGTGGCGACGCGCTAGGCTGCACGTCGATGGAGAGTGGGAATATCGCCACGGCGGAAGGCTTCCGCACCGCCTACGCCGAGATCTTCTCGAACGTCGGCGCGCTCGCAGCCTCGCTGGACGACGAGCTGGCGATGCTCCCCACGGGGTGCCCCGGCTGGACGGTGCGGGATCATGTCGCCCACATCACCGATCTCGAGAGCATCCTCATCGGGCGCCCGCGGGTCGAACACGTGGTTCCCGAAGGGCTCACATACATCCGTAATCAGCCCGGGGTATTCATGGAGATCGGGATCGACGCCCGCCGGAAAGAGCCCTTGGCAGACCTGCTGGCCGAGTACCGCGACGTGACCGCCGAGCGGCTGGCCCGCCTCGCAACGCTCGAGGACGCTCAACTCGACCAGATGGGCCGCGGCTTCTTCGGCGAGTCCAAGGTCCGCTCGCTGCTCGCCATTCGTGTCTTCGACCTCTGGTGTCACGAGCAGGACATCCGCCGAGCACTCCGTGCCCCCGGTGGGCTCGATGGCGTCGCTGCCGCGCACAGCCGCGAGCGGATGCTGATGGGCGCCGGGAACGAGCTCCAGGAGCGTCTCATGCCACCCGCCGGGACCTCGCTCGTCTTCGATGTCACCGGTCCCGGTGGCGCGCTGCGCTCGGTGACTTTCGACGGCGAGCGCGGCAGAGCCGGCGCGAACATTCCAGACTCGCCGTCGTCGACGCTGCGCCTCGACCTGCCCACACTGACCGTCCTGACCTGCGGCCGCTCCGACGACCCGGACGCTCGCTCGCGCGTTGTTGTCGAAGGTGACCAGAACCTGGCGAGCCGCGTGCTCGAGGACATGGTGGTCACACCGTGACTGGAAGGTTGCTCGCCACAGCTATTCTGACCACGCTGGTGCTGGCCGGCTGCGGGTTGCAGCAGGATCTGTCCCAGGTGCCGAATGCCGGCAACGGCCCGACCGGACCGGCGACGCCAATCACGGCTCCGACGCTCTCGGGCGCCCAGTTCGACTGGTCGTCGACCCACGGGCACGCCGTCGTGCTCGACTTCTGGGGTTCGTGGTGCGGTCCCTGCAACGCCGAGCAGCCGGACCTCAACACGCTGGCGTCGCGATGGGTGCCCAAAGGCGTGGTCTTTCTCGGAGTCGACGAGGGGGACCCCACGGCAAACGGCGCGGCGTACGAACGCACCTTCAAGGTTCCCTACGCGAGCGTCAACGACGCCAGCGATCTGATCGCCTCCGAATACAACGTTCTCTCTCCACCGACGGTGATCATCATCGACGCGAAAGGCAATATCGTCGATCGCTTCCTGGGCACCCTCGCGGGTGTCGGCACCGACCTCTCGCGCCTGGGCTGATGGCCCGGATCACCGTCTACGGCGCTCCCTGGTGCCCCGATTGCAAGCGCGCGAAACGATTCCTGGCGGAGCAGCGCGTCGCCTACGAGTGGGTGGACATCGACCACGATGCCGCCGCCCTGGAGCACGTCGAGGAGCTGCAGCAGGGAGGCCGCTCGATTCCGACGATCGTCTTTGACGGGACCGACGTGCTCATCGAGCCGACCAACGAGGAGCTGGCGCGCAAGCTCGGGCTCACGCTCGAGGCCAAGCGCGGGTGCTACGACCTCGCGATCATCGGTGGCGGCCCCGCCGGGCTCGCCGCCGCAATCTATGCCGCGCGTGAGGGCATCGACGCCGTCGTGGTCGAGCGCAGCGGGCTGGGCGGTCAGGCCGGGGTTACCGAGCGGATCGACAACTACCCGGGGTTCCCGGACGGGGTCGGCGGCGTCGACCTCGCCGAGCGCTTCATCGCCCAGGCCCGTCGCTACGAGGTCGAGCTCCTGAGCGCGGTCAGCGTCGAGCACATCTCCACCGAAGGGTCGGAGGCGGGTGACGTCTGCCTGCGTCTCGCCAGCGGTCAGGAGATCGAGACCCACGCGGCACTGATCGCCACAGGGTCCTCGTATCGCCGCCTCGGCGTTCCCGGCGAGGACGATCTGATCGGCGCCGGCGTTCATTTCTGCGCAACCTGTGACGGCCCGTTCTACCGCGGCGCCGACGAGCTTCTGGTCATTGGTGGCGGTAACTCGGCGCTCGAGGAAGGCCTGTTCCTGACGAAATTCGCCGCCCGCGTCCGCATCGTGCAGCGCGACCCGGAGCTGACCGCGTCTCGCCTCCTCCAGGACAAGGTGAACCACGACCCGCGCTTCGTCATCCACCGCAACACCGAGGTGGTCGAGCTTGCCGGCAAGGGAAAGCTCGAATCCGTCCGGCTTCGTGACCGCGACAATGGCGAGGAGCAGGTGGTCACGCCGCGGGCCGCGTTCGTCTTCGTCGGTCTCGATCCCAACACCGCCTTTCTCCGGGGCAGCATCGATCTCGACTCACGCGGCTTTGTCGACGACAAGGGCGGTTTCACCACGTCGATGCCCGGCGTCTTCGCCGCGGGAGATGTCCGGCGCGGCTCGACCAAGCAGCTCGGGTCGGCGGTGGGCGATGGCATCGCGGCGCTCATCGCGATCCGCGAATACCTGCAGGAACACCATGAGGTGGCCCGGCACCCTGAGGACTGAGGGCGGGAGCGTGCCTTCGGATTGCGGCATGCTATAGTGCGCAACGCAATATAGAGATGCGCACTCAACCCAAGGACATGGTGGCCCTGACCACGCTCGGGCTGCTCAGCGAACAACCCTGCCATCCCTACGAGATCCAACGGCTGCTCAAGGAGCGCCACAAGGCCTACGCGGTCGGCAAGACTCGAACGCTCTACCGGGCCATCGAGGAACTGGAAGCGGCGGGGTACATCGAGCCGGTCGAGACGAGCCGTGAGGGTCGCCGGCCGGAGCGGACGGTCTACCGGATCACGCCCGAGGGGAGCGAGGAGCTCGAGAACTGGATCGCCGACCTGCTCTCCACCCCTGTCGACGAGACGCCCGTGTTCCGGGTCGCTGTCGGCCTCCTCGGATACATCACCCAGGAGCGCGCCGAGACCGCGCTCGCCACCCGGACCGTGAGCCTTCGAGCCCACCTCACCGCGCTCGAGGCGACGCTCCGACTGGCCCAGGACGACCTCGGCCTCCCGAGGCTCGTGCTGCTCGAGCTGGAGCACGCGATGGCTCTCGCCGCGGCCGAGATCGAATGGATCCGTTCGATCACGGCGGACATGGAGTCCGGCGCCCTCATCTGGAATGAGGAGCTGATCCGATCGCACTTCGAGGCGATGCACGCCGCGGACGCGGAGCGTCGCAACCGTCATCGAGAGAACCACCTCGCCAGGCTGGTGCACCCGGCACGACGCGAGCATCCAGCACACATCACCAGGGAGGAGACGCCATGATCGAGACTCACGACCTTCGCAAGACCTTCAAATCGCGCAAGGGCGCGGTGGAAGCCGTGGCCGGTGTCGACCTCGACGTCAAGAAGGGCGAGATCTTCGGCTTCCTCGGTCCCAACGGTGCGGGCAAGACGACCACGCTGCGCATGCTGTCGACACTGCTTCCGCCGACCAGCGGGCAGGCAACGGTCGCCGGCTTCGACCTCCTGCACGACTCCGCGAAGGTGCGCTACGAGATCGGGTACGTCAGCCAGGAGGGCAGCAGCGCACCCGAGATCCCCGGGCGCACCGAGCTGGTGATGCAGGGCCGTCTCTACGGCATGACCAAGGCGAGAGCCGAGCAGCGCGCGGCCGAGCTCATCGCCGCGCTCGAGCTCGCCGATTGTGCCGACCGGCCGACCAGGACGTTCTCGGGCGGCCAGAAACGCCGCCTCGACATCGGGATCGGCCTGATGCATCTCCCCCAGCTTCTCTTCCTCGACGAGCCGACGACCGGGCTGGACCCGCAGAGCCGAGCTCGCATGTGGGACGAGGTGCGCAAGCTGCGCGACATCGGGACGACCGTCTTCCTCACGACCCATTACCTGGAGGAGGCCGACGCACTCTGCGACCGCATCGCCATCATCGATCACGGCAAGATCGTCGCCCTCGGCACTCCCGACGCGCTGAAGCGGCAGGTGGCCGGCGACGTGGTGGTGGTCGGCACCGACAACGCGAGTGACCGCGTGCTCCAACTGTTGCGCGGCGAGTCGTTCGTTCGCGAGGCGACAGCCGGCGACGGCGTGGTGCGCCTCTATGTCGACCGGGGAGAGACCGCCATGCCACAGATCATCCGCGCGCTCGACGCCGAGGGCATCGTGCTTTCCTCGCTCTCGTTGAATCGTCCAAGCCTGGACGACGTGTTCCTGCATCAGACCGGGCGTTCGCTGCGCGACGCGGCCTAGGAGGATCGCCATGAAGTTGCTCAAAGACACCTGGCTGATGTTCCAGCGGTACCTGTTCGTCTTCCTGCGCAACCCGGCCTGGGTGGCGATCGGTGTGCTTCAGCCCGTGCTGTACCTCGTGCTCTTCGCCCCCCTGCTCAAGTCGCTGACCGCGACGCCCGGGTTTCCGACCGGTGGCGCATACAACGTGTTCGTGCCGGGACTGCTGATCCAGCTCGGACTCTTCGGCGCCAGCGGTGTCGGATTCGGGCTCATCGCCGAACTCCGCGCCGGCGTGATCGAGCGCTTCCGGGTCACGCCCGTGAGCCGCTTCGCGCTCCTCCTCGGGCGTGCGCTGCGCGACATCCTCACGCTCGTCGTGCAGTCGCTGATCCTCCTGCTGCTCGCGATCCCATTCGGACTGCAACCCACGGTGTCCGGCGTGTTCGTCATGCTCGGACTGGTTGCGCTGATCGGACTCGGCATGTCATCACTCGCCTATGCCGCAGCTCTGGCGTTGAAGAGCGAGGACTCGTATGCACCCCTCATCTTCACGCTCTCACTCCCGCTGCTCCTGCTCAGTGGCGTGCTGCTGCCCCTCCAGCTCGCGCCGCAGTGGCTCCAGCACATCGCGCAGGCGAACCCGCTCTCCTACGCAGTGACGGCCGCACGCGACGTCTTCAACGGGCACGGGTCGGACCCCGACGTCTTCAAAGGGCTTGCGATCATGGCGGCGCTGGCGGTGGTCGGCGTTCTCATCGGCGCACGTCGCTTCAGCAGGGCGATCGCCTGAGCTGACAGCGCCCAGGCGACATCAGGGGACGCTGGAAATCCCAGGACGCCTGATGGGGTGACCGCGCCGGGCGGTCACCCGGCGAGGGCGGGAGCGTCCTCGAAGCAGGATCGGACCACGGCACCGAGTCCCGGCAGGCTGAACGGCTTGGTGATCAGATGGTTGGCGCCGGCAAGTCGGGCGCGTTCCACGTCCTTGTCCGACGAGAGCGACGTGAAGACCAGCACCGGCATCGACTGGGTGCCGGGTTGCGACCGGATGTGACGGCAGACTTCGATGCCGTCGACTCCGGGCATCATCACGTCGAGGATTGCCAGGTCGAACTGTTCGGTGTCGAGCATCGAAATCGCCTCGGTGCCGTCCGAGGCCTCTCTCACTTCGAATCCTTCCATGCTGAGATACAACCCGACGACATGCAGCAGTCGCGGTTCGTCGTCAGCGAGAAGGATGCGCTGCTGGGTCAACGGATGCGGCCTCCCGGGCGCGTGGACAGGTGCGTCATCGCAGTATCGAGCGCCGGACCGATCTGATCTCGGCGACCATCGTTCCGTCACCGGGTGGAGACATATGGCGCCGGAACCGGCTCCGAGGACTGCTGTGCTGGATGATGTGGCCATGGCGGTCGCACGCGGACGCACGGCGCAGCGAGGCTCGCGCACAGGTGGCTGACCCGGAGGCTCCACGTCGCTCCACGCCGCGGATGCTGACCGAACCGCGCCGCCCGGCACGCATCCGAGCCCTCCACGCCGCACCCTGGCTCGCCGTGGGGACCGTCTGCGTCGGCGCCTTCATGGGCCAGCTGGACGCGAGCATCGTGGCCACAGCGCTCCCGGTCATCCGCTCCAACCTACACGCATCCATCGCCGGTGTCGAATGGGTTGTTCTCATCTACGTGCTCGTCCTGGCCGGCACCGTGGCGGCAGTGGGCAGGATCGCTGACCGGATCGGCCGCAAGCTGCTGTACACGTACGGCTTCGGCATCTTCGTCGCCGGCTCCGCAGCCTGCGCGCTCGCACCGTCGCTCGGCCTGCTCGTGCTCGCCCGGCTCGTGCAGGCGGTTGGGGCAGTGATGCTCCAGGCGAACTCCTACGCGTTGATCCGCGACGTGCTCCCGCCCGGCCGGCTCGGCACCGGGCTCGGGGTCCAGGGGGCAGCGCAGGCGCTGGGTCTGTGTGTCGGTCCCTCGCTCGGCGGGGCGTTGACGGCGCTCGGCGGCTGGCGCTTGATCTTCCTGGTCAACATCCCAATAGGGCTGATCGGACTGGCACTGGGCTGGTTCCTCCTCCCCAGGAGCACGCATCACGATCCGGAGAGCCGCATCGACCCAACTGGAACGCTGCTCCTCGCCGCAATCCCCGCAGCGTTGCTGGCCGCCCTTTCCTTCGCGGCCGAAGCTGGAACGCCCGCCTGGACCGAGCCCTCGCTCATCGTGCTCACCTGCGCGCTGGTGATCGCGGCCGTTGCGCGCCAGCGGAGCGCCGCCGGGGCCGTGTTCGACGCCGCGCTGATCCGCGTTCGGGCGTTCGATGCGGGGATCGCGGCGGCAATGCTGTCCTACGTGGTGCTCTTCGGCTGCCTCGTGGCCGTCCCGTTCTTTCTCGAGAACTCCCGTCACGTCGGACCGGTAGCGGCGGGGCTCGAGTTGAGCGCGCTGCCGGTCGCACTGGCGGTTGTCGCGCCGTTCGGCGGTGCGATGCGCGACCGTATCGGTCCGCGGGTTCCCACCGGCCTGGGCATGGCCCTGACCGCCGCCGGAATGGCGTTGCTGGCGGCTTCGGCGACCCGGACCGACCTGCTAGTGGCGGCCCTGGCGGTGGCCGGCGCCGGGATGGGAATGTTCGTCGCAGCCAACAACGCGGCGACCATGTCCGCGGCTCCGCGGCAGCGGGCGGGGGCGGCCGGCGGGCTCCTGAACATGGCGCGCGGCCTGGGGACGGCCCTGGGCGTGGCCCTGACGTCGCTCGTCTTCGCCTCGGGCCGGGGCATCACCTCGGTCGCGCTGTTGCTGCTCGCGGTGTCAGTCCTGACCGGGGTGGTCAGCGTGCTGTGGTCGAAGCCGGCCGGCAGCGTGGTCTCAACGGTCTGAGCTGCCGTCTGCCGGATACCAGTGGACCGGGCGGGCGTCGTCGCGACGCACCCGCCCCGAGCTCTCGAGCAGGACGAGGTGCGCAAGCGTCTCGCCCACCGCCGCTCGTCGCATGTAGCCGACGATCTGCGACCAGTCGCGGGACCACCGAAGCCGCAAGGTCGTCTCCCAGCAGGTGAGACCCGGTGCGCCGCTGATCGCTGCGTACGTCTCGTCGAGCCGCTGCCTGTGATGAGCCAGGAGCTCGTCGACACGGACATCGAGGCCCCGGAAGCGCCACTCGTGGGCGGGCAGGACTTCGTCGACATCGAGGTCGCGTACGCCACGGAGCGCGTCAAGGAAATCCGCCAGGGGGTTGACCGGCTGCTGCGCGTGCATGGTCACGCTCGGGCTGATACGCGGGAGCACGTGGTCGCCGCTGAAGAGCAGGCGGCCGCGGCGGTCGAGGAAGCAGACATGACCGGGCGAGTGTCCCGGCGTGTGCAGCGTCACGAGGTCCCATCCCGGGAGCGGCACGCTGGCGCGGTCCTCGAGGAGGACGTCCGGCTCGGCGGCTGCGACGAATTCGCGAATCCCCATGGACGCGCCCGTCAGCTCGGCTCGTACTTCATCGGGCACGCCCGCCTCGACGAGCAGCGCATCCATGTTCTCGAGCAGTCGCTCGAGCCCGAGGCCGTAGCGAGCCGGGATGAGCGCGGCATCGGCCGGATGGAGCGCGACCCATGCGCCCGACGCTTCACGCAGCCGTCCCGCCAGCCCGTAGTGGTCGGGGTGGATGTGGGTGATGAGGATCGCCCGCACGTCGGGCGGCGTGTACCCGGCGACCGCCATGCCCGCAACCAAGGTGCTCCAGGCCTCCTCGGTGCTCCACCCGGTGTCGATCACCGCGATTCCCGAATCCAGCTCGAGGAGGTAGACCAGGACGTAGCGCAGTGGATTGTTGGGCAGGGGTACGGGGACAGACCAGAGCCCCGGCCGCACCTGTTCGACGTCGGGCAATCCCACGGATTCCCACGAACGACGTTGCGCAAGACCGGTGACCTCGATCCCGCTCATGCGCGGGTCTCAGCCGCCGGCAGCGACTGGGTTGGCGACGAGGTGCTCGAGGAAGAGGTCCGCGACGTCGGCCCAGTGCTCGTCGGGGATCCAGTGCGATCCACCCTCGAGCTCGAGCAGGTGGTACTCGCCAGTGCAGTGTTCGCCGGACAGATCGGTCGCCTCGCGCGTGAACACCGGGTCCTGGTCGCTCCACACGTGGAGCACCGGCGCACTCACCGGTGCGGCGTGGGGTCGCTCGGTACCGAGCGCTCGGTACCAGTTCAACGGACCAGTCGCTCCGATCGCGCGAAGCGCGGTGATATCGCGATGCGCATGCGCGGGGCTGAGGCCAGTGGCAGTCAGCAGCGACTCGGCCACGATGCCGCCAGCGGCGTCGATCAGCGACTCGGGGATGAGCGGCAGCCGGAGCACCGGGATGTACGCCATGCGCACTCGCTGCTGTCGCCCCCGGAGCGCCTGGCGCAACGCGGCGCTATGCGGAGTCGAGACCGCGGTCAGCGATGCCACCACTTGGGGATGATCGCCGGCCAGAGCCCAGGCGACGGTGCCGCCCCAGTCATGTCCGACGACGTGGAAGCGATCCCTGCCGAGGGCCGCGCCGATCGCGATCACGTCGGCACACAGCTCGCTCACCCGATACGCCTCGACGCCCTGGGGGCGAGCGCCTTCGGAGTACCCGCGCTGTGAGGGGGCGACGGCCCGATAGCCGGCGTCTGCGAGGCTTTTCAGCGCGTCGTGCCAGCAGGTCCCGGTCTGCGGAAACCCGTGGAGCAGGAGGACCAGCTCGCCGTCCGCCGGGCCTGCGCTGAGCGCGTCGAAACGCATGCCCCGCGCCGCTATGGTCGTGCGTCTCACCGCCACTGGTACGGAGCGTAGCAGGCGGCCGGAGTGGCGTACGCCGCCGCCAGCCTCGCTTCAGGCACCATGGCCGCCATGTCCGACGCGCTCTTCACGCCGCAGAAGCGCGGCTACGTTCCGAGCGACCATGCGCGTGGGCCGTGGGATCGCGCCGCCATGCACGGCGGACCGCCCGCTGCGCTCATGGCCGGTGTCATGGAAGCGTTGCCGACAGAAGCGCCGATGGCCGTCGTCCGGATCACCGTCGAGATCTTCCGGCCGGTGCCGCTGCGCCCGGTCGAGGTCGCCGCGCGCATCGAGCGGGAAGGCCGGCGCGTGCAGTTGCTGTCGGCGACACTCACCGATGGCAACACGGAACTCTGCCGCGCGACCGCGTGGCGCATGCGGATCGCGGATCTCGACGTCGGCGAGCAACCACCGCTCGAGGTCCCGTTCGCGGGGCCGGCAGCATCGACGGCGCACGTGCCCGAGAGTGACGACCCGGCCTTCCACCGGACCGGCGTCGAGATGCGCTACGCGCACGGGTCGTTCATCGAGCAGGGGCCGGCAACGGTGTGGATGCGCCTGGTGAATCCAGTTGTCGCGGGACGGACCACGACACCGCTGCAACGCGCGGTGGCGGCGGCCGATTTCGGCAATGGCGTTGCGTCGGCGCTGCCGTGGGGGCAGTACCTGTTCATCAACACTGATCTGACCGTGTACCTCCACCGCCAGCCCGAAGGCGAATGGATCTGCCTTGACGCGAGCACCGACGTTGATCCGCGTGGGGTCGGTGTCGCCCACAGCCGTCTCTATGACGAGCGCGGCCCGATCGGCCGCTCGCTGCAGGGTTTGTTCATCGACAGACTGCGGGTGACACCGCCCGGCGTTTGACGGCGGGCACGATGCTGCATCGGGGAGTGTCCCGGTGCCTCGAGCCCATGCGCTCCAATCGCGCCGGTCGCTCAGGCGCCGAGCAGGCTCTCGACGCGCGGGTCGTCGCGGATCGGCTCGAGGTCCGCGTCCTCGAGCGCGATGGCGCGCAGATCAGGACGCGACCGGAGGGCAGCCCCCAGCAAATGGAGTGCCTCCTCGGCCCGACCGTTGCGCGCGTAGAAGCAGGCGAAGTTGTAATCGGCAACCGGCTGGTTCTCGGGGAACAGCTCGGAGTCGAGCGCGTAGCCCCACTTCGCGGCCTCTTCCGCACCGGCGGGATCGCCGTGTTCGACGGCCCAGTACGAGAGGTGCTGGGCCACATGGCCATGGCCATTCCCTGGCACGACGCGCCATACGGGGCCGCCATTGTCGGGGCGCTCGCGCAGCAGATCCGCCTCAGTGCACGCATTCACCGCCTCGATCAGTGCTGCATAGGTCTCGCTTGCGGCCGCGCGAACCGCCGCCGCGGTATCTCCGCGATGCGCGTCGTAGATCTCCGCGTTGCGGGCGTTCAGGTCCGCGTCATTGGCAGGCCCTTCGAAGGCCGTTCCGCGGCGTGCCGCCTCGAGCGCCCGGACACCGTGGTCGCGCCAGGTGTTGAGGTGGGCGATGTTGTCCTTCGCGGTCCACTGGCCGGCGTGTGAAGGCGGCGAGTCGTCAGTCAGAGCAAGCAGCGCAGCCTCCTTGTCGCGCGCGGCACGGAGTGCCTGAACCAGACGGTCCTTGAGCGAATCGCTGCTCACAGCGGCAGCATAGCCGCGCCCGCCGGGGCCACGCTCCAGGCTTGCGCCATCTCCACGAAACGGCATAACGCGTTGACGAGTCGCATCTGCTCGGGCGAGTGGCAGCGCGCGCGCAGCAGCTCCGGCGAGCAGACGAGCACCGACAAACCGCGCGCCCGTGACACCGCCACGTTGAGGCGGTTGAGACTGAACAGGAACTCGAGGTTGCGGGGCAGGTCCTCGACGCTCGACGTCGCCATCGAGAAGATGCTCACCGCTGCCTCCTGCCCCTGGAAACGATCGACGGTGCCGACCCTCGCGCCCGATGGCAGCGCTTCGACGAGGCAGGCGACCTGTGCGTTGTAGGGCGCGACGACCACGATGTCTTCGAGCGACATGGGTCGCTCGTGGCCGGTGTCGTCGCGCCACGTGGCGGCAAGCAACTGGCCGATGACGACGCGCACCCGCTCGGCCTCGTCATCGGATCGCACCCGATCGGCCCGATGCTCGACGAAGGAGGTTCTGAGCCCGGTTGTCGGCACGCCGTCGAGGAGTACGGCCTGTGTCGAGCATTGGGGCTCCGATCCCAGCCGCCCCTCATAGAAGGAGCGCGACACGAACGCGGTCACGTCGGGGTGCATCCGCCATGTCCGGTCGAGCAGCACCCCGCGGTCCGAAGCGATGGTCACGTCCTCGCCTAGCAGGTGGTCGAGCGCCGACACCCCGACTCCCGGCGGGTGGCTCCCCTGCAGCGGTTGCGCCAGTTGCCGCGGGTCGCCGACAAGGACGATGTTGCGTGCCGCACGCGACACCGCGAGCGTGTCGGCGAGTGACATCTGGCCGGCCTCGTCGACGAACAGCGTGTCGAACGAGGCTTCGAACTCCGGTCGGGAGAAGAGCCAGGACGTTCCGCCGACCACGTCGACCGTTGCGTCGGCGACTGCGCCTTCCACGATCTCGTTGCTCCGCGCGATCTGTATCGCCGCCGTACTGGTGCCATCGCCCTTGCGGTGCTGCATGCGGACCTGCACACCGAAGGACGGAGCGAGTTCCTCGATCTTGCCCAGCAGCATGCGAATCGCGTTGTGCGTCACCGCCGTGACACCGACAGGCCCCCGCCGGTTCCTGAGCAGAGTGAGGGCCGCAAGCGCGGCCATATGCGTCTTCCCCGCCCCGGGCGGGCCCTGCACCGGCAGGCAACCACCGCACAGTCCCAGGATCACGCGGATTGCTGCCTGCGACGCCGTCTCACCGGGTCCGCGCAGCGTGCAGTCGGTGCCGTCGCCGAGGCGCGGTGGCAGGCGCATCAACAGGTCGCGCCCGGCGCGATTGGGCCCATCGGCGTCGGGGCCGTTGGCGAGAACCCACCGCCCGAGGTCGAGCAATGACTGCTCTTGCGCGTCCGTCTGAATCGGCGTCGACGGAATCAGAAACCGAACCGCTCCGCGCTCCGCCTGGCGTGGCGTTCGTGACAGGGTGATTTCCCCGCGTGCCGAATCGAGGTCCGAGACCTCGCCGGCGACGGGTGCCCAGTTGAGATCCGCCTCGGGGTCGAGCGGATTGTCACCGATGCCAATTCGGTGCTCCTGCGGTTCGAACCGGTAGCGCTCGATCATCCTGCGCCCATCCTCGTGGGAGCCGATCATCGACAGCGGGCCGAGCGCGTACGTGTCGCGCTCGAGCTCCTCGGGACTCATGGCGATCTGGTCGAAATGGCGCCACCAGTTCACCTTGTTCTCACGGCGGTGATACGACAGCAGGGGCGCGAGCAACCACCGGGCCTGCGCATCGTCACTCCGCGTCTCGGCGTCCGCCGGTACATCGGCGCCGAGCGCAGACGCAACGGCCTGGGTCGCGGCGATCTTCGCGTGCAACGCATCGCGCACCTCGCGTTCGATGGCCGGCGGACGCGCAATCGGGGCGCCCCGAAGCGCCTCCTCCTCGACGCGACGAGCCTCGAGCCAGTCGCGCAGCAGCACCGTTGACACGCAGTCGCGCTCGTTGTACATCGCGATCTCGTCGAGGAGCGCCTGATCTCCCTCCCCATCCTCCCGGCTGGTCAACCAGCGTTCATACATCACCATGCTTCCCGCGGCGTCTGCGATCGACTCCTCGCGCGCGGGCATGTACAAACGCTCGACCTTCTTCAGCGAGTAGGAGTCGGTGGACAGACGCACACCCTGGCGTACCACGCGGTAGAGGTCGACGAGCACCTCGTTGCGGAGCAGGCGGTCGACCTCCTCTTCGCGCGTGCCGTGACGGCTCATCAGCCGCCGCAGCGCCGTCTTCTCGTAGGCGGCGTAGTGGTAGATGTGCATATCGGGGTGGCGATCGAGCTGCGCAACCGCGTAGTCGACGAAACCCTCGAAGGCACGCCGTTCCCCGGCGTCGTCGTGACCCCACCATGCACGGTACGTGCCCTGCATGTCCACCGCACCGAAGAGGTACTCGAGCGGGACATCGCGCGCGAGCCCGTCGCCCTCCATGTCGAAGAAGATATCGCCCGGCGACGGGCTTGGCAGTGCGCACAGTCCGTGCCCGGTCTCCCAGACGTCCAGCAGCTCGTGGCGCGGCGCGCCATCGGTATGAGCACCGCCGTGCTGCAAGGCAGCCTGGGCGCGCAACTCGCGAAACGTGGCTGCGCTCATGCGCGGCGGGGCCTCAGCGTCGGCTGACAGCGTCGCCAGCGCGGTCATGGTGTCGATGCCCACCGACTGCAACGCGATCACCTGTCCCGAACGCATGCGCGCGACCTGCGACAGGTGATCGTCGTGCTTGCGCTGCGCGGCGCAGCGCGCTGCGAAGCCACAGGTCCCGCAATGCTCGACCGGATCGGGGTAGGTTGTTGCCGCCTCCGCGACCATCGTCGCCTCGAAGTCTCGCTTCACGGTTGCGTGGTATGCGGAGAACTCGTCAAGCCGATACGGGTGCCCGACGCCGTCGCCGAGAACCACGTGGAATGAAGCCGGTGCCGATCCCTGGAGCCGCTCGAGGTGGGCCGAGTACTCGCACAGCTGGAGAATCGCCTCGGAGCGGACGCGACGCGCGAGCTTCGCGTCGGCGGCCGCATATGCCCACGGCCACCGCGCACTCGGCGTCTCGACGCGGAGCAGGAAGTCGGCGCGGCCCATCCAGCGGCCGTCAAAAAATGTGGGCTGGTAGATGACGTCGTACCCCTCGCCCATCGCCGCGACGGTGTCGGCTTCGAGCGCGCGCAGTTCGGCCGCGGAGCTGGCATACCGGTCGCGCTCATCCTCGAACGCCCTGATCCGCAGCCCCTTCGCCCGGAGCGCGTCGAGGTGACTCTGCTCGTGCGCGGCGCCGAGGGTGGCGAGGACCTCGCTGAGCGCGGACCGATCGCTCGGTATCGACTCTCCGGCCGCGACCCGCCGCTTCAGGGCCACGAGGTGGCCGCAGGCCAGGTAGTCGCACAGGTCGGTGGCCGTGTACACCGGACAGCCGTCCTCGAGGAATCGCATCAGCGCACCATCCTGGCTCGCGGGCGCGTGCGTTCGCGCGCCAGCGGCAGGGTGAGCTGGCGGCTCCGCCGGCGAAGGAGCGCGCCGCCGCCGTCCTGCGGCGGGCCGGGGATCCCGGCGAGCCGCATCGACCATGCCGGGCCGGCCAGAAAGAGCTCCGCGCGCGTTGCGAGCAGCGCCTGAGCGCGCCGAAGGTAGGCTCCCTCGCCCGTGACGTCGTCGACCGAACCCGATGCCGTTGTGTCCATGTCGTGACGATGCGCGGCGCCGGCGACAGGTGGCTGTCGCGTACGGTCGTGCCGTGCCTGATGAGATCGAGATCCGGCCGCTGGCGGAGTCCGAGCACGAAGTCGTGGGCGCGGCGACGGCCAGTGCCTTCCGCGAGTTCTGGAAAGCGGACTCGCCCGGCTGGGACGCCTACCTGGCGAGGATCGCCGACGTTGGCAGCCGCGCCAGGCAGGCGATCGTGCTGGTGGCCCTGGACAGGGGCGTCGCCGCCGGTTCTGTCTCGCTCGAGCTCGATGCGCGAATCAGTCCGGGGCCGAGTGAGCCCCTCGCGCCCGCCGAGGCGCATGTCCGCATGCTCGGGGTGAGCCCGGCATTCCGCGGACGTGGGATTGCGCGCGGGCTCATGCTCGCCTGTATCGACATGGCGCGCCGCCACGGCAAGCGCGTGATGACCCTCGACACCGACCCCCTCATGACCGCGGCGCGGCAGCTCTATACCGAGCTCGGTTTCGAACCGACCGGAACAGAGCAGCGACCGGGCGGACCGCTGCTCCTCAGCTACCGGCTCGACCTCGAGTCGGACAGTTCGGCGACACGCTAGGCTCGTCCCGTGCCAGCCGTGTACGAAAAGGGAGAGAAGGAACTCCGCGTCATCAAGCTCTTCGCGCGCCTGTGCGAGACCGAGGTCGGCCTGACAACCAAGCAGCTCGCCGAGGAGCTCGAGGTGAATCCGCGCACCGTCCAGCGCTACGTGGCAACCCTGCGTGACAACGCGGGCATCGACGTCGAGGAGACGGGCGGTCGCTGGAGGATCGGCAAGGGAAGCCTCCTCCCTCCCCTGCAGCTGGATCACTACCAGGCCACGCTGCTCTTGGTCGCGGTGCGTCTGCTGCAGCAGGTGCGCCCCGAGCAGGACCCGGCGCTCGTCGGCGCGCTCGCCCACCTCTCCCGGGCGTTGAGCGTCCCGGTGGTGAGCGAATACCTGCGCCGGACGCTGGTGGCAGCCGAGCTACGCCCGGCCGACGCCGACCGGCTCAAGGTCGAACGCGTCGTGATCGACGGCTTCGTCACCCATCGCGAGATCGAGGTCCGCTATGTCGACGCCAAGGGCCATGAGACGCGTCGCGATCTCCGTCCGTATTTCATTCAGCCGACTGCGGAAGGACGCCACATCTACGTCTTTGCACGGGACTCGGTGTCGCGCGAGGTACGCTCATTCCGGCTGGACCGGATCCGCTCCGCTCGCCTCCTTCCCGCGACGTTCGCGGTTCCGGACGACTTCGACATCGATACCGTCCTCGGCGCCGCATGGGCGATCTGGCAGGGTCCCGGCGGGGATCGGGTGGTCCTGCGTTTCACGCCGGAGGCCCGGCAGTGGGTCGACGAGAGCCCCTGGCCCGCGCACGCGCAACGCCGCGACCTTCCCGGCGGCGGCATCGAGGTTCGGCTCGACATCGCCGGCGAGGTGGAGATGCGCCCATGGTTGATGCGCTGGGGACCAAACGTCGAGGTGCTCGCACCGGAATCGCTGCGCCGCCACATTGCGGAGAGCCACGCGGCAGCTGCGGCACTGTATGCGTCGAGTCCGGCCAAACGGGGTAAAACGTGAACAGCATGGACGAGAAAGTCACTCTCACCGACGACGAGTGGCGTCAGCGCCTGACGCCTGAGCAGTACAACGTGCTCCGCAAGGCGAGCACCGAGCGGCCCTTCACCGGGCAGTACGTGCACGTGGACGACAAGGGCGTGTACACATGCGCCGGGTGCGGCGCCGAGCTGTTCAGCTCCGACACCAAGTTCCACTCCGGCACCGGCTGGCCGAGCTTCTACGCTCCGCTCGAAGCCGGGGCCGTCGAGGAGCATCGGGACTGGAGCATGATCATCCCGCGCACGGAGATCCGCTGCGCCAAGTGCGGCGGCCACCTCGGCCATGTGTTCCCGGACGGCCCCGAGCCCACCGGTCAGCGGTATTGCATGAACTCCTGCGCGCTCAAGCTGGAGAAGTCAGCGGGCTGATGCCGCGCGAGCCCTCGCCTCGGGCTCGTGCGGTCCTCGAGGAGACCTTCGGGTTCACCGAGTTCCGCCCAGGGCAGGCCGACGTGGTGGCGGCATCCGAGGCCGGATCCGATGTGCTCTTCGTGGCCCCGACGGGCTCCGGCAAGAGCATCGCCTACTGGGTTCCGGGGATTGCAGGTGGTGGGCTGACCATCGTGGTCTCGCCCCTGATCGCGCTCATGGTCGACCAGGTCGCGCGCCTCAATGCGCTCGGCATCCCCGCCTCATGCTTGCACAGCCAGGTCAGCGCCGCGACCCGCGCGGAGTCGCAGAGGTCCGCGGCAGACGGCGAACTGCGCTTTCTGTATCTCGCCCCGGAGCGACTTGGTGCCCCTGGCTTCCTCGACAGCCTCAGCAGGCTGGCGGTCGATCGCTTCGTGGTCGACGAGGCGCACTGCATCTCGAGCTGGGGACACGACTTCCGCCCCGACTATCGACGCCTTGGGGAGGCCATCGCGGCGTGTGGCCGGCCGCCGGTCGGCGCCTTCACCGCGACCGCGACGCCGCGCGTGCGCGCCGACATCACTGCAAGCCTCGGGCTGACCGCACCGGTGGAGCGTGTCACCGGGTTCGTGCGCGAGAACCTCACGATGTCGGTCGTCCGCTGTCGCGGCATTGCTGACAAGCGCGAGGCACTCCTCGATCTCGTCCGACCCGGCGGGGGCAGGGCACTCGTGTACTGCGGCAGCCGGCGCTCCACCGACGAGATCACCGAACTGCTCGCCGGCGTGGGTGTCGCGGTCGCCTCGTACCACGGCGCCGTCGACGGCGACACACGTCAGGTGGTGCACGAAGGCTTCGCCGCGGGCCGCCTGCAGGCAATCGTGGCTACCTCGGCCTTCGGCATGGGAGTGGACTTCCCGGACATCCGCAGGGTCATCCACCACGACTTTCCGGGGAGCCTCGAGGAGTACTACCAGCAGGCCGGTCGCGCTGGTCGGGATGGCGAACCTTCCGAATGCATCCTGCTGTACAGCCCTGCGGATCGCCAGTTGCAAGAGTTCTTCATCGAGCAGGCATACCCCGAACGAGACGTGGTCCGCGCCGTGTACCGCGAGCTGCTTCGCGAGGGTTCCGACTCCATCGACGACTGGCAGTTACGCGGCGTCTCGAGCAACGGCGCGCGCGCCGCCCTCGATCTGCTCCGCAGGGTGGAGGTCATCCAGCCCGACGGCAGCATTCGCCGCCTCACCGGTGCGCCGGTGGACTTCGACGAGCAGGCTCTGCTCAAGGCCAATGCGTATGCGCGCGTGAACCAGGTCATGGAATACGCGGGTTCGCGCGGCTGCCGGCACGCGCGCATCGCCGACTACTTCGGCGAGGCCGGCGTGGCGCGGACGTGCATGGCATGCGACAACTGCCTCGACGGCAATCGCGAGGCGTACGCGCCGGTGGAACCTGCCCATGTCACGGCGGCGCTCGCCTGTGTGGCGCGCTTTGACAACCATCTCGGTGGCGTTCGCATCGCGTCGATCCTTCGCGGATCGGCGGACGCATGGACGGCGTCGCGGGCATGGGTCACCGAATTGCAATGGTTCGGCGCGTTGCGGGGTTGGGAGCTCGAGCGCGTCCGGGATCTGCTCGAGCGGCTCGTCGAGCTCGGGTGCGTCAGCCGCGGTCACGGCGAGAAGCCAACCCTGGGAATCACCCCTCTCGGGAGCGCGGTCCTGCGCGGCGAAAACGACGTGGTCGTTGAAGTGCGCGCGGCGCGCCCCACTCGCACCACCACCGGCGGCCGCAAGAGGGCGGGAGGAGCCGCAACAGCCGCCCTCGAAATGGCGCCGGACGTCGCTGCGCGATTCGAGGCGCTGCGGCGGTGGCGGCTGGAGATCGCGCGGCGCAGTGAGCTGCCGCCGTATGTCGTCTTTCACGACCGAACCCTTGCCGAGATTGCGCACCGTAGCCCCGCGTCCGCGGGGGCGTTGGCGACCATCCCTGGAGTGGGACCCACCAAATTGGAGCGCTACGGCGAGTCAGTGCTGGCCGTACTCCGGGGCGCTGCTCCGCTCTAGGCGGATGCGGCACGCGATGCTCGGCGCGGCCGTATAGTCGGCTCGGGTACCCACACCATGCGCACAGGGAGACAATCGCGGGCCCGAACGCTGGTCTTCCTGGCCGCCTTCGTGGTCGTCGCCGGCGCTGCGGCCTGGATCGTCGGCGGCAAGGTCGATCTCAACGCCGCGCCGCCGAACAACAGCCCTTCCGCGGCGACGCCGGGACCGACACCGGAACCGCTCAACTGTCTCTCGAGCGACCTGGAGCTTGCTGGAGCCTTCAACGCGTGTGCCACGACGATCCCTGACGCGTCGTCGACATGCTCGGTGTCGGGACACACCTTGGAATCGTCTCTTCGCATTTCAAGCGGAAGCTCCGGCATGTGGCTGTTCATCGAAGTCAACGGCGCCTACACCGGGCCCGCGACGTATGACTTAGCGCCATGGCCTCAACCACTGGGTGCCACGGACGATGACCCCAAGGTTGCCATCCAGGAGCAAGGCACCGATGCATTCACGCAGTTGGTCAATGGCGTCCCGGTCCAGCAGTACGGTACAGCCACGTTCTGGCAGTCGGTCGCCGGCATCCTCACTGTGACAAGCCGCGACGGCCGCTCGGGAACCCTGTCCGCCATCCTCGAGATGTCAGGACCGGGCAACACAACGGTGCTCGGGTCAACGCTGAGCGTTTCCGGATCTTGGAGTTGTCCGTGAAGGTGGAGCGCTTACGCCGGGATGTTGCAGGTGGCAGTGATTCCGCGGCGGCTGAAGTACTTCTGGTGGTACTCCTCGGCGTCCCAGAACTGTGCGGCCGGAACGATCTCGGTGACGATCGGGCGCCGGTAGTGACCGGACTCTTCCAACCGCTTCTTCGATGCGAGGGCAGCGGTTTCCTGCTCAGGTGACTGGAAGAAGATCACCGACCGGTAGCTGTCGCCGACGTCGGGACCCTGGCGGTTGAGCTGCGTCGGGTCGTGGTTCATCCAGAAGATATCGAGCAACGTGTCGTAGCTCACGCGAGCAGGATCGAACGTGACCTCGACCGCCTCTGCATGGCCGGTCCGATGCGAGCACACGTCTTCGTATGACGGTGCCTGCGTGAAGCCGCCTGTGTAGCCGACCTTGGTCGCGGTGACCCCGTCGACCTGTTCGAACACCGATTCCACGCCCCAGAAGCATCCCGCGCCGAATGTCGCTGTTTCCATGGCCCGAGTATGCCTCGATCGGCCCTCAGCCAATCACGACGAGGAGAGTGCCAGCTTGACCTGTCCGGTGGCATAGACGGGCGGCCAGACCACGACGCTGTGTCGGGGCGCCTGCCATTGCCAGACGACCGCCGCCGCCCGGATGTTCTGGCCAACCTGGGCGGGCACGTTCGAGAAGAGCACGCCCCCGCCGTTGGGAAGGGAACCGCTCGGGAGATCGAGCGCTCGCGCGGCTGCCGCGATGCCCTGGGCGCTGTCATCGCCGGCCCGTCCGAGCACATCGGCGAACAGCACCCAGGCGGCGCTGAATCCGGCGATGCCTTCCTCGTCCGGAGCGGCCGCGCCGGTGCGCTGCTTCCAGAGCGCGGCGAACCGCTCGTAGAGGGCCCGCGCCTGGGGATCGAGCGCATCAGGGTTGAAGTCCCCCTGAGGACGGTCCGAGGCAAAGACTCCGACGGCAGCCGAGCCGAGCACGTTGCCGAAATCCTGATCGCACTGCGCCATCGTCGTCCCCATGAACACCTTGACCCCGAGGCCGGCCGCGAGGAACGCCCGCCGAAACGCGATGCCGTCCTGGATGTGCGACGAGAGCACGAGGATGTCGGGCCTCGCCGCCGTCAGCGCCTGCATGACGGGCGCCCAGTTCGGCGTGTACGGGTTGTAGACGGACTCGCCGCTGATGCGCACGCCACCCAGCTCCAGCGCGCTCCGGGTGGCATCGGCGACGGAATGTCCGTAGTCGTCTCCCGCGGTGACGAAGTACACGCGGAGCTTGTCGACGGGGATACCCATCCGCGGCACGAGTTCCTGGAGCATGAACGCCCCGGAGTTGCTGCCGAGCTCGGCGCCGTTGACCCCGACGCGGAACACCAGCGGCGATCCCTGTCCTGTGACCCGATCCGCGACCGCGCCGGTCTCCCAATACACCATGCCCGCGGCCGACACGGCCGCCGCTGCGGGAATGGAGAGCTGCGATGAGTATGCGCCAATCACGACAGGAACTCCGTCGCTGTGGAGGCTCGACACCGCTGCCGGGATCTGGGCCTGGTCCTGGACATCGCGCACGTCGATCGAGATCGCGTGGCCCGCGACCCCGCCGTCGGCGTTGACCATCTGCGCGGCGAGGGTCGCGCCGAGATACTCGTCCGTGGAGTCCGGGGCCGTGCTGCCCGAGAGCGGGAAGATGGCCCCGACGCGGAAAGGTACCGGCCCGGCCGCGGCCACCGTCGCGCAGGCTGCGGCCAGGACCGCAAGGATCAGGACGCCGATCAGTCCGAAGGGACGGGAGCGCTCGGCGCTGGGGGGCCCTGGCACGGGCCGATCTTAACCCGCGACGGCTCGCGGCAGGGTTCTGGTGGCACGGGATGACCTCGGCCGGTTTCGCCGCCACGCGACCCATCCCCGGCCCGCCGCGTACGTCGCCGCGCCGATCGAGCCGACGAAGAACCCGATCGGCAGGTTGGACAGGAACGACAGTGCGATCGCCGACCACACTGTTCCGAGGGCGATGAGCACCGACAGACCCATGGCAGCCAGCGGTTTGTTGGTGAAGCAGCGCGCGGCCGCACCCGGGCTGATCAGGAGGCTGAAGATGAGCAGCGCCCCGACGACGGGCACGGCCATCGTGGTGGTGAGCGCGACGACGAGGAGGAACGCGACCTCCATGCGAGCGCTGCGAACGCCGTGTGCCTCGGCCACGTCGGGCATCACCGACGAGAACATCAGCGGTCGATACATCACAAGGATCATGGCGATGGACACGGCCCCGATCACGGCGATTGGAACCAACTCGCTGCTGCTCACGCCCAGCACCTCGCCGAAGAGCAGCGAGTAGATCTCCGGCGCGTACTCGGTCGTCATCGACAGAAACAGGGAGCCCAGGCCGAGCATCACGACGATCACGAGTGCGGTCGCGACGTCATGGCGCGCGCGCCTTCCGAGCCCGGCGATGGTGAGCGCGCCGAGAATTGAGAACACCGCGAGTCCCACGATCGCGTCGACGCCGACAAGGCTCGCACCGGCTGCACCCGCGAACGCACCGTTGGGCAGCGCGTGAGCTGCAAACGCCGATCCGCGCAGGACGATGAAGAACCCCACGACCCCGGCCACCACTGCCACGATGGAGGCCGACCCCCAGGCGTTGAGCATCAGAGCGGAGAACATCACCCTGCGTCTCTCGCGATCGAAGGTTGCCCACCCGGAGAGCGCGTTCTGGGACGAGTTTGGGAAACGATGTAGGTCAGGAAGATCAGGGTCACGACGAAGAAGCTCACGGGCCAGCCGCCGCGCGTGGGAAACCAGTAGTAGCTGTCGTACGCGAGCAGCACGCCGAGCCAGGTCGCCGCGACGCCGATGGCGGCGGCGATCAGCGCAGCTCGACCGGTTCGATTGGTGATGCGCAATGCGGTGGCCGCGGGTCCGATCAGGAGCGCCGTCGAAAGGATGGCCCCAATGGTCACAGCGGAGAGTGACACCGCAACCGCGAGTGCGACGAGGTAGCCGATGCCGACGAGTCGAACGGGAACACCCTGCGCAGTGGCGAGATCCGAGCTGACCGAGCTCAGGATCAATGGCCGGTAGAGTGCGAGCACGATGCCTGCCGCGACAACGCTGAAGATCGCGATGAACGGGACCACTGACGCGGGCAGCGTGAAGATCGATCCAAAGAGCACGTTGACGGTCGCCCCAGTCGTGCTCGACGCCGTGGTGTCCAGATACAGAAACAGCGCGGCGAGACCGAGCGCAGCGCCGAGCACAATGCCAGTTGCGAGGTCACGTCCGCGGGGCCGGCGGATGCCGATCCACTCCATGACGCCGGCCGCCATGAGATTCATCGCGACAAATCCGAAGAGCGGACTGATCCCGAGCAGGAAGGACGCGGACCCTCCCGCCGTCCCGATATCGGCGAGCGAGTGACCGGCGAAGGATTGACCGCGCATGACCGTGAACGTGCCGACGATGCCGGAGACGACGGCGACGACGCCTCCGACAAGCAGGGCAGTCTGCACCGGGGTATTGGAGAAGAACCCGGGCTCGATCAGCGGTTCCATAAAGCCGAGCATGCTCACACCAACTCGACGATCGACTCGGTGCCACCGTGCTGGAGTGCTTCATCGCGGCGCCCCGCCACGACGAGAATGCGGTCGTGCACGTGAATGACGTCGACGTGGTGCCCGTACAGCCTCGTGAGCGAGTCGCTCGAGACGACCTCAGCGATGGTGCCCGTCGCTATTCTGCCATTGGCGACATAGACGATCCGGTCCATGACTGGGAGCAGGGGATTCATGTCGTGCGTGGAGATGAGCACGGCAATCTGCTGCTGCCTCGCGATGCGTGACAGGAGGTCGACGACCTCCTGTTCGCTCCCGATGTCCAGGTTGGCAAGGGGCTCGTCGAGGAGCAGCAACCGCGGCCGGCTGATGAGCGCATGCGCGATCAGAATTCGCTGCTGCTCCCCACCGGAGAGGTTGCCGACGCGTGACTCCGCAAAGCGCAGTGCGTCGACGGACTCGAGCATCTCGTCGACGAGCCTGCGACGTGCTGCCGACGGCCACGGGATGCCGAAGCGCTGTCCGTCGATGCCGAGACCGACGAGATCCCTGGCGCGCAGCGGCATGTCCGGGTCGAGCGTGATCCGCTGCGGAACGTAGCCGATGAGCGGTCGCCGTTGTGACCCGCTCTCGACGCGGACGGTCCCCGCGGTCGGCGTGATCAGCCCGAGGATGACCCGCAGCAGCGTCGTCTTGCCGGCGCCGTTCGATCCGATGAGTCCGGTGAACTCACCCGCGTTGATGCGGAACGTGACATCGCGAAGGATCTCGCGACCGGAGAGCGTCACGCTGACCCCGTCGACCGCGAGGACTTCGACCCGAGCGGCTGCGTGGTGAGGTTGCACGCCTATAGGCTGCTTGTGGACACACCGTCTGCAACAGCCTTCTGCAGCGCATTCACCTCGGCAAGCATCCACGACTGATACGTGAATCCGGGCGTCGGCATCGTCTCGTAGACGCCGATGACGGGCACCTGGGCGTTCTGCGCGGCGGTGATGAAGGTCTGCGTGAGCGTATCGGTCACCTGCTGGTTGTAGACGAACGCCTTGACCTTGTGCTGGGTGAACAGGCCTGTCTGCAACGACACGTCCTGGGGGGATGGGTCGACGCCGTTCATTATGTCGGCCTGAAATCGGAACGGCGTCAGGTTGTCGGCGCCGGCCGCCTCGAGCATGTAGTCCGCGACCGGTTCGGTGGTGGCGACCGGCGTCCCAGCATCGTGTGCCTTGAAGTTCGCGATCGCCTCCAGCCAGGGGTTGAGCGATGCGATGAACGTGACCGCGTTGGATCGGAAATATTCCGTGTGTCCCGGTTGCAGCGCGGCGAAGGCGGCAGCCAGGGCATCGGCCACCTTCGGCATCGTCGTCGGGTCGTACCAGAGGTGCGGATTGGGCGTGCTGTCCGGCAACCCGAGCAACTGCTGCACGTCGATGACCTTTCGCGCCGTGTTCGGCGAGGCCGACTCAATCTTGTTCATGAAGTCGTCGTAGCCAATTCCGTTCTGAATGACCACTCGAGCACCACCGATCTCTTCGGCAACACTCGGGCTCACCTCGTACGAGTGCGGATCGGTGTTGGGGTTGCTCTCCACCGAGGCAACGGAGACGTCGGCTCCACCGACCTGCTCAGCCACATTGCCGTACTCGTTCTCCGCGGCGACGACGGCGATCGTCCCCGGCTTCACCGCCGCCGGAGCTGGGCCGCATGCACTGACAAGGACGATCGCGCTCACGCCAACGATCGCCGGGGCGAGCCGGTGAGGAGCCAGTCGAATACGCCTACCTTGCATGAGACAGAACTCTACATGACACTCGGTCTCAATGGGACTCAGTCTCGTCTAGCTACCCGAAGTGCTCCCCATCAGGGTCACCATCTCATCGTGGAGCAGGCCATTCGTGGTGATCACGGTGCCCGAATCGATGCGTACTGCCCCGTCGAAGTCGCTGAAACGCCCACCCGCCTCGATCATGATCACCTGGGTCGCGGCGACATCCCACGGGTTGACCCAGGCCTCGACGGCGACATCGATCACGCCTTCCGCGACGAGCATGTGGGACCAGAAGTCGCCGAACGCCCGAACCACCCGAGCCCGCTCCAGCACGGTGCGGAATCCCTGCTCACCGCGACGGGTTGCGAAATCGCGAACGTCCGTGCAGGAAACGTAGGCGTCTTCGAGCCTCGGGGTCCGTGAGACGTGGATGCGCTCACCCGAGTCGGTGAACGCGCCCTGCCCGGTTGCCGCCCACCAGCGCCGCCCCAGTGCCGGCGCTGACACCACGCCGCAGACGGCTCTGTCACCGCGCATGAGCGCGATCAGCGTCGCCCAGACCGGGACCCCGTTGGCGTAGTTCACGGTGCCGTCGATGGGGTCGAGAATCCAGCGCCACTCCGCGGCTCCCTCGCCGCCGAACTCCTCGCCGACGATCTCCTGGCCGGGGCGGAGGCGCTGCAGCGCGTCGCGAAGTGCCTGCTCGGTCGTGCGGTCGGCATCGGTCACCGGCGTGCTGTCCGATTTCGTGTCGACGCGCAGATCCGGGGCGCGGAAGCGGGCCTGCGTGATCGAGTCGGCAATGTCGGCGAGCTCGAGCGCGACGTCGAGATGGGAGGACATCGGGGTCAATAGTTTCGCGTTCGATGCGGGAGTCGTGCTCGGTTACCGCGCCCATACCATGCATATATGACCGACCCGACCGCATCGATCGCGATCCCGGCAAGCACGGTGGCGCTGCTCCGTGACGTCGAAGGAGGCGTGGAGGTCTGCATGCTGCGCCGACCCGACCGGAGCAGTTTTGCCGCGGGGGCATTCGTGTTCCCGGGAGGCGCGGTCGACGCTGCAGACGGCACCGGCGACGCGGCATACGCGGTCGCCGCCGTCCGCGAGGTGCTCGAGGAGGTCGGCATCCTCATCGGCGGCTCTTCTGACGGCACCAGCGACGACGACCTCCGGGAGCGCACCGGAGCCGCTCGGTTGCAGCTGCTGGCGGGAGGCGACTTCACGGCGACACTCGCCGAACACCACCTCGTCATCGCGCCCGAGCACCTCGTCTACATCGGCCACTTCATCACGCCGCCGCGCGAGGGTCGCCGCTACGACACGCGATTCTTCGGTGTCCCCGCATCAGACGACCACCCGGTTCTGGTCCATGCGGCGGAGGCAGTCGAGGGTGGATGGCACCGGCCCGAGTTGATGCTCGAACTCGAGTTTCCCGCGATCATGCCGCCCACCCGAATGATGTGCCACGAGTTCGCCCGGCTTGGATCGGTCGACGCGATCCTGCAAACCCTCGGCGCAGAGCCCATCGAGGTGACCGAGATCACGCCTGAGATCATCGCCCGGTGGATGGCGCTCCAGCACGACGCGGGCGACGCGTTGTGACCAGATCAGTCACCCGCGTGCTCGCACCCAACCCGTCGGTGTTCACAGGGCGTGGGACCAACACGTATCTCGCCGGTGGCGCGTCGCTGGTCTGCATCGACCCGGGGCCGGACGACGACCATCACCTCGCGGCCATCCTCGAGGCGGCCGGAGCCCGGGGTGGTCACATCGACACGATCCTGCTCACGCACTCGCACCCCGACCATCGCCCGCTTGCCCTGCGCCTTGCACGGCAGACCGGTGCGGCGGTGCACTGCTTCGACCCGTCGGCGGGGCGGGAGAACGCGCAGCCGTTGTCGGATGGTGGCGTGGTACGCATCGGCGACCTCGAGCTCCTCGCGGTGCACACACCCGGGCACACGCGCGACCACCTCTGCTTCTTCGACCCCGCCGAGCGCGTGCTGTACAGCGGCGATCACATCCTCAACGGCACCACCTCGGTCGTGCATCCGGGGGAGGGCGACATGGCCGACTACATGGAGTCGTTGCGGCGGGTGCAGGTGCTGCAACCAGTAACGATCCTGCCGGGCCATGGCGAGCGCGTCGAGGACGCCGGCGCGCTGATCGCCGAGTACATCGCCCACCGCCTGGAGCGCGAAGCCCAGGTGCGCAACGTCGCACTTGGGCGCACGGCGTTCACGCCGATGGACCTGGTTCCGACGCTCTACGCGGGCTACCCGGTCGAGGTCTACCCGCTCGCCGCCTGGACGGTCCAGGCGCACCTGGACAAGCTGGTGCATGACGGCGAGGTGGATCAGGTCGATCCGGGATCGGAGACCGAGCCACCTCGTTACCTCGCTCGAAACGCCTGAGCAGTCAGCGCCGCCGGATCTTTCCGAGAGCGGTGCGATCGAGGCGCTCGACGATGACCAGCTCGCGGGGTAGCTTGTGCCTGGCGAGCGACGCCGCCGCATGCTCGCGCAGCGAGGCGAGCGTTGGCGGGTCGGCCCGGTGTCGCGGGACGATCCGCGCGACGACGCGCTGGCCCCATTCGCGATCGGGGCTTCCCGAGACGAGCACCGCGGCGACGCCGGGATGGCTCGAGACCGCCGTCTCGACCTCGGCCGGCCAGATCTTCTCTCCGCCGCTCACGATGACATCGGCGAGCCTGCCGAAAACGCGAACGGTTCCCTCCTCGTCGACCTCGCCGCCGTCTCCGGTTCGCAGCCACCCGCCCGGCTCGAAGGCGCTCACCGACGCCTCCGGGTCGAGGCGATAGCCTCGCATCAAGGTCGGCCCGCGGACCAGGAGCTCGCCCCAGCGCGCCGTGCGCACCTCCACGCCGGCGAGAGGCCGCCCCGCATAGACGACGCCGCCACACGTCTCAGTCATCCCATAGGTCGGCACCATGCGCACGCCCGCCTCCGCGGCTCGAGCCGCGAGCTCCGCATCGACCCCCGAACCGCCGACCAGGATTGCGCGGAAGCGACCGAGGTCCGCGCCCCCATCGAGCAGACGAGTCAGTTGGGTCGGCACGAGAGACGTGAACCGTGCCTCGCCGAGCCCCGCGATGACCGAGCGCGTCAGGCGGCGCCGGAAGCTGACCGGCGCCCCGAGCACGAGATGGCGCTCGAGCACCAGGAGACCGCCGATGTGTGCCAGCGGCAGGCATGACACCCAGCGATCCCCGGCGCGCGCATCGATGGCGTCGGCCGAAGCGACCACCGCCGTCTCCACCGCAACAGCGGGAAGCTCGGCGAGGCGAGCGTCACCCGATGTGCCGGAGGTCGCGATCACCAGGGCGATCGCGGGATCGATGGGCACCCCCTCGATTCGCCGAACCCCTTCCTCGCCGGCGATCAACGTCGGCTGCGCAGTGTTAATGATGGCGGCGCGCTCGGGCTCCGCCAGGCGAACGTCGATAGGAAGGACCGCCGCACCCGCCTCACGCGCGTGGCGGAGCACCGCGAGCCATGACGGCCCGGGCTTGAGCGCAACCGCCACGAGGTCGCCGGCACGCATCGCGCGGCGGAGGGCGGCAGCAGTCACGCGCCGAGCGTACCCCGCCGCCCGGCGCGACCCCGTCGGGCTACCATCGAGAGCGATCGATTCGAGTGCTAGGTGAGGTGGATGCCATCGTGGAGTGGGTCGCGACCGGCGAGTGGGAGGACATCCGCTACGAGACCGCCGGGGGCATCGCCAAGCTGACCATCAACCGGCCCGAGGTCCGCAACGCGTTCCGGCCAACGACGCTCTTCGAGCTCACCCGTGCGTTCGAAATCGCGCGGGACGACCCGGCGATCGGAGTGATCGTGCTCACCGGCGAGGGAACCAAAGCGTTCTGCTCCGGCGGTGACCAGCGCATTCGCGGGGATGACGGGTACCGCGATCCCGCCGGGATCGGACGCCTCAACGTGCTCGACCTCCAGGTGCAGATCCGCCGCCTGCCGAAGCCGGTCGTTGCCATGGTCGCCGGCTACGCGATCGGCGGCGGTCATGTCCTCCACCTGGTGTGCGACCTGACCATCGCCGCCGACAACGCACGCTTCGGTCAGACAGGGCCGAAGGTGGGTTCGTTCGACGCGGGGTACGGCGCGGGTCTGCTCGCTCGGACCATCGGCCTCAAGCGTGCCAAAGAGATCTGGTTCCTCTGCGAGCAGTACGACGCGGCCACCGCCGAGCGGTGGGGGCTCGTCAACCGCGTGGTCCCCCTCGACCGACTCGAGGAGGAGACCGTCGCGGTGTGCAACCGGATGCTCGAGATGAGCCCGCTCGCGCTGCGTCTGCTCAAGGCCGGCTTCAACGCCGACACCGACGGCCTCGCCGGCGTGCAGCAGCTGGCGGGGGACGCGACGCTGCTCTTCTACATGAGCGAGGAGGCGCAGGAAGGCCGCGACGCGTACGTCGAGAAACGCAAACCCGACTTCGCGAAGTTCCCGCACCGGCCGTGATCGCCGAGGCGGCGCCCAGGCCGGGTCCGCTCGCCGTCTGGTGGATCGGTGCGCGACCGCGAACGCTGGTTGCGGCCGTCGTCCCGGTCCTCGTGGGAGCGGCGTGGGCCGGCCGACACGCGATATCGATCCCGCGCTCGCTGCTCGCGCTGATCGTCGCGGTCGCGCTTCAGATCGCCGTGAATTACGCCAACGACTACTTCGACGGTGTCAGTGGGGTGGACACCGCAGCGCGGATGGGGCCGCGGCGTCTGGTCGCCTCGGGGCTGGCACCACCCCGCGCGGTGGCGGCGGCGGCAGTCGTGATGGTGGGTATCGGTGGGGCAGCGGGGATCGCGCTCGCCCTGCTCACGACTCCCTGGTTGATCGTGGCCGGCGCGCTGTCGGTGCTGGCGCTGGTGCTGTACTCGGGAGGGCCGAGGCCGTATGCGGCGAGCGGGCTCGGTGAGATCTCGGTATTCGTGTTCTTCGGGTTGGTCGCCACCTGCGGCACCGCGTTCGTGCAGCAGGACCGGCTCGACGCGAGCATCCTCTGGCTCGCGGTGCCGGTCGGTCTGCTGGCGTGCGCGCTGCTCATGGTCAACAACCTGCGCGACATCCCGACCGACAGCGCGGTCGGCAAACGCACCCTCGCCGTGCGTCTCGGTGCGCAACGCAGCCGCACGCTGCTCGTGGCGATCGTCGTGATCGCCCTGATCCTTCCCACGGTGGGCGCGCTGGTCAGGTCGCTTCCGTGGCTCGTGGCCGTCACGCTGGTGACGATCCCGCTCGCGATCGGGCCCTTGCGCGTCATCCGCACCGCCGAGGGGCGGGGGCTCGTTCCCGCGCTCATCGGCATCACCCGTCTGCAGCTCGTGTTCGGTGTCGTGCTCGCGGGAGCGCTGCTCGCATCGTGAGGCGTGTGCCGTTCAGCATCGCCTTGCGCTACCCGGTGATGGGAGTGACCAGACGCACTGGATATCTCATCGAGGGCCCGGCGGGATGGGGTGAGTGCTCGCCCCTGCCGAGCTGGAATGACGCTGAGCGCGAAGCGGCCGCGCGGTCGGCGCTCGAAGCCGCGACCCTGCCGTTTCCCACGATCGCCCGCGATCGTGTCGCCGTCAACGCGATGATTCCGCGGGTCGCACCCGACGTCGCCGCCGCGCTCGCGCTGAGCTCGGGGTGCGGCACCGTCAAGGTCAAGGTCGGCGACGAGGGCTCCGTCGACAGGGTCGCCGCGGTCCGATCCGCGTGCGGACCGCGCATCAAGATTCGCCTCGACGCCAACGGTGCATGGGATCTCGAGACCGCGCGCCGCCAGCTGGCGGCGCTCGCCACCTATGACATCGAGCTCGTCGAGGACCCGGTCGCTTCGCTGGAAGAGCTCGCCGCTCTGCGCGGTCGTGCGGGGATGCCGGTCGCCGCGGAGTCGTGCATCCGAACGACCGCGGACGCGCAACGCCTCCACCGGCTTGAAGCCGCAGATGCGATCGTGCTCAAGCCCCAGCGCATCGGCGGAGTGCGCGAGGCGCTTCGCGCAGCCGAGGCGAGTGGCGTTCCGGCGATCGCCTCGAGTGCGCTGGAGACATCGGTCGGGTTGGCAGTGGTGGTCGCGGTGGCAGCATCGCTGCCGGACGCGCCGTTCGCGCACGGAGCGGGCACCGCGCAGCTGCTCGAGTCCGACGTGGTCAACGACCCCCTCATCCCGATCGGTGGGTGGCTGACGCCACGCAGACCCGCCGTCAACCAGCAGCTGCTCGCCGGCGCATGACCGAGCCGCACGAGGGCGACGTGGCGCTCGCGAACGTGACCACGTTGCTGCACGAGCTCGTCCGCGGCGGCGTCTCGCACATGTGCATGACGCCGGGTTCGCGGTCGACGCCGATCGCGCTCGCGGCCGCTCGTCATCCCGGAATCACCCTGCATGTCCACGTCGACGAGCGCGCATCGGCGTTCTTCGGATTGGGAATCGCGGTCGCATCTGGGAAGCCCGTTGCGCTGTTCTGCACCTCGGGGACGGCCGCGGCGAATCACTTCCCCGCTGTTGTCGAAGCGTCCATGGCGCGCGTGCCGATCATCGTGATGACGGCAGACCGGCCACCCGAGCTGCATGGCGTCGGTGCCAACCAGACAATCGACCAACAGCATCTCTTCGGTGGTTTCGTCAAGTGGTTCCATGACACGGGAGTTCCTGTGCTTTCCCCGAACGAACGAGTGCGCTGGTCGTCTGCGGGGATCGACGCAATAACGCATGCAGTCCGCTTGCATCCGCCCGGCCCGGTGCATCTGAACCTGCCGTTTCGTGAACCCCTGTTGCCCAGCGGCGCGAGCGTCGATGCCTCTCGACCCGAGTCCGCGACATACACGAACACCCGCGAGCTGCCGAGCCGGATGCCTGCTTTCTTGCGCGAGGTGAGCACCGGCCATCGCGTGGCGGTCGTAGCAGGACGTCTGCGAGTGCGCCCCGAGGGGCTGGCCGAACTCTGCGCCGAACGAGGCTGGCCGTTGCTCGCCGAACCACTATCGGGCCTTCGCGACGCCCCGGGATCGCGCGGACTCCGCGGCGCGCTCTCCGCGGGCACACTGCTCGCCGCCAATGCGGCATTCCGTGAGCGTCAGCATCCTGATCTCGTGATCCAGATCGGCGCCGCGCCCACGTCGCGCGCCGTCCAGGAGTTGGTCCGGAGCGCCGACCGGCTGCTCATCATCGACCCCGACGAACTCGTGGCCGACCCCGATCGGCGCTCAACCTTGACGATCAACGCCGACCCCACCGAGGTCGTCGGGGCACTGCATTCGGCGACATCATCGCTTCCCGCAACGAGACCGCAATGGATCGACGAATGGCACGACGCTGATCGGAAGGGGCGCGAGGCTGTCGACGCATTGCTCGACTCATGGGATGAGCCGTTCGAAGGGCGGATCGCTCGCGACGTCGCCGCAGCCATCCCGGAGGGCGGCGTGCTCTTCGCGGGATCGAGCATGCCGATTCGTGACCTCGACATGTTCATGCGCCCGCGGTCAGGTCTTCGAGTTCTGGCCAACCGTGGCGCCAGCGGCATCGACGGCCTGGTATCGACGACCTTCGGCATCGCCGAGGTGAGCGGTCCGACCTACGCGCTGCTCGGCGACCTGTCGGTGATCCACGACGCTTCGGGGCTGCTCTGGGGAGCGCGGCACGGCAAGGCGACCGTGCTCGTGGTCGTCGACAACGATGGCGGAGGCATCTTCTCGATGCTTCCCCAGGCATCGCTGCCCAAAGACGAGTTCGAGTTGCTCTTCGGGACGCCACACGGTCTCGACCTCGAGGCGATCGCGCGGGCGGCAGGCATTGGCGTGCGATCGGTCGACCACGCCGGAGTCGTCGTCCCCGCGATCCGCGAGGCGGAGACCGCGGGTGGCGTCCAGATCGTCAGAGTTCGCGTCGATCGGCAGCGTGCCGTCGAGCTGCGCGCCCACGTGTCGCAGGCGGTGGCGGCGGCGCTCGGCGAGTAGCGGGAGTCAGACCTCGGCGGGCTCAACCCCGAGAGCACGGAGCCCGACGCCGAATTTCGCCTCGGTCTCGAGATCCTCGGACGCCGGATCCGATCCCGCGACGATGCCTGCGCCGGCGTGGAGGCGCGCCGTCGAGCCCAAGATCTCGGCGCAGCGCAAGGTCAACGCCCATTCCCCATCGCCACGCGCGTCGACCCAGCCAACCAGACCGGCGAAGAAGCGGCGATCGAAGGGCTCGAGACGGTCGATCAACGCGGCGGCGGCCTCACGAGGCGTCCCGCAGACCGCCGGGGTCGGGTGCAGCGCGGCTGCGATGCCCAGGGCGTCTGGTGCACCCGCCTTGAGCGTGCCTTTGATCGCGGTGTGCAGATGCCAGAGGGTTGCCGTCGAGGTCAGGCTCGTCTCGGCGTCGACGACGAGGTTCGAGCAGAACGGCGCCATGGCGTCGGCGACCGCCTCGGCAACCAGGCGGTGCTCGCGCTGCTCCTTGACGGTCTCCAGCAGCTGCCGGGCGATCTCCTTGTCCCGGGCAGGATCCGAAGAGCGCCGGGCCGTGCCGGCCAGTGGATCGCTCGACACCGAGAGGCCATCGCGACGGATGACGAGCTCGGGTGAGGCTCCGACCAGGCTGGAGGCGCCTCCCGGAAGCGCCACCAGGAAGACGAAGCACCCGGGCTCTTCGGCGTTGAAGCGCCGCGCAACCAGGCGAGGGTCGATCGGAGCATCGGCGTGCACCATCAGCGTTCGCGCCAGCACGACCTTGTCGACATCGCCCGCGTCGATGGCTGCGAGCGCCTGCTCGACCCCCGCCTCGTACTCGACCGGCAAGGGTTCCGGCACCAGCTTGGTGACCGTCCATTCCGCCTGTGGCGCGATCTCATCATGGAGGGGCACCCCCCTGACCACGCGCTCAGGAAGACGCAGCGTCGCTTCGCAGCTGCCGTCGAACGGCAGGGCACCGAGGACCATGCCCAGTCCGGCGGTCCGATCCAACGCCGCCCGAGCGAGGGCCGCCGCACGATGCACCTGTTTCGGACCCGACGCGACCTGGATGGCGCGAGACGCGCCCGCAGTCGCGAGGCCGTAGTCGCCGTGCTGGACGACGACGCCGGTCCCCTCGCGGTACCAATCGAACAGGTCGATCGTGCTCACCGTCCCCGGCAGATCCGGAGCGGGGCGAACGGGGCTCATTGACGGGTCCCGATCAGCAGCTGCGCAGCGCCCGCCCCGAGCTGCACCCGGCGGCAGCGAACGAACCCTGCCTCGGTGAGCAGCCGGAGGAGCTCGGAAGGGGCTGGCAGATATGCCGTCGAGGCGGGCAGGTACCTGTATGCCTGACGGTCGGAGAGCAGCCCCCCGACCATTGGGACGATCCTGCGGAAGTAGAGGGCATGCAGGCGTCGGACAACGGGATTCGGCGGCTCGGACACTTCAAGGAAGACGGCTCGCCCGCCCGGACGGATCACCCGGGACGCCTCCTGGAAGCACGCGGCGATGTCCACGACGTTGCGAAGCGCGAAGCCACTCACCGCCCCGTTGACCGAGGCGTCGCCGAGCGGCAGGTGGAGGGCATCCGCGCGGACCAGCGGTGCCGCGGTGTGCGCCTTGGCGAGCATCCCTGCCGCCATGTCGACTCCGACGCCGCGCAGGCCGGCACGTCCGAGCACCCTGCAGAGATCGCCCGTTCCGCAGCCGACGTCGACGACGCGCGCTCCGGGGTCCAGTTGAAGCTCGCGCACCGCCCGGCGCCGCCAGCCCGCGTCGAGCCCGAGGGTCATCACCCGGTTGACCAGCTCGTAGCGCGGCGCGATCCGGTCGAACATCTCCTCGACGGCTCGCGCCTTTCGCTCGCCGACGGGCAGCTCGGCCACGGTCACCGACTCACTCTAGCAAGCGCTCCCCGCTCGACTGGGTCTGACTGGCATTTTCGGCTCGGTACGATCCCCCACCTCAGAACGGGTTGGGGGTTGTGGCTGGGGTCACTGCGTGCGATCACGGCCGTGAAACGCCGGCTCACCATCGCTGGTATCGGAGAGACCGATCAACGTAGCGGGATGTCACGCCGGATGGTTCAAGCCGCCTCGGTCCGGTGCAACCGGAAGAGTGTCTCCCCCGAGTAGACGATCAGCGCCGTCGCCGTTCCCACGACGAGCAGCAACTCGCCGAGTCGCAGTGCACCTCCCGCGTCGGTCCCGACGATCCACCAGAGCCAGGCGCGAAACGCGACCGCCGCCGGAACCGCGGCGCATCCGACCACCGCCGCGTCGATGACCCGGCGCCGCGTCCCCGCTGCTGGGCGGCTGGCGCCCACCAATTCCATGTACGCGCCGGCTGAGACGAGAAACGCGAACATCCCGCATCCTCCGACGAGGATGTCGAGCCACACGGCCGGCCCGGGACCCTCGCGAAGCAGCGTGTTCAGCGCGAGGAGCGACCCAAATGCCAGAGCAGCCAGCGCCGCTGCGATCACCGGATCTCGGCGAATGACGAGAACAAGCCGGCGGTCGATCCAGCGGATGACCCGAACCCCGATCACCCGCAGCGGGCCGAGCCAGCTCGCGTAGAGCTCCGCGGCCGACACGAGTTCACTGAACCAGTCGGGGCCATGCACGCCATGGCGAAGACCCCGGGTGAGCTGCGACGCTCGGAGCTGCACGCCAGCGGCGGCAATCACCAGAACCGTGACGACGGCGAGCACGGCGATCGTCGCAGGGGTCGTGTTGTTCCAGGTTGCTCGATCGGCCCCGAGGATGATGCTGACCCAGTCAGTGAGCACCGTCACGAGCATCGCGCCGACAAGAACACGACCACCTCGCAGCACGCTGATCACGCGTGCAACCGGCAGCGGTTGATTCCGACGGCAGAGGGAGATTCGCACGATTCCCATCGCTCCGGTGAGCGGGATGAAGAACACGGTGAACGACACGACAGCGTCATACGGGTCGTTCTGCCAGGGGACGTGGTCGGACAGGACTCGAAATTGTTTGACGGCGAGAGCAAACACGACGAATAGAGCCGCCACCACGAGCGTCCCGACCGCAGCCCATCCGAGCTGCCTCCGACGCGGATCACCGACCTCGACCGTGGGGCTTGATTGCAATTGCGTCACTTGCCCCAATGGTACGGCGGAGGCGGCCTCCGCTCTGAACTTCGACTACCCTGGCTCCCAATGGCGGCGATCACGACGGCAGGGCCATCGACTGCAGCGTCTGAGGCGTTTCCCATAGCGGCCCGCACCACCGATGCCATCAAGGAGTACGGCAAAGGTGACGCCATGGTGCGCGCGCTCGACAGCATCACCGTCGCGTTCGACAAGGGCCGCTTCAGCGCGATCATGGGGCCGTCCGGCTCGGGCAAGTCCACCCTGCTGCATTGCCTGGCCGGCCTCGATCGGCTCACGTCGGGCACCGTCCACATCGGCGAGGTCGAACTCGGCAGCCTTAACGATCGTCAACTCACCATGTTGCGGCGTGTGCGCGTCGGCTTCATCTTCCAGTCCTTCAACCTGGTGCCGACCCTTTCGGCGCTCGACAACATCGTGCTGCCGCTCACGATCGCCGGGAAGAAACCGGATGCGGCCGCGCTCGCTGAGGTGGTGCGCATCACCGGCCTCGGCGACCGGCTCAAGCACCACCCCAATCAACTCTCCGGCGGGCAGCAGCAGCGCGTCGCCGCCGCCCGCGCCCTCGCCAGCCAGCCGGAGATCATCTTCGCCGACGAGCCCACCGGCAACCTCGATTCGCGAGCGAGCACGGATCTCCTCGACTTCCTCCGTCACGCCGTCACGGAGTTGGGCCAGACGATCATCATGGTCACGCACGATCCTCTTGCCGCCGCGCATGCGGACCGCGTCGTGTCCCTTGCCGATGGCCGCGTTGTCAGCGAGATGCAAGCGCCGACGGCGGACAGCGTGCTCGACGTCATGCGGCATCTTGGTGATTGACCACCTCCTCAGGCCCTGACACGTGATCGGCATCAGCCTGCGGAGCCTGCTTTCCCACAAGTTGCGACTTGCGCTGACCACGATTGCCGTGATCCTCGGCGTTTCATTTGTCGCCGGCACCTTCATCCTGACCGACACGATCAACGCGACGTTCACGAGCATCTTCGCGACCGCGAACGCGGGCGTCGGCGTCACGGTGCACGGCCATCCGATCGCCGGCGAGACCGGGGGCGTTGGGGGCGGCCAGAACCATCCGATCCCCACGTCGCTCCTCACCACGGTTCGCGCGGTTCCCGGCGTCAAGGATGCGGTCGGCAACATCTTCAGAGAGGGCGCGACGCTCATCGGCCATGACGGCAAGCCGATCGGCGGCAACGGGCCTCCGACCTTCGGCGCCAACTGGATCACCAACAGCGGCATCTCGCCATATCGCCTGCGCAGCGGCTCTGCACCGCAGCAACCGAACGACGTGGTCGTTGATGCCGGAACGGCTGCGAAGAACGGACTCGCGGTCGGGCAAACGCTGCCCATCGTGTTCCTCGGAGGAGTCGAGGAACACTTCACGATCACCGGTATCGCAGGCTACGGCACCTCGGACAACCTGGCCGGGGCGACCATCGCCCTCTTCACCGAGTCAACCGCGGAACGGGTTCTCGAAGGTCAGAACAAGTACGACAGCATCCTGGTGAGCGCGCAGAGCGGGGTTACCGACGTCGTGCTCCGCGAAAGCATCGCCGCCGCGCTGCCCAGCTATGCGGAGGCGGAGACCGGGCAGCAGGCCGCTGCTGCAGCCGAGCAGAGCACTGAGTCGACCATCAGCACGTTCATCGGCACGCCACTCCTCGTCTTCGCGTTCATCTCCCTGTTCGTCGGCAGCTTCCTCATCATCAACACGTTCAACATCCTCGTCGCGCAGCGCACCCGCGAGCTGGCACTGCTGCGCGCACTGGGGGCGACCCGAGCGCAGGTGATGACGTCGGTGCTCGTCGAGGCGGCGGTCACCGGCCTGGTCGCGTCGATCCTCGGCTTCGTTGTTGGCATCCTCATCGCGCGAGCGCTGCTCTCCGTGTTCGGCTCGGCGTCGACCGGTGGTGTGACGCTCCTCCCCCGCACCTTCATCATCGCGGTGCTGGTCGGCACCATCGTCACGGTGATCGCGGCGTCACTCCCCGCTCGCCGCGCGACGCGCATCGCCCCGGTCGCCGCTCTCGCCGAGGCACTCCCCGAGACGCAGCCGCTGCCACGCCGGCGAATCGTGATCGGCCTGGTCATCTTCGCGCTCGGGTGCGCGGCCCTGGTGGTCGGGCTCTTCACCTCGGCCGGGTCGAAGCTCCAGCTCATCGGCGCCGGCTTCCTCGGGGTGTTCCTCGGTGTCGCGTTGCTGGCGCCGCTGCTCGTCGTACCGGTTGCGATAGTGCTCGGATGGCCCGTGGCGCACGTGCGCGGCGCGGCCGGCATCCTCGCCGGACAGAACGCGAGGCGCAATCCGCGCCGCACCGCGCTCACCGCTGCGGCATTGATGATCGGCCTCGCACTGGTCACGTGTGTCGCGGTCCTCACCGACTCGGTTCGCGTTTCCACCAACGATGCGATCGAGGGTGCGTTCCGGGCCGACTTCATCGTGTTCACCCAGGGCCCGGACTTCAACTCCCAGGCGGCGCAGGCGTTGCAGCAGGACCCCAGCCTGGCGGATGTGACCGAGGTGCGCGGCACATCGGTGCTCATCCGCGGCAGCTCGCAGGGGATTGCCGCCATCGACCCGGCCAACCTCGGGAGTGTGCTCTCGCTGACGATGGTGTCGGGGACGGCATCCGCGATCGCTTCGGCGAACACGGCAATCGTTGACTCCACAGAGGCCAACGCATCCGGGGTGCATCTCGGCCAGCTCGTGACCTTCAACTTCCCACAGGGCGCGAGCGTCCCCGTCCGGATCGGCGGCATCTACACCGCGAACGCCCTGGTGAGCGGTTACGTGGTGTCACTCGCGACCATGGAACCAAACGTGCCCGCCGCCCGGGACACCATCGTCCTCGCCAACGCTGCGAACGGCGTGTCGCCGAGTCAGGCCGAAGTCGCGCTCCACCATGACGTCAAGGCCTTCCCGCTGCTGATGGCGATGAGCCGTTCAGAGTATCGGACGTTCGTCGGCGCGTCCCTGGACAGCTTCCTCAACCTCATCTACACGCTCCTGGCATTCGCGATCATCATCGCCGTGCTGGGAATCGCGAACACGCTGATTCTCAGCGTCCTCGAGCGCACCCGCGAGATCGGTCTGTTGCGTGCGCTGGGCATGACGCGGTCGCAGACGCGGTCCATGGTGCGTTGGGAGTCGGTCATCATCTCGCTGCTCGGAGCGGTGCTCGGCCTGGCCGTCGGCCTCGGCCTCGGCGTCGCGGTGAGCGGATCGCTCCACGATCTGGGGATCACCGAGATCGCAATCCCTGGTTCGAATTTGATCTTTTACGCGATCATCGCGGGAGTTTTCGGCGTCGTCGCCGCAATCTTCCCGACGATTCGCGCGTCGCGGGTCGACATCCTCCGCGCGATCACGACCGAGTAGCCGCTGCGGCCGGTGCGGGGATCAGTACGAGCGACGCTCCGCGGCTGCGCGCTCCCAGCGCTGTTCGATACGACCAAAACGCCAGATCACCAGAGCGGCAGCCCAGGTCACAACGAACAGCCCGACGATGATGAAGCCCGCCTCATTGATGTTGAAGCTCGACATGAAATCCCAGAAGCCGCCGGAGAGGTTGAGCTGCGCTGCGAGCAGGCCGAAGATCTCGATGGTGCCGATCAGCATCGCGACGGCCACCGACAGCCCCGTGATGGTGATGTTGTAGTAGACCTTGCGCACCGGCTTCGAGAACGCCCATCCATACGCGAAGTTCATGAACGAACCATCGAGTGTGTCGAGCGTCGCCATGCCGGCCGCGAAGAGGATCGGCAGGCTCAGCACCGCATACCAGGGCAGCCCGGCCGTCGCCGCGCCGGCGGTGGCGGCGAGCAGCGTCACCTCGGTTGCCGTGTCGAATCCGAGTCCGAACAGGACGCCCACGGGGTACATCTGCCAGGGGCTGCGGATCGACCGCATCAGCTTGCCGAAGAAGCGGGTCATCAACCCGCGCGCGTTCAACTGCTGCTCGAGCTCCTCATCGTTGTAGCGGCCGCGGCGCATCTCGAGGAACACCTTGACAATGCCCACCAGCACGATCAGGTTAAGGATCGCGATCAGGTACAGAAAGGTCCCTGAGACCAGCGTGCCGATGATGCCGCCGAACGTCTCGACGGTGGAGTTCTTGCCGGCGAGCTGGCTGATGATCGCCCGTGCCGCGAACGTCAGCCCGACGCCGAGGGCGAAGACGACAGACGAGTGGCCCAGCGAGAACCAGAAGCCAACGGACAGCGGTCGCTTGCCTTCGGACATCAGCTTGCGCGTGGTGTTGTCGATTGCCGAGATATGGTCCGCGTCGAAGGCGTGGCGCAGGCCCAGCGTGTACGCGGTCACCGCCACGCCGATGCCGAGGAACTTCGAATGCTCCGGCAGGATCGCCACGATAAAGACGCCCCAGCCGACGACGTAGAGGCCGATGATGAAGCCGACCATGCCGCCGACCCTGCCCCACTCTCGTGGGGTCAGCGAGCCGCGGATCCGGGCCCAGCGAGACGGGGGTGCGGCCACCGAGGTCCTCCTCATGTTCCTTCAACGTCAGGAGCCCACCCAGAGTATCAAAACGCGACCAGCACGCAACAGCGTCCAGAAGCCATATGCCACCTCCGCGCGATGGGCGCCGGTCACGGCTATCCTTGACCGATGAGCAGCACTGTCGACGAACTGGTCGCGCAGCTCCGGGACGGAGGCTCGCGGGTCACCACCGCCCGGCGCCTCGTGCTCACAGCGCTCGTGAAAGGCGCGCATCACCCCACCGCGGAGGAACTGCTCGTCGCGGTGCGCACGCTGGCACCGGACGTCCACGCGTCCACGGTCTATCGCAATCTCGAGGAGCTCGAGCGGCTGGGAGTCGTCGTCCACACGCACCTCGGGCACGGACCGGCCACCTACCATCTGGCGACCGAAGCGCATGGCCACCTCGTCTGCGAGGTGTGCGGCGCCACCATGGAGGCACCTGAGGACCTGTTCGAGGCGATGGCTGAAGGCGCGAAGCGGCGTCTCGGGTTCGAGCTCCGCCCGTATCACTTCGCCGTGCTCGGCGTGTGCGCCGACTGCGCCGCCAGCGCCGCGGCGCCGGAATCCTCAGTGGGCTGATCGGCCTCGACCGGAGGCCAGCCGCTCGACCCGCAGGTACTCAGCCGGCGCATGGTCGACCTGGAGAGTCGTGTGCTCAACGTGGAATTGCTCCTCGAGGAAGCGCTCGAGGTCGAGCCGGATCGCGTGGCAGTCGTCGTTGGGGTGCACGAGGACGTGCGCTGAGAGCGACGGGAACCCCGACGTGAGCTCCCAGACGTGGAGGTCGTGGACGTTCACCACATGTGGATGCGCCGCAAGCGCACCGCCGATCTCCTCGGGATTGAGGTCCGCCGGCGACGCCTCGAGCAGCACACGGCCTGCCTTGCCGAGCAGCCGGACACCCGCATACACCATCAGTCCGGCGACGACGACCGAGGCGATGGCATCGGCGCGGTCGAAGCCGGTCGTGACGATCACGATGCCCGCGACCAGGGTCCCGATCAATGCGTACAGGTCGGTGAGGATGTGGCGAAAGCTCGCCTCGATGTTCAGGCTGCGGCGGTCGGCATGCGACAGCTGGCGGGTCACCGCGAGGTTGACGACGATGCCGGCGAGCGCGATGGCGATGAGAGCCCCGCCCTGCACCGTCAGCGGTGTCGCAAAACGGATCACCGCCTCGAAGACGAGCACGGCCGCGAGGACCAGCAGGGTCGCGCCGCTGATCAGCGCTGCGAGCACCTCGGCGCGCTTGAGACCGAAGGTCAGGCCACCCTTGGGAGGCCGCTGCGCCAGGCGCAGGGCGACCAGCGAGACACCGAGTGCCGCGACGTCGGTGAGCATGTGCGCGGCGTCGGAGAGCAGCGCGAGGGAGTGGGCCAGGATCGCGACGACGACCTCGACCACGATGAAGACACCGATCAGCCCGAGCGCGGCAACTAGCGGTCGCTGATCCGTATCGGCGGGAAGGTTGTGCGGGTGCGTTCCCTTGGGGCCGTGGTCGTGCACCACTTCACCCTACTCCGCAATTTCCGCCGGCACGTCCCACCACACGGTCACCACGGGCTCAATGGGCGAGCGGACGGACCAGAACGAGCCGTCGAACACCAGGCGCTCTCCGAGCGCCTCCGCCACCTCCTCGTCTCTCGTCGGCTCCAGGCAGAGTCGCCGCCTGATCCATGCGATCGCGTCGTCGCGGTGCGTGAACCCACCCGCGCGCCGCGACGTGACCTCGGCGTGCCGGTGCACCCGAAGGCCGAGACTGCGAAGAACGGAGACGATGTCCTTCGCGTCCGGACGATCCGGGCGGCGCAGTGCATGAAACCGCCACCACAGGTCGGCCATCCATGCGGTCGGATGCCGGCTGGTCACCTCCATGACCACGCGCCGCCGGGCGTGCCCGCTCAATGCGAGGGTGAATGGCGCCAGGTCGGCGACGTTGTAGGCGACATGGTTGCAGACGACGACGTCGGCGAAGGGCGTGCGCCTCGCCACAGCCGGCCAGGCTCCCTTGATGGTGCGGACCGCCACGCCCACGCGCTGTGCCTGCCTTCGGAATTCGGCCAATTGCTCGTTCGACGAATCGACGCCGGTGATCAGCGAGCAACGCGAGCTGAGCGGCAGCGACGCTGCACCCGCGCCCACACCGACATCGAGCACCGCGCCGCCCGCGGGCAGAGCATCGCGCGCCCGCCGGTTGGCAAACGTGAGCTCACCGGGCGTCGCGAACTCCGCCCGCGAGCGGAACAGCTCGGCGGGAAATCCCCACGGCGACTCCGGGGCGGCGACGAGGATGTCGTCAGGGAGCACCCACTCGCGCATCGCGGTTCGCCATCCTTCGGGGTCCATACCCCAAGACGATACGGCCCCCGGGCGAGCTACCTGTCTCGCACCGGGACGACCAGGACCGGGCAGGGAGCAATCTGGAGCAGGCGGTGGGCGACGCTGCCGAGGAGCAACCCCTTGAGTGGTCCGCTGCCGACGCTTCCGAGCACGATGAGGTCGGCAGCAGCGTCCGTCGCTGCGTCGGCGATCGCATGGGCGGGACCGCTGACCTTCACCTGATGGATCTGGAACTCGACGTCGAGACCGTCTGCCTGCAACGCAGCGACCTGATCGTTGATCTTCGATTTGATCTCCGGTTCGAGGGCCTGCGCGTGGTGCGCGCCACCATGACCCGGCACCAGCTCGTCGACGTAGACCACGACGAGCCGCGCTTTCTGGTCAACGGCGAGATCTTTCGCAAACGCCATCGCGAGGTCTCCGGGGTCGGAGCCGTCGGTGGCCACCACCACAACCTTGAACATGTTGACACCTCAGTGAGAAGGCCACGAGTGTAGCCGTCGGATCAGAGGGCGTGCACGCCCGCCGCGGTGGCGCACGCGGCGACGACAACGACGAGAAATGGCGCGCGGATCGCGACGAGAATCAGTGCCACCGCGAGCCCCGCGGCGCGCGAGTCGAGCATCAGGTGATTGCCGGTCGCGAACACCGAGACCGCGATGAGTGCGCTGAGCAGCGTGACCGGCAGGGCCTCGAGAACCCGTCGCGCCACGCTCGAATCCAGCAGTCGCGCCGGCACCACGAACCCCGCGAGCTTCAGGGCTGCACATCCGGCGGATGCGATCATCACGGCCAGCCAGAGTTTCATCGGTCGAAGACCAGGAGCAACGCGACTGCCGTGAGGCCGCCGATGAGGATCGGCGCGCCGACGGGCACGGCGGGGACGGTGATCAGCGCGATCGCGCCGGAGCCCAGGGCGACAAGGCGCATGCGCAGCGTGGTGAGGCGTGGCGCGAGCAAGGCAATGAATGCCGCTGGTCCCGCGACATCGAGCCCGGTCGTCGCAGGGGACCCGAGGGCATTGCCCACCACGGCGCCCACGATGGTCGACACGTTCCAGAGCACGTACACGCTCACCGCCGTGGACCAGAACGCACGCGCCGAGTGCCCGGACCGCGTCTCGCTGACAGCCATGGCCGTACTCTCGTCGATGGTGACTTCAGCCATCAGAAAGCGACGCCATCCGGTGGGGCGGAGCAGCGCGTTGATGCGCGCGCCGTACAGGCCGTTGCGGACCCCGAGCAGGAGCGCCGTCCCAACCGCCGAGAAGTACGAGCCGCCGGCGCCGATGATGCTGACGAGCGCGAATTGCGACGCCCCGGAGAACAGCACCAACGACAGGAGGCAGACCTGCACCAGGCTCAGGTGCGCCTCGACCGACACCGCCCCGAACGAGAGGCCGAACGGAGTGACGCTGAGTCCGATGGTCAGGGCGCGGTTTCGGATGCGCCGTTCGGCCATCCTGCGGGACGCGTCGCCGGTCACATCGAGGTCATGCGGTGGTTCGGACATCGGCCGCGCAAGCCTAGGGAATCCGCGTGCCACACCGGCTTCCCACGCCGGTGCACCGGCGCTCGAAATGTGCCATCGGGTACGCTACCGCGCTGATCACGGCCGACGAGTACCACCGATGAGCAGACGCACAGAGCCACCGTTTCGCGCCGACCACGTCGGGAGTCTTCTGCGTCCCGAGCGACTCATGCATGCTCGCGCGCAGCGGGCCGCAGGTGAGATCACGGAGGCGGCACTTCGAGAGGTCGAGGATGGCGCCATCCGCGCTGTGATCGCGATGCAGCGCGACGTCGGACTGCAGTCGGCCACCGACGGGGAATTCCGCCGCGCCGCGTGGCACATGGACTTCATCTATCAACTCGGCGGCATCACCCAGGCCGACGAGAAGCTGCATGTGCAGTTCTTCAACGACGGCGGGACGCTGGACTTCGCGCCGGCGGCATTGCGCATCAGCGATCGAGTCCGCCTCGGCGACACCATCTTCGCCGATCACTTCCTGTTCCTCAAGGAACATGCCGGCGACGGTGTCACCCCGAAGCTGACAATTCCCTCGCCGAGCATGGTGCATTACCGCGGCGGCCGGGCGGCGATCGACGAGTCCGTCTACCCGGACCTGGCCGCGTTCTGGGAGGACCTCATCGCCGCATATGCCGAGGAGGTGCGCCGCCTCGGAGACCTCGGGTGCACGTATCTCCAACTCGACGACACCAGCCTCGCGTACCTCAACGACCCGCGTCAGCGCGAGTTGATCGCCTCACTCGGCGGGGACCGCGAACATCAACACGAGCTGTACATCACGAACATCAATCGCGTTCTCGCTGCGAAACCACCGACCATGCGGGTCACGACGCACATGTGTCGCGGCAACTTTCGCTCCTCGTGGGCTGCTGAAGGCAGCTACGACTTCGTAGCTGAAGCGCTCTTCGGTGGTCTCGAGGTCGACGGATTCTTCCTCGAGTACGACGACGCGCGCTCGGGTGGCTTCGAGCCGCTGCGCTACGTGCCGAAGGACAAATTCGTCGTGCTCGGCCTGGTCACGACCAAGCGCGGTGCGCTGGAAACCAAGGACGAGCTCAAGCGCCGGATCGATGAAGCCGCGCGGTTCGTGCCGATCGAGCAGCTCTGCCTGTCACCCCAGTGCGGCTTCTCCTCCACCGTCGACGGGAACACGCTGACATACGAGGAGGAGGTCGCGAAGCTTCGCCTCATCGTCGAGACCGCAGCCGACGTCTGGGGTTAGCGGCCGATCGGTGGCGACGCCATTCGGCCGCTGTACGTCAAAATTCGACCGAACTTGACGCGAGAGCCCTGATCGCGCAAAGTAGTGCAAGAGCGTAAAACGCGGCAGGGGAATGAGGGGGACGTCGGGGTGCATATCGATCTCTTTGTGGCGCTGGCTGGACTGATCGTCGGCTTTGCCGTGGGCCTCACCGGCATGGGCGGGGGTGCGCTGATGACCCCGATCCTGGTCCTGCTCTTCGGCATCGCGCCGCTCGCCGCCGTCTCGAGCGACCTGGTCGCGTCGCTGATCATGAAGCCGGTCGGTGCTGCGGTCCATGCGGGGCGAGGCACGGTGCGCTGGAACCTCGCCGGCTGGCTCGCGCTGGGTTCGGTGCCGTCGGCCTTCCTCGGGGTCGTCTTCCTCAAGTCGATCGGTCATGGCACCCGGGTGCAGACCGTGGTCAGCGTCGCGCTCGGCGCGGTGCTCCTGCTCGCGGTCGCGGCACTGCTCGTGAAGATGTACCTGGACCACCGCAACGGCACCTCTGCCGGGGTCGACGAGCGGCTGCGCATCAAGAAGGCGCCGACGCTGGCGATCGGCGCATCGATCGGCTTCATCGTCGGGATCACGTCGGTGGGCTCAGGGACGCTCGTGATCATCCTGCTGCTCTTCCTCTACCCCCGGCTGCGCGGCTCGCAAATGGTGGGCACTGACCTCGCTCAGGCGATCCCGATGGTGGGCTCGGCCGCGCTGGCGCACATCGTCTTCGGTGATTTCAAGCTCGGCCTGACGCTGTCGATCCTGATCGGGAGCATCCCCGGCGTGTTGATCGGTGCGAGCGTCTCGTCCTACGCGCCGACGGCGTTCCTGCGCGGGGCGCTCGCGGCGGTGCTGCTCGTCTCCGGGCTCAAGCTGATCAACGTGCCCACGCTCGCGGTCGGGATCGTCCTCCTCGTCGCGGTGCTGGTGCTCGGGGCAGCGTGGGTGTACGTCCGTGCGAGCGGTCGCACGCTCCGCGAGATCTCCGGCGAGACACCGCCGCACTCCGCCTGGGCGCACCTGGAGTCCTCCGAGGAGCCCGCGATGGAGGCGGCGGCCTCGCTCTCGGAGGCGTAGCCGGCGACGCCGACCTGCCGTCCCGCCGGGGAGCACCACGCCAAACTTCATGCTGCTGTCCTGTGAGTCGTCCTGGCCCTGCGCGGCACGCCGAGAAGATGGTTCGGTCCCTTTTCGCCGCGCCCTCCGTATAACGCGTATGCGCAGAACGACACCAGGGCTCCTCGCCATGGTTGCGGCCACGTCGATTCTCACTGCTTGCGCGCTTCCCGGCACGTCGGCGCGCCCGACGCCATCGATCGTCGCGACCGGGACGCCGTCGGCATCGCCCACCGCGACGCCGAATACCTGCACCAATGCGACGGTCCTCGCCGGCTGGAGCCTGACGCAACTCGCGGAGCAGACCCTTGTGGTGCCCGTTGCGGAGAGCGACGTCGCCTCAGTCAGAGCGGAGGTCGCTGCCGGCGCCGGCGGTGTGATCCTCTTCGGATCGTCGGCGCCGGCTACCCTCGCCGCGAACCTCCGCACGCTGGCGGCATCCGCGCCCGCCGGGCTCGCCCCGTTCGTGATGACCGATGAGGAGGGTGGCGTCGTGCAGCGGATGGCGAACCTGGTCGGCGCTTTGCCGTCGGCGCGGCAGATGGCGGCGACCATGTCGCCCGCGCAGATCCGTCAGCTCGTGACCACGGTGTCATCACGGATGCGCGCAGCCGGAATCACCATGGACCTGGCGCCCGTGCTGGATCTCGACAATGGCGTCGGACCGAACAACCGAGACCCTGACGGGACCCGATCGTTCGGCCTCAACCCGCAGACGGCTGCCGCCGACGGTGTCGCCTTCATGCAGGGCCTCGAGGCAGGCGGGATCGTGCCGGTCGTCAAGCATTTCCCGGGGCTCGGCCAGGCCTCCGCCAACACCGACGTCGCGCCCGCGACCACCCAGGCGTGGAGCGTCCTCCAGCATGCCGGCGTCCTGCCCTTCGAAAGCGCCTTCGCCTCGGGGGCTCCGGTGGTGATGATCGCCAACGCCACCGTCCCAGGTCTGTCCACCCTGCCGGCGAGCATCTCACCGGTGGTGATGACCACCGTGCTGCGGGACCAGCTCGGATTTCAGGGACTGGTGATGACCGATTCGCTCTCAGCGGGAGCTCTCGTGGACATCGGCTACTCGGTTCCCCGGGCGGTGGTCGCCGCCATCGAGGCCGGAGCGGACATGGTGCTGTACACAGCGGCGACTGCGCAGGTGGCACCGCTGACCGTTGCGACGGCGGCAGCGCTGGTCGCGGCAGTCAGCGCCGGGACGCTCGCCCGCACCAGGCTGGTCAGCGCCGTCGAGCACATTCTCAGCGCAAAGCGCATCGATCTCTGCGCGGCCTGACCGCAGCGGTCAGGCGTTGGTCTCGTCGGGCGGGAACGTCGTCGGATCCGGGAATTCCGCCGCCGGAGCGCTGACGTCGGGGCGGCTCGGGCAGGTGGCGTCGAGTGTGTACGACGTCATCGAGAGCGAGCCGAACGTGTAGCCGTCGACGAGAACCTCAGGGATGTGCCCCGTTGATCCGGCGACACCCGCCAGGTACAGCAACGGCAGGAAGTGGTCGGGCGTTGGGACCGCGAGCCGGAACTCTGGCTGTGAGTCGACGGTGAGGACGTCGGCCGGGGCTTCGAGCATCTTTTCACGCACGGCCTCGTCGAAACGGTGCGCCCAGTCAAAACCGCCATCGGGATTGCGGAAATCCATCCCGCCGAGGTTGTGCACCACGTTGCCACTGCTCACGATGAGCACGCCGGATTCCCGCAACGGCGCAATCCGGGCACCGAGATCGACGTGATAATCGAACGGCTTCGCCGCGTTGATGGAGAGCTGGACAACGGGAATGTCCGCCTTGGGGAACGCGTGGGCAAGTACCGACCACGTGCCGTGATCGATGCCCCAGCTGTCGTGGTCGAGCCCCACCCAGACGGGTTTGACGATCTCGGCGACCTCTTCGGCGAACGACGTCGAGCCCGGTGCCGGGTACTGAAAGTCGAACAGCGCCTGGGGGAATCCGAAGAAGTCGTGGATGGTGCGCGGCGCCGGCATGGCGGTGACGGCGGTCGAGCCGATGTACCAATGAGCCGACACCACCAGGATGGCCCGCGGGCGTGGTACCGATGCGCCGAACGCCGCCCAGGCCACGGTGTAGCGGTTCAGTTCCAACGTGTTCATGGGACTCCCGTGGCCCAGGAAGACAGCCGGCATTGGAGATTGAGTCATGCGTTCACGCCGTCTGTCGCTGCAACGCCAGTGCCATCTTTCCCATCGATATGGTCAGCGTGTCTCCCGCAATCCAGACCGCCGCACTGTCGTCGTGCCCGGCGAGCCCAGCATGCAGCTGCCCCTGGGCATCGACGCACCAGTGGCCGCTCATCTGGCGACCGTTCATCATCGTCTGGTTCGCGGTGCCGTCGGGCGCGAAGCTCACCGTCATGCCGGCAGAACTGTAGCGTGCCGGCGTGCCCTCAGAACAGTGATTCGTCCTGGCCTTGAGTCGAACCGCCGAGAGTCATTGCATACCTGGTCTCGGGAATTGCAAGCCGTCGCACGGCGTGATCGAGAAGCAGCCTCCCGAGGCCGCGCCGCTGCGAATCGAGGAAGGCATCCGGCACGATCCCGCGGTAGGCGAACCACGAGCCGGCGAGGTGCAGCGCGGCGATCGACTCGATGTCATCCGACGTCGCGCGCCGGATGGTGACACGGGTGTGCCGTGTGGTCACCTCGCGATCGTACCCGGGCTGATTGCGGGGCCCGCCGCGACGGCTCGCCGCTGGTAGCATGGGCCGCCCGCTCCGGCGCCTGTGGCGCGTCCAGCTTCAAGGAGGACGATCGATGGCCTACGGTGGTGCACGAATGGCGAGCGCGGCGATCGTCACAACGGTCGGCCTCGCACTCCTGAACGCGTATCCCGCGCGTGCTGCGCAGGCGGTCACGCACGAGGACTCCGCGGTGACGGCGACATCGGGCGGCGCGCTCTGGGGCATCGACACCGTCGACAACGTCGAGACCGGTAACATCATTGCGCAGACACGAGCGGATCTCGGCGCACCCCAGTTTGTCGGTCGATATCTCATCTACAGCAGTGAGCTTTCGAGCACGGAGGCGCAGTACATCCATCAGCAGGGCCTGTCGATCCTGCTCATCGACGACCCGAATCGTGCGTTCACGTCAGGCACGACCGACGCACAGCAGGCGATCGCCCAGGCGAAATCCCTCGGTGTGGGACACGGTGTCGCGATCTTTCGCGACGTCGAGACGAGCGACCCGATTTCGGCGACCTACATCGCGGCGTACGACGCCGCCGTCGCAGGCTCGGGATACGTGGCGGGGTTCTACGAGAATCCCATCAACGGCGCGTTCAGCGGGGCGTACTGCTCGCTCGTGAGCAGCAATCCCGCTGCCGTCAAAGGCGTTCTCCTTTATTCAAGCGAGCCCGAGCACACCGGTGCGGACCCTCACCGTTCGGCACGGCCGCACTACGGACCCAACGTGCCCGGGTGCGCGAACCACACCGCGGCATGGCAGTACCTCGAGCGCGGACTGTTTCCAGCGGGAACATGGCCCAACGTGGACGTCGATGAGGTCCCATCGCGCTTTTCCGCCGCACTCTGGACGTGACGATGCTCCATGACATCGGTCTCGTTCCCGAATTCGACAGCCATACCGTCCCGTTCGAGGATGCCGGAGGGCACGTGGCGAGGGTCTTCGGCGCGGGGCCGGATGGCCTGCGTGCGCGGACTAGCAGTCCGCGCACGGGGTGAGGTCCGCCGGCGCGCCGTCACCGACGTGGCGGTAGACGAGCACGACGTCACGGGGTGCCCAGAACGCGGTCCAGGCGCGCGCGATCCGACCGGGACCGAGCTGACGGCGACGCTCTCTGCGCGCCTGGGCGCGGGCTCGTGCCATCAGGGCCTGCTGCATGTGCTCCTGCTCGGCCACCTGGGCCATCTCGACGATCAAAGCTCCGTACATGTCGACTGCCTCCGTTTGGGTCACCACCTAACGTGGTTCACTGGTGATAGCGTAGCGCATCGACCATCACTTGTCAAATGCGTATACTGGTGACGTGGATGACACAGAACGGAGCCGCCTGACATGACCGAGCCCACCCCCCGCAGCCCGGCGCCCGGTTCGCTCGCCCTCGTCCAGCGGTTCATCAACAGCACCGAGATGCCCGACGGCGTCGACGAGTTGCGCACCGCGCCGCTGGCGGCCCGCTGGCTGCACGACGCAGTCGGCGTCGAGATGGAGGTGTCCGAGAAGGACCGCTCGCGGCTGATCGCCACGCGGGAGGCGCTGCGCGATCTTCTCGAAGCCCACACCGGAGAGAACGTGGATCCCGCCGTGGTTGTGAGGCTGGAGAAGCTCCTCGGCCACGCGCCGCTCCGCCCGGTCCTGACGGCGGAGGGAGCGACGCTCGCCGTGAACTGCGCGGGTGTCGACCGCTTTCTCGGGATGATCTCCACCGCGATCGTCGAGGCCACGCTCCTGGGGACGTGGTCGCGCTTCAAGGTCTGCCGGAGTGAGTCCTGCCGCTGGGCGTACTACGACCACTCCAAGAACGGGCGCAGCTGCTGGTGCTCGATGCGCGTCTGCGGCTCCCGGGACAAGGCCCGAACGTACCGGGCGCGGCAGCGTCTGGGCTCGACGGGATCCGCCTGAGCCAATCCCGGTTCAGAGCGCGGCGACGATCTCGTTGGCGGCGCGCGCGCCGGTCGCCACGGCACCATCGAGGAAGCCCTGGTTGTTGATCGACGTGTGCTCGCCAGCGAAGTGGACGCGGCCCTCGACCGCTGCCGCGAGTGCTCCGTAGGTGGCGTACTGCCCCACCTTGTAGAACGAGTACGCACCCTTGACCCAGGGGTCGCGAACCCAGTGATCCTCGTAGGCGGCGCCGGTGTATGCGGCACGCGTGCCCGGGAAGATCGGATCGACCCGATCCAGGAACCAGTCGACGTCCACCGGCGGAGCCGGCCCGTGAGCAGCACCGGTGAGCGTGGTGCGCCCGGCGGCCGCCCCCGGGAAGGCCAGGAGGAGCGCCGGCGCTCCCTGCGGACCCAGCGGAACCGAGTCGTCCCAGCACACATCGAAGCTGTCGTGATCCGTATAGGCAACCCCGCAGAACCCCTGCCGCACCCAGGCCTTCTCGGCAACCTCGACGTGGATCTTGGCGTTCGATCCCATCCCCAGGGTGTCGATGACGCGGCGCTTGGTCGCGCTGAATCCGGAACGGCTGAGGTCGACGTCGCGCAACAGCGTGAAGGGCAGCGCGAGCACGACCTGGTCCGCCACCACGTCGGTCACGGTTCCGTCCACCGCGAAGGTCAAGGTGAAGCTCCCGTCGCTTCGCCTGCGGACCGCGACGAGGCTGTGGCCGAGTTGGAGCGTGCCGTGTGGGAGCTGTGCGGCCATGCCGTGGACCAGCTGGTCATTGCCGCCGACGACATGCCACTTCTCGTCGTAGCCGGGCAGGGGGTCAAGCGACGAGCGCGGATTCACGCCGGTGAGGCCGATGAGGTCGAGCGCCGACTGCTCACCGGGATCGCCGCCGTTCTCGGAGACGGTATTCGCGAGCATCAGCTTGCCGAACCGCGACGAGCTGCCGATCGGTGTGCTGTCGAGCCATTCGGGTGCGGAGAGGCGGTCGAGGCGCGCGAGCCCAGACGCGGTGTTCGACTCCTGGACCGCGTGGTGGAACGCCCGGTAGCCGAACGCCTCCCAATCGGCGCTGGCCTCGGCGTACGTGTAGTACCCGCCGTCGAACCAGTACACCTCGGGCAACCCGATCAGCTCGCCGCCGTTGTAGTCCTCGAGCTCCAGCCCGAGTTCGGCGGCGAGATCCAGCGCCGCAAATTGATTCGAGTCGATGAATGCACCTCCGTGCTCGGTGACGAGCCCATTGGAGAAGTACTCACGCAATGACCAGCAGCGACCGCCGATCCGCTCCGGGTGCCCTTCGTACAGCGTCGAAGCGATGTGGTGGCGCGTCCACAGCACGTGGCTGCAGCGCAGGCCCGCAAGCCCGGCTCCCACCACGACGATTCGCGGCTGCCGACCTGAAGTCGAACGGCGTGCGGCGGCCAGGGTGGTGGTCGCCGCGGGACCGAGCGCGAGCCCGGCTCCGGCGATTGCCGCCCCACCGATGAACCGCCGCCGCGTGACGCGGCGATCCACGGCCGTCCGGTGTTCGAGTGCATCGAGCAGCGCTTCGACGGGAAGCCCCCGCGTCTGCGCCGATTCGTGCAGCGCGAAGAGGCGCCGGAGGCTCGACGTCAGTGGCGTCCGGGACGATCGCCGTCCGTGGGTTGGAACCCGGTTTCCGTCGCTCACCTTCTCTCCCCAGCCTCTGAAGCTCGCCGCACGGGCAGGATAGCCAACCAGCGCAGCACAGGGGAAGTGGCGGCCCGTCAGACCTCGCGGCGGTGCAGACTCCAGACCGTGAAGGAAACGATCAGGACGACCCAGCACACCGTCCACGCCAGGAACCCCGCCGACGGCGGTGATTGCACGAAGAACGGATTGCCGGCACGCTCGGTGGTCGCCCCCAACACGTCGCGGTAGAGCACGGGCTCGAGCTCGTACACCGAGCCTCGCCACAGGGCATCGGTTGGCAGCAGCAACTGGCTGACGGTGCCGGCGTTCTTGATGGCACCGCTCCCGAACACGTCGCCGATCGCACCCGCGACCCCGCCGATCCAGGCGAGAAAGAAGAGCACGAGACTGATCACGCCGGCGGTCATCCCGGAAAGGCGCGTGCTGACCAGGAGCGCCAGCGACATCACGACGATCCCTTCTCCGATGAGGTAGGCGGCCAGTCCCACCGGTCCCGGCGGGACGTAGCCAGTGGTGAGGCTGACGACCACCAGCTCGAGCGCCGTCGTGGCGGCGACGTACACGACGATAAGCGCCGCCAGCCCGAGCCACTTTCCGAGCACGACCTGATACCTGCTCAGCGGACGAGCAAACATCGAGAGTGCCACGCCGGACTCCAGCTCGCTGGAGATCGCCGGCGACGCCACCACGACGGCGCTCAGCGCGAGCACGGCGCTGAACATGAACTCCACGAGCACGAGCACCTGCGACGTCGCGAGGCGGAGCTCACTGGCGGCGATCGGGGTCCCATCCGGGTTGGTGAGCGTGGACAGATGCTGAAACCCCCACCCCGTCAGCCCGATCACGATGACCGTGAGAATCGCGAGCGCCAGCAACAGCCTCCGGCGCGCAGCTTCCCGAATCGTGAGCCGGGCGATGGTCAGCGCTGCCATCGCGCCTGCTCGGCCTCAATCAATGCCAGGAAACGCTCCTCGAGTGTCTGGCGAACGGGCTCGACGGCATAGACCCGCGCGCCAGTCGCCACAAGGTCCGCCACGAGCTCGGGCACGGCGGCCGCCTCCACGCCGTTGACCACGAACCACCCGTCATGCTCCGCGAGCGACCCCCGCCGGCTGAGCGCGGCCCGGCCGGCTTCCGTCAGGCCGGTGAGGCGGAGACGCACACCGCCAGTCCCGAGCAGCTCATCCAGCCCTCCGATGGCCAGGACGCGGCCGTCGGAGACCACCGCCGCGCGATCACAGATCTGCTCCACCTCACCGAGGAGGTGCGAGTTGAGAAAGACCGCGCATCCTCGATCGCGAAGGTGCCGGATGATGGCGCGGGTATCGGCGCGGCCCACTGGGTCGAGGGCCGACGTCGGCTCGTCGAGGATGACCAGCTCCGGGTGCCCCAGGAGCGCGACCCCGAGACCGAGCCGCTGCTGCATGCCCTTGGAGAAGGTCTCGACCCGGGCGTCGGCGTGGCCGGTCAGACCGACGGTGGACAACGCCCCGGCGATCTGGGCGGCCCACTCGGCGCGACCAATGCCCGCGAGCCTGCAATGGAGCCCCAGGACCTCAGCCGCGCTGAGCCAGCCCTGGTACCGGAAGAGCTCTGGAAGATACCCAACCCTGCTCCTGGTCTCGCGATCGCCGGCCGGACGGCCGAGCACCCACGCCTCCCCGCCCGTCGGACGGCTGAGACCCAGCAGCAACTTGACGGCGGTGGTCTTCCCGCTCCCGTTCGGCCCGAGGAAGCCGAACACCTCGCCTCGGGGCACCACCATCGTGAGCCCCGCGAGTGCGACCGACGCCCCGTAGTGCTTGGTGAGCTCGAGAGTCCGGACCGCCGCAGCCTGCATCAACGCGTCGAACGGGCGACGCCGAGCGCCTCGTTCGTGGTCAGGGTCCCGGCGACGGCGTGCACGACGCCATTGTGTTGCCAGATCACGGCGCTGCCCAGCCCCGTCGAATCGCCGATGAGCAGTCCCCGCGCGCCGTTGATCATCACGGTCGAGCCGCTCCCGAGATCCACAGGAATGGGCACGGGGATGGTCTGAGCGGGATTGCCGATGGCGCGGATCTCCGACGCAACGCCCGCGGGGATGCCCGGGACGGAAAGCAGGTAGTCCTCCAGCTGCCTGACGGTCACGCCGGTGGACGTCACGGTCGGGGTCCGGGTTGCCACGACGATGAACGCCTCACCGGTCGGTACGCCGCCGCCGTGCAGCAACGCGCCGGGATCAACGCCGTACGAGACGACCACGGCGGGCGCGATCGACACGGACAGCGTGCTGCCGTCGAGCCCGGCGGGCATCGCCGGCAGCTGTCCTCCGGCCCGGGCCGCGGCCGCGCGCGCGAGCTCGGCATTGAACGTGAAGGTCACGATCCCGCCGGACACGACGGCGAACCTCGGCGCAGCCGGCGCCCCAGCAGGGAGCGAGGCCACCACGGGAGCGCTGAGACCGGCGGCCGCCCCCGCGGTCGCGGCGTCCGGTTCGGGCAGGAAGGTGATCGACGATCCGCCGCCCACCGTTCCGTAGCTGGTGAGCCCGGCGAGCGACCGGACGTCCGCCGCCGACACCGGTACCGCAGCCAGTTGCGACGGCTCGAAGATGTTCAGGAAGTTCTGGGCTCCGCCGGTGGCCACGAGCAGCACGCTCGCCACGCCTGCCACGGCGAGCCCGGCGAAGACCCGGCTCGCCACCGTGCGCCGCGTCCGAACCGTTTTCGCCGGGTGGTGCACGGCGCCTCCCGCAGTCGCCGTTTCGGCGCGAGCGAGCCGGGCCCTGGCGGCGAGCAGGTCAACCACAGGCTCGGGCGACGCCAGCATCACCCGGAGAGAGGCGGCGTCGGCGCTCATGCGCTGGATCCGCCCAGCGCAGCGGGCACAGGTCGCGACGTGCTCTCGGTGCACGGCGTCGACAGCGACCGGTTCGTCGAGTGAGCGGCGCAGCGTGCCGTCAGACGGGTGCATCACCAACCTCCTTGCGAAGGCGCGCCTCTGCGCGCCGCGACCGTGTTCCCACCTGGTTCACTCCAATACCGAGGGCTGATGCCATCTCGGCGTAGCTCAAGCCGCTGTAGCGCAGTGCCAGGACCGTGGCCTGGCGCCGGGGGATCCGGACAAGAGCCGCCCGCACCGCTCGATTCGTCTCCGAAGCCTCGACCTCCGCCTGCGGATCGACCGCGGGGCTCAGCTCGGCCCCGAATCGCTCTTCGCGGGCTGCGCGGCGGCGATTGGTCCGGATCTCGTTCAGCGCCGTGTGCGCGGCGGCGGTCCGCGCCCAGGCCGCGGCCTTGGCACCGGGGTTGTCGCCAAATCTGCGATGGAGGTCGAAGAACACCTCCTGGGCCACGTCCTCCGCTGCAGCGGGGTCACCAAGCACGCGCCGGGCGATCGCGGCGACTCGGGCGTATTCCTCATCGAACAGCCTGTCGAAGCTCGTCGGCCGGACGCCCACCTCGGACGCTGGACGGGAGAGGTCAGTCAAGCGCTGCGTTCCGAGAGCCTGCAGTGCGGAGGATTCGACCACATCATGTGAAGCACCGCCGCCGCCGCATTTGTGACATGCGGTCCTCGGGTCGCGCTGGGCGCAGCACTGAGTACCCTTCGGCGTGATGTCCGCCGCCCTGACTTCTCGCCTGCGACGCATCACGCCGGGACAGGTCCTGGCGGTCGCCGCGTTCGTCGTGATCCTCTGCGTGCTCGTGCGCAGAGGTGGTGACCCGGACATCTTCTGGCATCTGGTCGCCGGTCAGTGGATGGTCGACCACCATCAGATCGTCTCCCAGGATCTGTTCACGTTCACGGTCACCGGCAAGCAGTGGATCGATCCCGAGTACACGACCGAGATCATCGCCTACCTGGTCTTCAAGCTCGGGGGGCTCACGCTCGTATCGCTCGCATTCGGCGCGGTGAGCTTCGTCGGGTTCCTCTTGATCTGGCGGCGCCTCCGCCTCGAGCACGCGAACCTGGTGATCGCCGCGGTGGTGATCGGCATCGCGGGTCTCGGCGGCGCCGCCGTCTGGGGGCCACGGCCACAGATGATCACCTTCACGCTCACCTGCCTCGAGGTGCTGTGGCTCGACCGCTACCTTCGCGGTAAGTCGCGCGCGATCTACTGGCTCCCCCTGGTGATGATCGCCTGGGCGAACCTCCATGGCGGATTCCTCTTCGGGCTGGTGCCGGTGGGCGTCGCGGCCTTCGTCGAAGCCGTGCACTGGGTGCGAAAGGTTGACGGCGATGAGCACAAGCGGCGCACCCGCAACCTGCTGCTGGTCTTCGTTGGATGCATCATCGCGGCAGTGGTGAATCCGAACGGGATCCACCTGTACAGCTACGTGATCCAACCGCAGTTCTCCGGTGTCCAGCAGAACTTCATCGCGGAATGGCAATCGCCCAACTTCCACGTGCTCGAGGAGCGCGGCTTCGAAGCCATGCTGCTCCTTCTGCCCATCGCGTTCATGCTCCGGCGCCCGTCGCTGTGGGACGTATGCCTCGCCATCGTGGTTTCGTACGCGGCACTCTCGGCCGTGCGTCACGCCGCACTGTTCGTCGCAGCGGAAACGCCTTTGCTCATATGGTCCTTCTCCGCAGGATGGGAACGCATGGCACTGGCCGACCGGGTGCGCGCATGGGTCGCGCCGCGTGCCAGGGACATGCTCGCCGGTGCGGCAGCCGTGCTGGTCATCGCAGTGCTCGGGACCGGCTACTTCGTGCATGCGACGCTGTCCAATCAGGGCCGCGCCACCGCGGCGAACTTCCCGGTCGGCGCGTCCGACTGGCTTGCGGCACATCCGAATGTGGGGACGCGCATGTTCGATCAGTACGGTTGGGGCGGATACCTCATCGATCGCTTCTATCCCGACCCCAACCGGCGCGTCTTCTCGTTCGGCGAGGCGACCCTGCTGGGGAACAGGATCATGCAACAGGTCAGCGACGTCGAAACCGGCAATCCCGACTGGCAGCAGATCTTCGCGGAGTGGAACATCGACTACGTGATCGACGTGCCAGGGGCGCCTGCGGTGCTCGCCCTCGAGGTCGACCCGGGGTGGACGAAGGTGTACGACGACGGGCTTGCGGTCATCATGGTCAAGAACTCGGCGCTGGCCGCCGGCGGTGGGTGACCTGCCGCGCCACCCTGCGCTGCGCGACGCCGCGCCGGTGGTGTTCTGGCTCGACGACCCGGAGGCACCACCTCCGGCGCCCCGCCTCGATGGGCTCACCACCTGCGATCTCGCGATCGTCGGCGGCGGGTTCACCGGTCTGTGGTCAGCGCTCCTTGCCAAGGAACGGAACCCGGCGCTCGATGTCGTGGTCCTCGAAGCACGCCGCACCGCCGCCGCGGCGTCCGGCCGCAACGGCGGCTTCTGCGACGCGAGCCTGACTCACGGATTCGCCAATGGCGTCAGCAGGTTTCCCGGCGAGATCGACACCCTGGAGCGGCTCGGGATCGAGAACCTCGATGCCATCGAGTCCACGGTGCGCGAGCGCGGCATCCAGTGCGGTTTCGAGCGAACCGGCATGCTCGACGTGGCGACGGAGTCGTGGGAGCAGGCGGAGCTCGTCGAGGTGGCCGACGCGATGCGAGCTCACGGCTATCGCGTCGACGTGCTGGATGCGGAGGCGGTGCGCGCCCAGGTGGCTTCTCCGTCGTATCACGGCGGCCTGTGGATCCACGACCGGACGGCGATCGTCAACCCGGCGAGGCTGGCCTGGGGCCTGCGCCGCGCCTGTCTCGAGGCAGGAGTCCGCATCTACGAGGACACCGCGGTCACCGGCCTCGCTCCGAGGAGCGAGCGGATCCGTTTGACGACGGCGTTCGGGAGCATCGAAGCACGGCGAGTGGCCCTGGCCACCAATGCCGACCGTCCACTGCTGGCGCGCCTGCGCCCCTTCATCCTCCCCGTGTATGACTATGTGCTCGTCACCGAGCCGCTCACCACCGCGCAACTCGCGTCGATCGGCTGGGCGAATCGCCAGGGAGTCGGCGACAGCGGAAATCAGTTCCACTACTACCGCCTCACTGCTGACTCGCGAATCCTCTGGGGCGGCTACGACGCCATCTACCACTTCGGCAATCGCGTCGATGCCGACCTCGAGCAGCGCGCGGCAACGTTCGACAAGCTCGCCGGCCACTTCCTCGCAACATTCCCGCAGCTCTCCGGTGTGCGCTTCACGCATCGCTGGGGCGGGGCGATCGACACCTGCAGCCGCTTCTGCGCCTTCTGGGGCACCGGCTACGGCGGGCGCGTCGCCTACGCCCTGGGATACACGGGACTCGGCGTCGGCGCCTCCCGCTTCGGCGCTCAGGTCATGCTCGATCTGCTCGAGGGACGGCGAACCGAGCGGACTGCGCTGCGCATGGTGCGGACGCGGCCGATCCCCTTCCCGCCGGAGCCGCTCCGCTACGGTGTCGTGCAGCTGACCCGCTGGTCGCTGGATCGAGCGGACCGCCGCGAGGGGCGTCGCAATCTCTGGCTCAGGGCACTGGACGCAGCGGGGCTTGGGTTCGACTCCTGATCGGCTCGAAATGAGTCGGCAAAAGCTTCATGGCGTGTACTATCCGGGGCATGAAGGAACGCGGCGCAAACTCGATCCCACGGATGAGGTTCCCCACTCCCGCTGAATCGCCCGGCCACCCCACTGCGGTGACCGCGTGACCAGCCGGGTCTTCACCTCCATCGGGAACGTCTCGGTGCGCTTCCGCTGGCCGATCGTCATCGGATGGGTGCTGATCACCATCGTGTCCGTCAAGGCGTTCCCCGGCCTGTCCGATGTGGCCAAGGACTCGCAGAGCAGCTTCCTCCCTGCGAGCTCTCCGTCGGTTCAGGCCGAGAACCTGGCGCAGCCTTTTCAGGATTCGAAGCACGGCATCGCGACGCTGGTCGCCGCTCGCGAGAGCGGTGTGCTCACGGCTGCTGATCTCCAGGAGATCAGCAGCATCGAGACGAGAATCCGCGGGCTGTCCAACGTCCTGCGTGTCCAGGACTTCGGTCTTTCTCCGGACAAGCATGCAGAGCAGGCGCAGGTCGTGACCGGACTGCCGCCATTCAGCGCGGGAAGCGACGCGATAGCGCTCGTGGCGAAGATCCGTGGGACGTTCCCGAGCGATGCATCAGGACTGCAGTTCCACCTCACGGGGACGATCCCGGGGTTCGTCGATCAGCAGAGCCAGTCGAAGAGCTCGCAGGGTGATGTGCAGCGGTTCTCACTCCTGTTCATCATCGTGCTGCTCCTCATTGCGTTCCGCGCCTTGCTCGCGCCGCTCATCACGCTGCTGCCGGCAGCCCTGGTGCTTGCCCTGGCGAGCCCGGTCATCGCCGGCGCAACCCATCTCGGCGTGCAGGTGTCGGCGATCACGCAGTTCATCCTCATCGTCCTCGTGCTCGGTGCTGGAACCGACTACGGCCTGTTCCTTGTCTTCCGAATGCGCGAGGAGTTGCGTCGGGGCCTCGAACCGAAGGATGCCGTGCGCCGCGCTGTGGCGACGGTCGGCGAATCGATCACATTCAGTGCGCTCATCGTGATGGCCGCGCTGATGTCGCTGATCATCGCGCAGTTCGATTTCTATCAGGCGCTGGGGCCCGCACTCGCGATCGGCATCGCGCTCATGCTGATGGCTGGGTTGACGCTGCTTCCCGCGCTGCTCGCCATCTTCGGACGCGCGGTGTTCTGGCCGTCACGCGCTCGGCTCGACGAGAACCCTCGTGCCAACGTCTACGGGCGGATCGCCGCGGTGGTGGTTCGCCGTCCGATGCCGGTCGCCATTGTCGGCTCGCTCATCTTCGGCGCGATCGCCTTCGGACAGCTCGGCACGACGACCGCCGGCTTCGCCGATACCTCGGCTCCGTCCGGCACCGACTCCGCTGCCGGGGACACACTGGTCTCGGAGCACTACGGCAGCGCGAACCTCAACGCGACTGAATTCCTGTTCAAGTTCGCGACGCCCATCTGGTCGCACGCTGACGACCTGCAGACCATTCAGACGCGGCTGCAGTCGGATGGTGGCTTCGCCACCGTTGCGGGACCGCTTGCGTTCTCCGGCCAGGCGCTGACACCGGCGCAGCTCGTCGCGATCCACGCCGGCGGCAACGCGCTCGCGGCCGAGGCGCTCGCGCGCTACGTCAGCCCCGATGGACGCACCGTCCAGTACATCGGCGTCGAGCCGGGCGCTGCAGCGCTCCCGATCCGCGACGTGCCCGCCACACGGGCCCTCGCCAACAGTGCCGGAGCCGCTGTCAACGCTGCGGCACAGGGCGTGTTCGGCATCCAGCCGTTCGCCTATGACGTCGACCAGCTGTCGTCGTCGGACCTCTGGCACATCATCCCCGTGGTTGCCGTGCTCATCGCCATCCTGCTGGCGATTGTCATGCGCAGCCTGGTGGCACCGCTGTACCTGGTGACGAGCGTGCTGCTGTCGTACCTCGCCGCCCTGGGGTTGACCGCGTTGATCTTCGTGCACTTCGGCGGTCAGAGCGGCATCAACTTCGTGCTCCCGTTCCTGATGTTCGTCTTCCTCATGGCACTCGGTTCCGACTACAACGTGCTCGTGATGACACGCATCCGGGAGGAGTCGCATCAGCTCTCCACCCGCGAAGCGGTGCGAAAGGCGATCGGCGCCACGGGCACAACGGTCACCACGGCGGGACTCATCCTCGGCGGGACCTTCGCCGTCCTTGCTTTCGCGGGCGGCGGTGCTTCGGGTGGCTCGCAGATTCAGCAGATCGGCTACGGCGTCGCCTTTGGTGTCGTCATGGACACCTTCGTGGTGCGCACCATCCTCGTTCCCGCGATCGTGGTGCTCCTCGGACGCAGGAACTGGTGGCCATCCGGGTTGTGGCGTGAGGGCGAGCCGGCTGTCGCGGGCGCCGTGAGTCCGCCGTTACCGGCACCGCCGTTGCAGACTGCGGCGCCGCGCTGACGGACAGCCGGCTCCACTACACCTGATCCGGCGGCGCACCCTCACGGGTGGCCGCGAGCGTGGCGACGGCGATGATGATCAACACCGTCATGCCGATGCTGACGCTGCCCGATCCCCAGTTCAAACCGCCGCGTGCGTGTGACACGCCGAGCCAGTCCGCGTAGGAGGCGCCGAGCGGCCTGGTGACGATGTATGCGAACCAGAAGGCGAAGACGGCGTTGAGCCCGAACCCGCGATGTGCGACGGCTGGAATTGCGATCAGGACGGTGAAGACGATGCCGGAGACGAAGTACCCAAGGTGGAACGTGGTCGCGGTCATGTCGCCGGCCGCCGTGCCGAGTGCGAACGTCGCCATGACCGTCAGCCAGTAGAAGGCCTCGCGCCGTCTGGTGTTGATGGTGTGGATGGAGAGCGTGTGCTCAGTCGAGTACCAGATCGCGAACACCGCGGCGAGCACCACCGCGAAGAAGATGGTCGAGACGAGATACGGGACACCCAGCTTGATGTGCAGGACGTCGGCCGCCATGGTGCCGAACACCGCGACCATGACCACGGCCAGCCAATAGATCCACGGCCGGTATCGCGGCGCTGCAAACTGCAGCGCGAGCGAGATCACCAGGCCAACGAACCCAAAGGCGACGGCGACCACGGGGTCGAGTTGATGGACGAGCGTGTCGGAGGTCGCCTCGCCCATGCCGGTGGTCAGAACCTTGGTCACCCAGAATCCGACGGTGACCTCCGGCACTTTGCGGAGCAGCAGGGGGCGGACGTCGCCAGGGGACAATCGGCGAAGATCCACGACGATGCTGGAGCTTAGTCATCTGACCAAGCGCTACGGCGCTCTCGAGGCGCTCCACGATCTCAGCTTCACTGTCAGGCCGGGCGAGATCTTCGGGTTCGTCGGCGCAAATGGCGCCGGCAAGACCACCACGATGCGAGTGGTGCTCGGTGTCCTCGAGGCCGATGCGGGGAGCGTTATCTGGGACGGGTCGCCGATCACCTTTGCGGTCAGACGGCGCATCGGCTACATCCCCGAGGATCGCGGGCTCTATCCGAAGATGTCGGTGATCGCCCAGCTCGAGTACTTCGCTCAGCTGCACGGGGTCCGCCGGAAAGCCGCACACGCGGCGTCGATCGCATTGCTCGAGCGGCTCGGCCTCGCAGATCGCGCCAAGGGCCAGCTCCAGAGCCTCAGCCACGGCAACCAGCAACGCGTGCAGCTTGCGGCTGCCCTGGTGTTCTCACCAGAGCTGCTCGTCCTCGACGAGCCCTTCGCGGGTCTCGACCCCGTCGCCGTCGACGCGATGACCGAGGTCCTGCATGCCGAGGCCGATGCGGGGAAACCCGTCGTGCTCTCGAGCCATCAACTCGATATCGTCGAGCGAATCTGTGATCGCGTGGGGATCATCAACCATGGACAGATGGTCGCGTGCGGCACCGTCGACGAGCTGACCGAGCGCGGGCCGGTGCGCTTCTGGGTAGAGGTCCCCGGCGCAGGCGCCGGCTGGTATGACGGCATCCCCGGGGTGACGCTGGCACAGCAGGAGGGAGAGCGCTGGCTGCTCCAACTCGACGACGAAGCCGGTGAGCAGGCGGTGCTGCGTGCGGCGCTGGCGGCCGGCCCAGTGCACGAGTTCCGCCGCGATCGACCGACGTTGACACAGTTGTTCCGCAACGTGATGAGTGGGACGCCCGTCGATGAATAGTCAAAGGTTGATCGGGGTGATCGCGACACGCGAATTCATGGCGCGCATTCGAAGTCGGACTTTCGGCATCACCACGGCGCTGACCGTCATCGCGATCGGCGCGTACATCCTGCTGCAGGCATATGTGTTCAACAAATCGACCACATCGCTCGACGTCGGGTTCACCAGTGAAGCGCAGGCGATCTCGGCGCCGGTGCGCGCGGAGGCGGCAAGCTTCGGCGTCACGATCACAGTCCATCCCTCCGCGTCGGCTGCGGCCGGAAAAGCCGATGTTCGGAGCGGCACGCTTGATGCGCTGGTCAGCGGATCCGGGGCCGGCACCACTGTGACTGTTCAGTCGACAGTCGATCCGACAATGCAGACGGTGCTCAACGACGTCGCGCGCGAGCAGGTGCTGACTGAGTACCTGACAGCGCACCATCTTCCCCCGAGCGACGTCGAAGGGCAGCTCGCTTTCTCGGTGAGCGTCGATGCGCTCACACCGATCAACGCCGCGCGAGTGCAGCAGATCGTCATCGGCCTGCTCGTGGCCGGGACACTCTATGTCAGCCTGGTGATCTACGGCCAGATCGTCGCCGCCGGCGTGGTCGAGGAGAAGTCGAATCGCATCGTTGAGATCCTGCTCACGGCGGTGCGCCCATGGCAGCTCATGATCGGCAAGATCACCGGCATCGGCCTCGTTGCGGTCGTGCAGATCGCAATCATCGCCGGCGTCGCCCTCGTGCTCGCGAGTGCGACCAAGCTCGTGTCGATACCGACGCTCGGCGTCGACGTGGTCATCAGCGGCATCGTGTGGTTCGTTCTCGGCTACCTGATGTATGCGCTCCTGTTTGCTGGTGCGGGCTCGATGGTGTCGCGCCAGGAGGACGTTGCCAGCGTGTCGATGCCGGTCATCCTCATCCCCGTCGCAGCGTGGATCCTCGCGCTCACCGTCGCGGCCCCCGATCCCGGAAGCACCGCGACAACCATCCTCTCGCTGATCCCGCTGCTCTCGCCGGTGATCATGCCGGTGCGCATCGCGGCGGGCGTGGTTCCGTTCTGGCAGGTGCTGGCGAGCGTGATCCTCGTGATCGCGACCATCTATATCCTCGCGGCGATCGCGGGGCGCATCTATCGCAACTCGGTGCTCCGAGTCGGCGGCCGCGTCAAGCTGAGCGACGCCCTGGGCCTGGCTCCGTCAGGAAAGCCGGTCGTCTGACGGGTCGTCACCAGAGAGCTCGCGGAGCGAGATGGGAGCAACCGCGATCCGATCCCTGCCGTCGCGCTTGGCCTGATACATGGCGAGATCGGCTGCCGTGACGACATCGTCCAGTTCCTCCCCGTGATCGGGAAACACGGCGACGCCGATCGACGCTGTCACCTGCTCGATCGCAGGCGTCGGTGCGCGCAGTTCCGCGATGGCCGTCTGCAGGGCCTGCGCCACCCGCATCGCGCCCTCGACCGTCGAGTTGGTCAGCACGATGAGGAACTCCTCGCCGCCGTAGCGCACCGCATAGTCGCTGTCGCGAACGACGCGCCGAATCGCGCGCGCGACCGCACGCAACACCGAGTCGCCGGCAGCATGACCCGCGGTGTCGTTGACCCGCTTGAAATAGTCGAGATCAAGGAGGAGGATGCCGACACCCGTGCCGGTGCGAAGGCTTTGTGACATGACCCTCGGGCCCATGTCCCGCCACCAGCGGATGTTGAACAGGCCGGTGAGCGCATCGGTGAGTGCGCGTCGCTCCAGCTCGCCGTACATCTGAGCGTTGCTCCAGGCCGCTGCGGTGATGAAGCCGAGCAACGCGCAACGCTCCAGATCCTCTTCGGTGAACGCGTCCAGCCCGTCGCGCCAGACGTCGAGGATCCCAAGACGCTGGTCCCCCGCGATCAGCGGGATTGCCAGCAGCGACTCGGGCTCACGCGCAGTGCCAGGGATGGTGGATGCGGCCGGATGCGAGTCCGTGTCGGCGCACCGGTACGGCTGACCCCGTCCAAACGCCCACCCGGTGATGCCCTCGTTCAGGGAAACCTCCATCTCGTTGAACCCCTCGATCCCCCGGCCGGCAAGGACCCTCGGCCGGAAGCGATGGCGCTCCCAGTCCGCCTCGAAGATCGCGAGGCGGTCCGCCGTCACCACCTCGGCGACCCGCTCGGCGGCAATCTCAAGAATCCGCTCCGGGTCGTGTTCCGCCTGCAGCGTGCGCGCGGCGTCCACCAGGAAACGGGCGAAGCTGCGATCGTCGAGCGGGCCGCCGGTACGGGGCAGCGATGTCATCCCGATCGGCGCGCTCAGGGTGTCGCCGCGCTCGCGGAACACCCGCACCTCGCGACGCTGGAACCATGCAACGGGGACGACCTCATCCATCGGTTCGGCGAGCTCTGCATCCACCACCAGCGGATGCGCGAGGTGCGGGCCGACGCCGTACTGGACGCCCAACTCCGCAACCGCCGCCGCCGTCGCCTTGGTGTCGATGCCGCGCGCGACGATGCGACCGCCGAGCCGAGCCACGTACACCACGGCCGCCGCCAGACCCGCCATCGCGACCTCGTTGTCATGCAGCCGGGCCGGCACAGACTGATCGAGAAACACGAAGTCGGGGCGGAGATCCGCAATCAACCGACGCTCGAGCGTGGGCGAGAGCACCCCGTCGACCGCAAGCAGGAACCCGAGCTCGCGAAGTTCCTGGAGCCGTCGGATACCGCAGTCGTCGAGATCGGTCTCGGTCTGGACGACCCATGCGAGCTCGCCAGGATTCACGCCATGTCGCTGCGCCAGGGCCGCGAGACCGAAATCGTCCGCCGTCAGAACGTCTCGATGGAGGGGCACGAGCAGGACCGCCGGACCGGTGTGCTGGGCCAGGGCCAGCGCTGCGGTGATGACCGCCCGTGGCGAGGCCTCCGCAGGGCGCGGCTGCGCCTCATACCCCAGATCGACACGATCGATGAGGTCGATCACCGGTTGGAGTGCGACTCCCCGCCGAACCGTTCTCACGGCACGGTTGGCCGAAGCGCTCCTCATGACTGCGGATTTCAAGCTGTCCCCCACATTGGTTCCCTGTTCGGCACCGTTCCCCCGTGTCCACGTCACACCTTCGCACCGAGCGTCCGACAAATCTGTTCGCCCGGTTGTCGATGCGGCGTGCCTCTCGTGACCATCCTGCGCAGGACAGCCCTCACGTCACCCCATGACTCCCATCCAACGGAGGAGCGGGACGCCGCCGTCCATCGTGACGGCGGCGTCCCCGACTCACTCCGATCTCACCCGGGGCGCTCGCGGTTCAGCGGCGCACCCCCTCGTACGAATTCGGTCTAGAAGTGCACGTGCGCCTGTGGCTGTGGCGTTCCATCGAACGTCGACGCCGATGCAGCAACGGTCGCGGTCCCCAACGAGAGACTCGCGACGACCATGACAATCCCCAGCCTGATCCAGCGGCTCAGCCTACCCATGACATTTCCTCCTCGGACGGTGCCCCTTTGACGGTAGGAAGATTGTCTTAAGACCACTGCGAAGAACCGCCATCCCAAGCAGTGACGGGGTAGTAACACGGGGCGTCGCAATGGCTGCCTGGGTTCGCACATCGAGCGATCCCACAACTCGGACGCCCATTGATGGCGCCCTGCGACAACCTTGTCATCGGCACTGCGGCGGTCGCATCCGATCCTGCGACGAATGCAAACAGAGAAGCTCAACGGCTATTCGTCGAGGCTGGCGCTGCGCACGCTCTCGCAGCTGAGCCGCGGCATCGCCCGGGCCGAGTCACGCGATGAGCTGCTCGAGCTCACCGGTGGTTGCCTCCGCGATCTCGGGTTCCGGAGCTACCTCGCCGAGCTTGACGGGGACCGCATCCGGCTGCTCGCGGATGCGATCGAGACCGAATCGATCGCTCGAGTGGAGACGATCCTTGGGCAGCCGCTCAGCAGCCTGCACCTGCGCACCAACGCGATCCCGTGCGTTCACGCGGCCGCCACCCGGCGGTCGCCGGCCACCAGCCCGGACCTCTCGGCATCCTTCATGAGCCTGGTGCCGCACCTCTCGGCAGCCGAGCGAGCCGCGTTGCGAAGCGAGATCGGCCCGGGCCCGTTCACCGCCGTTCCTGTGGAGCGCGGCGACGATCTGCTCGGCGTGCTTGTGACCTGGAGAAGCGGCCCCGCTGCGCCCGACGCGTTGCCCTTCCTGCAGGTGGTGGCAGCCCAGCTCGGACCCGCCTGGCGACGACTCGGCGGCGGCTTCGCTCCCGAACCGGTGCGTGCGGACCAGCCGGGAACGATGCCGGAGCTGATCCGCGGACTGATTGCCTCAGGTGGCATCCGGTCCGCCATGCAACCGATCGTTCGACTGCTCGACGGCGTGACCCTGGGGTACGAATCACTCTGCCGCATCAATCCCGGGGCGGGCCCCCAGGTGCCGAGCGCGCTCTTTGACGCCGCAGGCGGGGCGATGGAGAAGGATCTCGACGAGGCGTGTCTTCGCGCCGGGCTCGCCGGGAGCGTGGACACGATGCCCGCGACGCTGTTCCTCAACGTGATGCTGACAACACTCGCGCAGCCCAACGCTGCGCTCCGCCTGGCCCAGTTCGCCGAGGATGCGGGCGTCAATCCCGAGCACGTGGTTCTTGAAGTCAGCGAGCGTGTGCCGGTGCCGAACGTCGCGCGACTCCGGCGCGTGGTCGCCGACTTGCGCTCCCGCGCCTTTCGCATCGCCATCGACGACGCCGGCGCCGGGCACGCCAGCATGCTGGTCATCGCCGAGGTGCGTCCGGACTTCATCAAGATCGATCGCGACCTCATCCACGGCGTGCACTCGAGTGACTCGCGCCGGGCACTGGTCGTGTCGATGCTCTCGTTCGGCACGCACATCAACGCGCGGATCATCGCCGAGGGGATCGAGACAGAGGCGGACCTGCGCAGCCTGATGGACCTTGGGGTGCAATTCGGTCAGGGCAACGTGCTCAGCGAGCCGGTGATTCTCGGCGAGCCGGCGGTCGAGGGCGCGACCCTGGTCAGGCCGGCGTGGTTCACGACGCGCAGCGTCGAAAGCTTCCCGCCAGCGGTCGAACCGCCGGCGGCGAGTCACGAAGCGCCGCGGCGCCGACCGCACCCCGCGCTCCCGGCCCCGGAGAGCCTTCCCCATGCGCTGAGCCGCGCGGCGCTGGCGCTGCAGGCCGAGCACGATCCCCAGCGCATCCTCGCGGCCATCGCCGAGCAACTCCAACGCGTGGTCCCGGTGGACGATCTGTCGATCTACGAGGCGGATCACAATCACCATCGATTCGTCGCGGCGTTCGCGACCGGGCGCCAGGCGGCGGAGATCATGGCCGACGTGTTCTCGCTGTCCGTCGGCGTCAACGGATGGGCCTTTGCGCTCGGGACGCCCCAAAATCTCGGCAATGCGGGCGCGCACCCGGCGGCGGCCGCGGTGCCCAACACGCCGTTCGAGCACGAATCGCTGCTGCTCATCCCGCTCATGGCCGGCGACCACAAGCTCGGGATGCTCAACTGCAGACGCATGGGGCTCAATCGATTCACCGACGAGGACCTCGAAACCGCCACGCTGTTCGGGCACACCGCCGCGATGGCGTGGCACAACGCGCAGCTCTACCAGGAGCTCGCGCGGCGCGCCTCCACAGACAGTCTCACCGGGCTGTACAACAGCCGCTGGTTGCGTGAGGCGGGTGAACTGGAGATTGCGGACTGCCGGCGTCGCGGCATGCCGCTGAGCGTCGTGCTCGTCGATCTCGATCATTTCAAGACAATCAACGACACTGGCGGGCACGCCGCCGGAGACGCCGTGTTGCAACGCGTCGCCTCGGAATTGCGGCGTATCACGCGCGCCGGCGATGCCGCGGTTCGACTCGGTGGCGAGGAATTCATCCTCGTGCTCAGAGACGCGGAGTCATCGGGCGCGGCGCGAGTCGCAGGGGACCTCCGGCGAGCGTTGCGCAACGTGCCGATCCCGACTGCATGCAGCGGTATCGAGCACGTGACCGCATCGATCGGCATCGCGAGTTACCCGGAGCAGGGATCGCGCCTTGAGGATCTCATTCGCGCGGCCGATGTCGCCATGTACCAGGCCAAACGTGGTGGTCGCGACCAGGTGAAGCTGTCACTCGTGACCTTGGCACCGCAGCCGATCGCCGAGGACGCCATCGCCTGACTGCGTACGGCCCGGGCGTGGTCTGGGTAGACGCTGCTGGCCTGCCTCACCATCTCGACCCTTGGGAGTCCCATCCTACGTATACGCTCTACGATTCCACCGTGGCGCAGATAGGTGCACCCAGCGGAGCGATAACCATTCAGCGTCTCGGCCCAGAACAGATGGAGCCGCTCCGCGACGCGTTGTACGAGGCGGCGTATTGGCGTGGAGACGACGGCCCCGCTGTCGCGGATGCTCTGGCAACGCCACACCTCCGCGTTTACATCGAGGGCTGGGGCCGCCCCGGAGACGTCGCGGTCGGAGCCTGTGACTCCTTGGGGATCGTCGGCGGGGCGGCCTGGTTCAGACTGTTCACCGACGCGGATCATGGCTATGGTTTCGTCCGCGATAGCGTCCCCGAGGTCGGCATTGGAGTACAGCCCGGATGGCGCCGTCGCGGCGTTGGGAGATCCCTTCTCGTGAGGCTGCACACAGAGGCGCGGGCTCTTGGCATCACGCAGCTGAGCCTAAGTGTGGATCGCGACAACCCCGCTCTGCGACTGTACGAGCGCCTCGGCTACGTGTGTTTGTCAGACGCCGAAGGCGCCGCGACGATGATTCTGGACCTCGATGCTCGATGATGCTCCTCAACCACGGCCAATGGTCCAGGCGACCGATACCTTCGAGCAGCCTGTTGAGGAGCCGCCGCTTCTAGGTAGATTTAGGGATGCTGGCCTGCGCGGCGCGGCCCTACCTCGGCGGCCGACCCGCTGAGTGGGCGATGACCGTAAACCTGCAATGGCTACGAGTTGAGCTGCAGAACCCCGATGGTGTTGCCTTCAGTGTCCTTGAACCACGCGGCCGACCCACCGCCAATATCGGCGATGCCGTCGACGGTCTTCAGCCCCGGAAGGTCGTACTCCTCGAAGACAACGCCACGTGACCGCAGCTCCGCAACCGCCGCCCGGGCATCGGGCACGCGCAGACCCATCTGCGTGTGGCCGCCTCGGTTGGGATTCGGTGTCGGATAGATGCTGAACGTGGAGTTGCCGAGCGCGAAGAAGGATCCGCCCTCCCTGGATTCGCCAGGAACCGCCCCGACTTTCTCGGTGTAGAACTGGGTTGCCCGCGCCATGTCTATGGCCGGCAGGGTCGTGTGAGCCGTGGCACCTTCAAGCACTGCTGTCCTCCTCGCGCAGACTGGGAGAGTCACAATACCGCCTACGTGGGGCCTCCGTCTGGAGGAGCCACGAGCGTCGCACGCCGCCCAGGCGGCCGCGAGAGGACCGCCACCAGCGCACGGACGCACCTCTCCATGCCTGCGCCGACGTCCTGCGGGCGCATCAGCTCCAACGCAGCCGGACGGAGTGCAACCAACCGCGCGAGCGCTCGTATTCGATGCCAACCCTCCCAAGGTACATTCGCGGATACTGGCCTGGGGAGCGATCCTCCCGCTCGAGACTAATATGCAAAAGGCGTGATCACGCGCCAGGCTAAGATGTGGTGGGCGGCTGCCGCGTTGTGGCGTAACACGCCGGGGATGCGATAGCGGGGCCTACCCGGTGCGAGCCGGGCGGCCTGGATTGCGGCATTCCCAAGAGCATTCGATTCGGCCCGGTCGCTCACTCTGACATTTCGGCGGAAGCGTCTCCCCGCCGAGGCACATTCACGAATCCACGCCTGATTGAGAACGGCCGTACCCACACCGGTCGGTCGGACTCTCCCCATGCCCGGTACTACAAACGCCATTGAGAGCACAGCAATGCACGACAATCTTCCGGTGAGTTTTGATGCCATCGAACGACAGCTACAGGCGTACAACACGCACGACGCCAACGCGTTCGCCGCGAGCTTCACCGAGGACGTCGTGATCGAGGATCTCGACGGCGCGGTCCTCATGCGCGGTCGAGACGAGGTGCGCAGCCGGTACGCCGAGCTCTTCGCGGCACAGCCGGACCGGCAAGCCGAGATCGTCAGCCGAATGCGCGTCGGTTCCTACGTCGTCGATGAGGAGCGGATCACCGGCGTCGGCGACGAAGGAATGCACGCACTCGCGATCTATCGGATCGACGCCGACGGCCTGATCGACCGAGTGCGCTTTGTACGCTGAGATATCGCCTGGTGGGTCAGCTCGAGGCGTCGCACCACCTGCCGGCGGAGCGCGCATTGTGGCGACCCGATAGGGAACAGGGCTCGGGCTTGCCCGCCAACACCGGCGACGTTGTCAGGATCCCTCAGACACGCGAGTCGGATGCTCGGTCCGGCCACAGCCGCGAGATTCGGAGAACCCTGATATGGCACTAGGCCTGTACTTCACGCCAAGTTCGTTCACGCCGGAACGGTATGACGAGGTCATCAAGGGCTGAGACTCGGGCGCTCCGGATGGGGCGTCTGCTGACGAGCACGGCAGAACCTGTCCAAGGAGAACTGCCATGTACGGATCCGTCTCGCGCTGGCGCGTCAAGCCAGGCAACGGCGCCGAATTTGAGCAGCTGTTGGCCGAGCTGTTGGGAGACCGGCCGCCCGGAGCGCACGCGGTCCACGTGTACCGGGCGGACACAGATCCGCAAGAGTACTGGTCCGCAGGGATCTTTGAGAGTCGCGACGCGTACACGTCGAATAGCGCATCCCTCGACACGACCGGGAACTACGAGCGCACGCGAACTGATGGAGTCCGATTCAGAGTGGCACGACGGGGAGATCGTCATTTCGCGCTGAGCACAGCGCCGGAGGGCCTTGCGCCTCACCTCGCATCCGGCGATCACTGCTTGCCGGATGCGGATTTCCCTCCGAGGATCGAGTGCGCCTCTTTGAACCCATAGAAGACAATGACGAACCCGGCCAGTGGATCGGCCCACCACGCGCCCAGCAGGGCGTTCAGCGCGAGACCGATGAGCACGGCGGTAGCGAGCAGTCCGTCGATGAACGTGACCCTCCCCTCGCTCATCAGAACCGGGTTGCCGAGCGCTTTGCCAGTTCGCGCTTTGCCTCCGGCCAGCCCGAACATCGCTACCGCGGTGACCGCCGTCCAACCGATACCAAGTGCGCTCGGTTTCGCGTGATATCCAGTCACGAGCACGATCGTCGATTGCACGGCGATGTACGTCGCGAGGACGATGAACGCAGCAGCGATGAGGCGTAGCGCCCGACGCCGGCGGCTCGCCCCCGTCCCGGAGAGTTCCCAGAGCACCACAGCGCTTGCCCCGATCTCGACGAGACTGTCGAGTCCGAATCCGGCCAAGGCGACGGAGCGTGCCATCACCGCCGCCACTCCAAGCACGACGATTCCGACCGCATTCCACGCCAGTGTCACCCGCTCGAGAATCACCCCCCTGCGCAGCAAGATCGCGGACGTCATCCCGGAATCGTGGCAGGCCGCGGGTTGGCGCCGCGCCTCGACTCCCGCGGATCCGATGTCAACTGCTGACCCAGTCGAGGCGCCGCCAAGAATCGGCACCATTGCCCGATGAACGTCACGCTGCGCCGACCAAGTGCCGATGAATTCAACGACTGGGTAGCCGCAGTAGTCACAGGGTACGTCGACGAGATTGCCGCCTTTGGGAGCATGAGCCAGGACGCGGCCGAGGAGAAGGGTCGTCGAGATATTGCAGAGGCTGACCGCCGGTGCTCCGGGTCTCAAGGAGGCGCCGCAAACACTCCGGCTCACTCCCACGGCCCGCTGGTTACTCACCCGCGCGTCGCCCGGCTGCGCGCCCTTCACGCCAACGGCGCCGGAGGTTGTCTTGGTGCGTCGACGAAGCCTTGGGCCCGTTGCGGCACTCTCCATCGTCGCCCTTGTGGGCTGCGCTCCCGGAGACGCACATCTGCGCGCGACCACGAGTACCTCACCCATCCCCTCTCCGTTGATCAGCATTCCATCGCAATCGCAAACGCCCAGCGCTGCGCCACCGCCACAAACGAGCGGGTTGTCGTCGCGCGCGATACAACCCGAGTCGGTTACCTTCATCTCTCCTTCGGTCGGTTGGGTGCTCGGGCTCTCGCTGTGCGGTGAAGCTCGCTGCCTGCGGCTCGCGAAGACTGTTGATGGTGGCGTGGATTGGACATGGGTGGCGGCCGAGAGCTTGTCAGCCGTGCCTCTAGGCCCGCAGTGGCGGTTGCGCTTTGCCGACAGCCAGGACGGATGGATCTCAGGGCCGCTTCTTTTCGCGACCCACACTGCCGGTCGCACGTGGACACGGACTGCCTTTCCGGGGGCCGGCACGCCGGGCGGCGCTGTGGCGGATCTCGAGACCGCCGATGGGAGGGTCTACGCCGAGATCGCCGAAGGAGTTAACCCTGGCACCATTGGACCCGTGGTGCTCTTTGAAAGCCCAACGAGCATTGACTCATGGCGCGCCGTATCCGGCGTCACGACGGGCCCATCGGGCTACCCGGGAGGGATCTCCGTCGCGCAGGGAGTCTTCTGGGCGATGCTGCACCCGGCGATCGTGACTGCACGGGGAAACCAGGTCCTCTCCACACTCTATCGGAGCCTGGACGGTGTGACGTGGCGCAGCGAACCGCAACCCTGTCCATCCGCCACCTTCGCGAGCGTTGCAGCGGCCACTTCGGGGCGTGTCTTCATCGTCTGCGCCGGTGGAGGCGCGGCGGGTTCGCAGGAGAAGTCCGCATACACCTCACAGAACGGCGGCGCGAGTTACGTGCGTATGGCTGACCCGCCACTGGCTGGCGATTTCGAGGCCATCGCTGCGTCGCCCACCGACGTCTCGGTGGCCGCTGCATCGGGTGCCACGATTATCTATGCGAGCTTTGACGGTGCTCGCACGTGGACCACGACGCTCGGCGTCGGCGATGGTGGCCTGGGTCTCTCTGACCTCGGGTTCACGACAGCCAATCAGGGTGTCGTGATCCAAGGACAGACAGCGTACCCCCAGAGCCTGCAGCTTCTGATGACCCGCAACGGCGGCCATGATTGGAATCCGGTCGCCGTCACGCCGACCTAATGGGGCGTCAAGGTAGCCTGTTTATCAGTGTCAGATCCTGAGATGTTCGGCACGCCGGCTGAGGCCTATGACCTGCACGTCGGCCGCTATGGCAGGCGGCTCGCAACGGCGCTGACCGATTTCTCGGGGATCGATCCTGGCGCGAGCGCGCTGGACGTCGGATGCGGTCCCGGCGCCTTGACCGCGGTGCTTGCGGAGCGTCTCGGTGCAGAGAAGGTACGTGCCGTGGACCCATCGGAGCGATTCGTGAAAGCCTGTCGAGCGCGGCGGCCCGGTGTCGAAGTCGTCGTCGCTCGCGCCGAGGCGTTGCCCTTCGCCGACGGCGCGGTCGACGCTGCGTTCGCGCAGCTCGTCGTGAACTTCATGAGCAACCCTGAGGAGGGCGTGCTCGAGATGGCCCGTGTCGTGCGCCCGGGCGGGATCGTGGCCTCCTGCGTGTGGGACTACGCGGGTGAGATGACGCTCCTGCGCGCCTTCTGGGATGCAGCCCTCGAAACCGCTCTGGACCACGCCGCTGTCGCCGACGAGGGGATGGTCATGCGCTGGTGCGCTGAAGGTGACCTTCCGCGACTGTGGTCCGCTGCCGGGCTGCACGATATACGGGCGTCCGCCCTGGTGGTCAACGCGACGTACGCGGACTTCAGCGACCTGTGGTCGCCGTTCCCCACTGGCGTTGGCCCGTCAGGCGCATATTGTCAATCGCTCGACAAGCGTGGGCTGGCGGCTCTGCGAGATCGCTACCGCGACCGTCTCGGTGTCGGCAACGGGCCATTCGAGCTGAGCGCGCGAGCGTGGGCCGTTGTGGGCATGGTCGGCGATGCAATCTAGGTGAACGGTGCGGTGGCGCGCGGCGGAATCGGAGCTCTTGCGCCCCCGAGCTAGTGCATGCCTCTCTGCGCAACGGGCTTCTCGATGCGCCGGGCCGGGTGCGCGATCAGCGTGTACACAGCCCCGATGGCAACGATGACCACGACGACAAGGAGCCCGGGGCTCCGCAACAGGTTTGATCAGGCGGTGAGATAGCGCTGTATGGTCGGGGCGACCCAGGTGGTGACCGTGGCGGTGTCCGCGGACGCGAGCGGCTCGATGCGCAGCAGATACCGGCCGATCGCCAGACCGACGAGCTGGCTGCCGACGAGCGTGGCACGCAGGGCGGCGTCAGGCTTGTCGAGCAGCATCGAGACGCGTCCGATCAATGCTTCGGTGACGAAGCCGCGCAGCGATTCGGTCGCGGCGTCGTGCGTGAGCGCGGAGCGAAGCATGGCGAGGAGTGGCTCCCGCGTCGCGTCATCCTCCCAGAGTCCCAGGAAGTAGATACACAACCGCTCGCCGATGCCACCGCGATCTCCATCGCTCACGATCGCGGCGATTGCGTCCGGGTCGATCGGCACGTGCATGGCGGCGCGGAAGAGCGCCTCCTTGGAGCCGAAGTGATGAAGGATCAATGCCGGGTCGACGTCGGCCCGCAGTGCGACGGCTCGGAGCGTGGTGGCGGCATACCCGCCGTCGGCGAACAGTGCGCGCGCGGCCGTGAGGATCTCCGTGCGCGTGTCCCCGCCCGCGATTCGACGGCCGCGCCGCCTGCTCATCCCGTTCTGCGCTGCAGGGTGAGTGCCCCGAGACCGAGCGCCACGGGGATGCAGAGCGCGACGACGGCGAGGTCGAGCATGAGGCTGCCAGTCCATCCTGTCGACGCCGCAGCGCGGGTCACCCCGTCCACGGCGTATGTGAGGGGAAAGACGTCCGCGAGTCCCTGGAGCACGCCTGCCATCTGCGCGCGTGGCGCAAAGAGTCCACAGACCAGCAACTGGGGAAAGACGACCGCCGGGAGCAGTTGCACCGCCTGGAACTCCGTTCTGGCGAGGGCGCTGAGGCAGAGACCCAGCGCCATGCCGAGCAATGCGTCGAGCACCGCAAAGAGCGCGAGCACGAACACCGAGCCGGCAATGGTGACACCCAGCGGACCGAGGACGAAAGCAACCACCAGGGCGACCTGAACGATCGCCACCGCGGCGAATGCGAGTCCGTACCCAACCAGCAGATCCAGCTTGGCGATCGGCATCGACAGGAGTCGCTCCAGCGTGCCGGTGGTTCGCTCGCGCAACATCGCCACCGACGTGATCACGAACATGAGCACGAACGGAAAGATCGCGATGAGGATCGGGGCGACGTGTTGAAACAGCAGCGCGCTGCTGTCGAATGCGTAGCGCAGCAGCAGCATCAGCACGGGCGGCACCACGAGGATCATGGCCAGCGTGCGCGGGTCGCGGCGCAGTTGCGCGAGGACACGCCACGCGGTCGCTGCGCTGCGCCGGACACTCACGCCACCGACCCCGCGGCGCGCACCAGGGCCAGAAACGCGGCATCCATATCCGCCTGACCGGTACTGCGGAGGAGCGCCTCCGGGGTGTCATCCGCGAGCAGCCGGCCATCGCGGAGCAACAGCAGGCGCTGACACCGTGTTGCCTCCTCCATGACGTGGCTCGAGATGAGCAGGGTCACCCCCGCAGCTCCGAGACGATGGAACAGCGTCCAGAGCTCCTCCCGCAGCAATGGATCCAGTCCCACTGTCGGCTCGTCCAGCACCAGGACTCGGGGTTCGCCGAGCATCGCCGTCGCCAGCGACACGCGCGACTGCTGTCCTCCGGAGAGCCGGTCGACCCGCTGCCCGGCGTGATCGCCGAGCGAGACGTCGGCAATGACCTGATCCACGCGCGCGGCGCCGACCCCGAGCAGCGCTGCGAAGTAGCGGAGGTTCTCGCGAACCGTGAGATCGCGGTACACGGAGGGCGCCTGGGTCAGATAACCGACGTCGTGTCGCAGCGCCGCCGCGCCAGCGGGGAGACCGAGCACACGCACCGACCCCGCTGCGATCTTCTGGACGCCGACGATGGCTCGAATCAGGGTGCTCTTCCCGGAACCGCTCGGACCGAGCAGGCCCGTGACCGTGCCGGCCGTAACCGTGAGCGACAGATCGCTGAGCACGTGACGGCGCCCCCGGATCACCTCGAGCCCTTCGACCTCAACGGAATTCACCATGCGGTGAATTATACCCCAACCGGTCGGGAGCGTCCGCTCGGCTACCGTGACCGCGCCCATGACCCTCCCCCTCTCGCCACTCGCCGCCATGGCATCCGCCGTGACGCTCGGCGTGGGCGACTTCACCGGAGGATTCGCCGGTAGAAGGAGCAGCGCTGCGAGCGTTGCGATCGCCGTCGAATCGGTGGGCCTGGTCGCTGTGCCACTCGCCATCGTCCTCCTGCCCCACGGGTGGGACCTGACGGCTGCAGCGCAGGCATTTGCCGGCGGTGCGGTCGGCGGTCTCGGGCTGGTCGCGTTCTACCGCGCCATGTCGCTCAACCTCATCGGTGTCGTGGCGCCGATCACGGGATTCGTCGCCGCAGCGCTGCCGGTCACGGTGGGTCTGATCGGCGGCGACCACCTCCAGGTATGGCAGGTGGCCGGGATCGTGGTCGGGCTCGGCGCGCTGGTGTTGATCAACGGCCCGAGCCGCGACGGCGTGGGCAACGCGCGCCTCGGTGTCACCCTCGCGCTCCTCGCCGGCGTCGCGTTCGGCCTGTTCTTCATCCTGTTCCACGCAGCGAGCCATGCGGGTGTCACGGCGTTCGTGAGTGGGCGTTTCGGTTCGATGGTCGCCGCGCTCGTGACCGCCTTCCTGACCGGGACATCGCCGGTGATTCGCCGGAGCGCTGTGCGCATCATCGCCATCGGCGGCGTCTTCGACGGGACGGGCGTGGTGCTCTATCTGTATGCAACCCACACCGGCTTGCTGTCAGTGTCCGCGCTGCTGACCTCGTTCTACCCTGCGTTCACCGTCCTCTGCGCACGCCTCTTCACCCATGAGCGGATGACGCCGATGCAGGCAGTGGGCGCGGCATTCGCCGTGGTTGCGATCGCCTTGATCGCCATCCCCTGAGCCTCGCGCATCACTCCAGCGCGCTGCGGATGAACTCGAGCTCCAGCAGCAGCAGATTCGCGGCGATCGCCTCATCGTTCGCCATGTGGGTTGCGCCGGTGAGGGGGAGCACGGTGTGCTCGCGTCCCGCCGCGAGCAGTGCGGCAGACAGGCGCAATGTATGGGCGACGACGACGTTGTCATCGCTGAGACCATGAATCAGCATCAGAGGACGGCGCAGATTCGCCGCCTGCGCAATCAGGTAGCAACTCTCGTAGTTCATCGGCTCCTGGTCCGGATGTCCGAGGTACCGCTCCGTGTAGTGCGTGTCGTACAGGCGCATGTCGGTCACCGGCGCCCCCGAGACCGCGACATGAAACACATCGGGACGGCGCAGCACTGCCAGTGCGGCGAGATAGCCGCCATACGACCAGCCCCGAATGGCCACTCGCGAGAGATCCAGGTCCGGCCAGGCGGCCGCTGCCGCGTGCAGTCCGTCGATCTGGTCGTCGAGTGCCGGGCCCGCAAGGTCGCCGCGAATCGACCGTTCCCACTCGGGGCCGCCGCCGGGGGTGCCCCTGCCGTCGATCACCACCACCGCGAACCCCTGATCCGCGAACCACTGCGAGGCGAGGTACGCCCCAGCCGACGCGGTGACCTTCTGGAACCCGGGGCCGCCGTACGGGTCAAGCAGCACCGGAAGCGTTCCGCTGCCCGGCTCGTGGCCGCTCGGAAACAGGATCGCAGCGGGCAGCTCGCGTTCGCCGAGGGTCACGAGGCGCACGTTGAGCGAGATCGACGGGATCTCGGCGACCGACTCGATGGTGCCCACCTGGCGCCCCTCGCGGTGGACCGTCACGCGCACCCCGGGACGTTCGAGGTCGCGAGACACCAGCACACTCGTCCCGCCCGCGCGACGCGCCCCCCACACGCCCGGCCTCACGCCGTCGGGACGCATCTCGGCGACGCCCTCGGAGCGCGACCAGGTGTAGATGCCCACCTCGGCCCGCGTGGTCGAGGCCCGGAAGACGACCACGTCACCGTCGACGCCGACGACGTCGCGCACCTCGAGATCTGGGGCGGTGACCAGTTCGCTTCCGATCACGAGACGCTTGGCGCCGTCACGGTCGGCGGTCCACACCAGCGTGCCGTCCCCCAGCCTCGCCGGCACGCCCGTGACGACGTCCACCCACGCGTCGTCGGTGTCCTCGCGAAGCACCGACGCCACGCCGGTCGATGGGTCCACGTCGAGGATCCGCATGGTGCGCTGATCGCGGCTCTGGACCACCACCAGGAGTCCGTGCGCCGACCAGTGGACGGTGGTCACATACTCGAAGGCGGCTCGATCCCACACCACCGGAATCGGTGACGACCCGTCGACGCCGACGATCTGGAGCGTGACCTCCGCGTTGTCGGTCCCCGCCACCGGGTACGCGACGGAGACTGACGGGCGCTCGGGATTGGACGGATCGGCGATGTACCAACGGCGAACGCGCGAGACGTCGACTCGCGCGACCAGCAGTCGAGAGCCGTCCAGCGACCACCAGTATCCGTCGTAGCGATCCATCTCCTCGCCGGCCACGAATTCCGACAGCCCGTATGTGACGTCATCGCCTTCAGGACGGAGCAGCACGCGCTCGCCCTCTCCGTCGACGTGCACCACGTGCAGCGCGCCCGACTCCACGTATGCAACGACGGCCCCGGTCGGATCAATGCGTGGATCGATAGCCCGGCCGCGTGTGGGCAGCTCGCTGATACCACCGCTCAGCAGGTCGGCAACGTACAGCCGTCCCGCAAGGTCGAACGCCGCTCGCGTCACCTCGCGGTTGGTGGAGAACCGCACGACCCCTCCGGATGATTCGCGCGCGCGCTCGCGGCGCATCCGCTCCTCGGCGGGGACGATGTCACCGTCCTGACGCCACATCGTCGATGGATCGACGAGGAGCGTCTCGGTGTCGCTGCGCACGTCGTGCTGCCAGAGACATGTGGACGGATCGCTGCCGCTGCGGGTGCGCAGGAAGACAACCCGTTCGCCGTCAGGCGCGATGACGAAGTCTCGAGGGACGCCCAGGCTGAACCGTCGCGTCCTTGCCTGCTGTCGGGGGAAGCTCGTCGCGTTCACCCCCCGATGGTCGCGCAGTGGGACGCGGTTCTGTCTCCGCCGCGTCTGGGACGGCCGGCTGCGACGGACCGGAGGGATATGGACCCGGCGACGCTCAGCCGACGGTCAGCACGAGCGCGCCCTGCACTTCGCCCGCGCGCAGTCGGGCGAGTGCCGTGTTCGCCTCGTCGAGCGGCAGCGTCTCGACCTCTGCTCGAACCGGAATCCGGTGTGCCAACGCGAGAAACTCGGTGCCGTCGCGACGCGTGAGATTGGCGACGGATCGCACGCTGCGCTCCCCCCACAACAGGTCGTAGGGGAACGACGGGATGTCACTCATATGGATTCCGGCGCAGACGACGGTGCCGCCTTTTCTGACGGCCCCGAGCGCAAGCGGGACCAGCGATCCCACCGGGGCGAAGATGATCGCGGCGTCGAGCTCATCCGGCAGCGTCTGGTCGGTGTCTCCAGCCCACACCGCGCCGAGATGCATCGCGAAGTTCTGGCTGGCGAGGTCGCCGGGCCGGGTGATTGCGAAGACGCGCCGGCCCTGATACCGCGCCACCTGCGCAACGATGTGCGCCGACGCCCCGAAACCGTAGAGGCCGAGGCGCACGCCGTCACCCGCGGCCCGCAGCGAGCGGTATCCGATCAACCCCGCGCACAGCAGCGGCGCGGCCTCGACGTCGCTGTAGGAGCGATCGATCGGAAAGCAGAACCGCGCGTCGGCGACGGTGTACTCCGCATAGCCGCCATCGATGTCATATCCCGTGAATCGAGCGCGATCGCAGAGGTTCTCCTGCCCCGTCGTGCAGTAGATGCAGCTGCCGCAGGTCCAGCCGAGCCAGGGAATGCCGACGCGGTCACCGACTCGCACGATGTCCACCGCGGCACCGGTTTCGACGACCTCCCCCACCACCTGATGGCCGGGAACGAGGGGCAGCTTGGGATGGGTCAGCTCGCCGTCGACGACGTGCAGGTCGGTGCGACAGAGGCCGCATGCGCCGACCCGGACGAGGACCTGGCCATCGCCCGGCGTCGGATCGGCGAGCGTGCCCCTGCGCAACGCATGCCGCGGCGCGTCGAGAATCATCGCCCGCATGCGCGCCATGCTAGTGCTGGGAAGGGGTTTGGCGTTACGCGGATGTGACGCGCGCGAGGCGTTCCCGGCCCGCGGCCTGGGAAATACTGTCTGCGTGGAACCGCAGGCGGCGATGGTTGCGGAGAGCCCGCCGGCGTTCATGCACGTCAATCACCAGCCGGTGGCGGCCGTCGACGACGGCCAGCGCGCGCGGCTGCACCGCTGGATATGGGCGGGCGCGATCGCAGCGGTTGCGCTGCTCGTGGTGCTCCGAAACCTGATCGATCTCTCCGGATCGCCCCCCGGGATGTACGTCGACGAGAGCTCGATCGCCTACAACGCCTGGACGATTGCGCACTTCGGCGTCGATGAGCACGGGATCCATTTCCCGCTGTTCTTCGAGGCGTTTGGCGAATACAAGAACCCGATCTACGTGTACAGCGTTGCCGCTCTCGCGAAGTTTCTGCCCGTGAGCGCGACCGTGGAGCGGCTGCCGGCCGCGATCTTCGGACTCCTGGTCGTGGCATTCCTCACCGCCGCCGCCTGGCGCCTCACCGGATCGCGAGCCTTCACCATCGGCACCCTGGTACTGACCGCGCTGACCCCATGGCTCGTGATCGAAAGCCGGGTGGGCTTCGAGACGATCTCCTGGGTCGCGCTGCTCTCGGGCGCGCTCTGGTGCCTCGCGCGCCGGCGACCAACCCCGCGTCAATTCGGACTGGCGGGCGTCTTCCTCGCGTTCGCCATCTTCGGCTACACGACCGCCCGTCTCGAAGTCGGGCTCATCGCGATCGCGATCGGCCTGGCGTGGGGGGTGCAACGAACGCCTGGGTGGTGGCGGGTGTTGGTGCCGATCGCGCTCGGCTACGCGGCACTCGGGTCCTACGCGCTGCTCAATCCCGGAGCGCTCACCGCTCGCTTCGCCTACCTCAACATCTGGGCAGACGGCGCGCCCATCAACGTGGTCGTGGGCCGGTTCGTGACCAACTACTTCACGTCGATTGGACCGAGGTTCCTCTTCCTCTCGGGCGACGCCAATCCGCGCCAGAACACGCAGATCGGCGGCATGCTGCTCTGGGTGATGGCGCCGCTCCTGGTCGCGGGGATCCTTGTCTGCTGGGAGCGCCGAGGCGAGCCGCTGATCCGCTTCCTCGTGCTCGGGATCGTATTCGCTCCGGTCGCCGCGGCGCTCACCTTCATCGAAAGCGGCCACGCACTCCGGGCTTCCGGGATGCTCCCGTTCCTCGTCCTCCTCGCCGTGATCGGTGCCGACGGCATCCGTCGCGCGGTGAAAGGTCGGATCGGACTTGGTCGCGCGGTGACCGGGGTGCTCGCGGCGGGGATGCTCGCGCAGGGGGTCTTCTTCACCGTCGATCTGTACACCGCATACCCGAATATCGCCGGACCCGCCTTCGACACTGGCGAGATCGCCGCCATCACCATCGCGCACGACGATGCGGCCGGGCACCACGTGTACCTCTCGTCGACGCTCGACCCGCCGTACATCGACGCGTTCCTCGCCTACCTCCCGCCGCCACCGGCGCGCGATGTCACGGACAACCAGACGCCGGGACTGGCGGCGCTCGGCATGACGGTGATGGCCCCCAACCTGGCCGAGCACGAGGCATCGGCCGGTGACATGCTCGTGCTCGCCCAGACCGACCCTGCACCAGCCGGGAACTGGGTCCTGGTCGCCACCGAGCGATCGCCTGCCAACCCGATCGACGAAGCTGCCCCGAGACCTGTCCTGGAAGCCGTGTACCGCCTGGGTTGACGGGGTCGCGCCCTAGGTGCTCATCGCTCCGGCGCCCCCGGCACACAAGGGTGGTTTGCTCGCGCGCCTGGGCGCGGACGACGTGGCCCGCGGCCGCGCCGCGAGCACGATCGTCGTGGCGACTGCCACCAAGACGAGCGGCTCGAGATGTTGGGCACCGGCCTGCAGCCCGAGCTGGACAACCACGCAAGCGCTGATGGCCAGGGCCTCGGCGAGCGCGAGCCGCGGACGGCGGCGCGCGACGACCGCGATCGGCAGGGCGCAGAGCATGAGGTCTTCGGGAGTGACGTGCGGCGAGCACAGCAGTGACAGCACCAGCCCAATGGCAACCGCCGCAACCGGCTGACCTTGCACCAGGTCGCGTCGCCAGAGAAGGACGCCCCCGGCCAGTACCCCGAGGCACCCGGCCGCGATGAACCCCACGAGCCCGCTGCCGGTCACAGTTGAGATGAGTGACGGCAGTCCGACACTGCTGTCCGACTGGCCCGGGTAGTTCCCGAAGACGAGCTGAACCAGAGCGATCAAGCTCCGCGGCCCCGTGATGATCAGGCTCACCGTCATCCAGGCAACCGAGCCCAGGAGCAGTCCCCCCAGGTAGCGCCACGACCGCGCAGCGATCAGTGCGGGCACGACGAGCCAGAGCACCTGTGGCTTGAGGATCAGGGTTGCAAGGACGAGGCCCGCCAACCCGAACCGACGTCGCTCAGCGAGCAGCGCAGACCCCAAGGCGGCAGCGGTCATGAGCGAGTCCCACTGGAAGATCGCGCCGACCGCGGGCAGGCAGAAAACGGTCGCGATCGCGATCGCATATCGCATCGCCGGGGACGCCACCGGCGCCAGGAGACGAAGGGCCAGGAGCAGCGCCGCGACGAAGAGCAGCGTCGAGACGAGCACGGCGATCTCAGTCGCGGGCCGCAGGTCGAGATGCCCGAGCGGACTCAGGAGGAGCGCACTCACCGCGATGTTCGGGTATGGGTTGAGGAAGTGATCAGCCAGCGGGAGGTGGAGGAGCTGCGCTTCGACATGCTCCTGCGCGGCTGCCGAGTAGAGCTGCTGGGGGTCGGACACCATCAGGTGAGCCCCGGTGACGAACGCGATCGCGTCGCTGTCGCCGGGGTCGGTTACCTCTCGATGGGTCTCGAGGATGAATGCGCCGGCGAGCAGGACGAGCAGCATGAGCACGCCAATCCACGGGGCTGCTCGCCTCAGCGCTGCGCCAAAGGCGTCCGTCGAGTGATCGGTGGTCGCGGTCTGATCCACGCTCGCTCCGGGAAGCTCACTCGGCCACGTGAGGCGGCCTTCGGCGCAACGCGACTGCGAGCACCACGAACAGGGCCGCGATGGCAAACGCCGGAGCGGACACGAGTTGCAACGCCGGCCACCACAGCCAGGTGCGGCTCACGGCGATCAACCCGGCCATGGACGCCGACGCGATGAACAGGGGTGCGAGCAGACCCGTCATCACCAGCGCCGCGAGCGCGGCCACCACCACCGGCCGCGGACGCCTGATCGTCCCGCCGGCGACCAACGCAGCCGCCGCCGCGAGGACGATGAGCAGGGCTCCGAGATGCCAGAACCAGGTGACGCTTCCGGCCAGCAGCATGGCCAGGATCCCCATGGCAAACTGCGCGCCGCGAAGGTCGCGCGACGTTTCGGCGGGACGCACGAGCAGCGCGGCGACAGCGACCGCGGCCACGGCGACCACGACAGTGATGATCGTGAGCGCAAGCGAGGACGGCTGAAACGCGAGCACCGAATGCACGAGCAGACGGTTCATGGCACCTGCGGCCGACTGGTTGTAGATCCATCCGTTCTGCTGTCCGATGACGGGAAGGACCCGCGTCACGTACTCACGAAGCGTGGTGAACCCGAGGGCGATGATTCCCCCACCGAGGCCGAGCGCCAGCGTGACGCCGAGTGACGCGCACGCAGCCCACCAGCGTCTGCGCACCAGGAGGACGATCAACAGGATGGGAGCGATCTTGATCAGCGCGGCGATGCCGATGTACACCCCGAGCGAGGTCTGCTTACCGTGCAGCCAGGACCGCAGCGCGAGCGCTAGCAACAGGTAGACAACCGCGCTCATCTGTCCGTGCCAGAGGTTGTAGGTGGCCGGTGCGTAGAGCAACGAGAAGATCGCGGTGAGCTCCAGCCGCGGCCAGGTTGCGGGCAGGAGCTCGAAGGCGATGATCGCGGTACCTGCGATCGTGCACGCCAGGAGCACGAGCAGCCATGCGGTGGCAGCCGTCGTCGACGGCAGTCCCGCCAACGGCTGGAGCAACCACGCGACGATCGGCGGGTAATCGAATCCCTGCACCGGGATCGGTTGGACGTGATTGAGAAACGAGCCATAGATGTCGCCGTGATGCGCAGCCGCCTGCGCGGCCGCGAGATAGTCCTGGTAGTCCTCGAACTCCCCGGTGAAATGGCCCTGGAGTGGCGCGATGACGAAGTCCAGCGCACCCGCGACTGCCGCCGCGATCGCCACCACCCGAATCAGCAGCAATCCGCGGCGACGCGTGGCAGGCGAGCGCATCCCATCGCCCAGGGTGCGGAAGGCGTTCCCGGGCGCCTGGGGTCCGACGGCGACCGCGAGCCGCTCTACCACCGAGCGATTCTATGGACGCCCCGGGCCGGCAAAACCGTTCCGGGACGGATCGTTACCAGCCCCTGACAGTGCCTCGATCTTCACCATTCCGCAAGGGAGTTCCGGGTAGGCTCCTGTTCATGGCGCGACAGTCGCAGTTGGATTCCGCCCGCCTTCGCAGAGATCTCGGCCTGGCCCGTGCGCGGCGCCTGACCGTCTACTCGGCGGTGGGCGCGACCGCGTTCACCGCGGTTTTCGCGCTCGTTGCTGCGACCAGCCTCCCCGGCCACACCGTCAACACCACGCCGGCATCGCAGCCGGGTGTCACCGACAACGGCAGCTTCGCGCCCGGGATCAGCACACCGATCCAGGCGCCGCAGTACGGATACGGTGTGCCGGTGGCAGTGTCCGGCGGATCCTGAGCGGGCCGATCCTTTGTTAGCGGCACTCGCCGGTCCCACCCCGATGTGGTACGCCACGCGTGCCAGCGGTTACACCGCACTCATCCTGCTCAGCGCAAGCGTCGTGCTCGGGGTGCTGACGTCGTCGCGGGAAAGCCGCCGGGACTGGCCGAGATTCGTGGTCCAGTCGTTGCACCGCAACGTCTCGTTGCTGGTCGGCGTGTTCCTGGTCATCCACGTTCTCACCTCGATCATCGACCCGTTCGCACGCCTCAGCTTCCTGGATGCGTTCGTGCCATTCATCGCCTCGTACCGGCCCCTCTGGCTCGGCCTGGGAGTTGTCGGGTTCGAGTTGCTGCTGGCGATCACGGCCACGAGCCTGGTCCGGCACCGTCTCGGCTGGCGGACCTGGCGCGGCGTGCACCTCTTCGCCTACGCGAGCTGGCCGATTGGGGTGATCCACGGTCTCGGAACGGGCAGTGACACCAAATCGGTGTGGGCACTCCTCCTGGTCGGCGTGTGTGTGGCGGCGGTGGTTGCCGCGCTCGTCTGGCGCCTCGTCCACGCCGGGCCGAGATTCACGTCAGTCCGCCTTCTGGGAATCGCCGGCAGCGTCGCCTCCATCGGGGTGTTGATCCTCTGGATGGCAGCCGGCCCGCTCCAGCATGGCTGGGCCAAGGCGGCCGGCACTCCTGCGGACCTCCTCGCCCGCTCGGGGTCCGCGCCCGCCAGCACACCCGCCCCCGTGGCTCAACTCGCCGTCGGGCTCAGCGACCCGCTGATCGGAAGGCTTGCGCGGACGGCGACGAGCGCGACGGCCACCCTCACGGACACTCGTGACAGCACCCTGCAACTGGTGATCGTCGCCAACGCCGACGGCACCGGCACGCTCAGGGTCACCCGGCCGGCCGGACAGGTCTGCCTGGCCGCCGCGACCATCGGCAACACCTCGGTGACCGCTCGCTGCGGCGCCGTGCTCGCCGCCATCCAGATCACGGACCAGGGCAACGGCTCGATCGGTGGGACGCTGACGACCCAGAAGACCACCGCGTGAGCGTCTCGACGGATGTCGGCAGCACATCCCAGCGGCTGCTCCCAGCACGTGCTGTTCCGGAGGATCTCGACGCCCACCTGGCCGGCTTCGGTCCGCGTCCGCACCTCGAGGCGGTGGCGATGCTCGACGCACTGGACGCCAGCGGTCTTCGCGGGCGCGGCGGCGCCGACTTTCCCACCGGGGTGAAATGGCGGGCCGTCAGGGAGCACACCGGTCGTGGCGGCGACGCGGTGGTCGTCGCCAACGCTGCGGAGTGCGAGCCCGCGAGCTTCAAGGACCGATTCCTCCTGACGTACCGGCCGCACCTCGTCCTCGACGGTCTCGAGCACGCCGCCGAGGCGGTGGGGGCCCGCCGCGTGGTCATCTACACGACCAAGTCCCACACCGACGTCGAGGCGGCGCTCCGCGCGGCGATCAGGGAGCGGCGCCGACGTGATGACAGCGATCGGTTCATCGACGTGCTGGTCGGCCCGAACCGCTACGTCGCCGGCGAGGAGACGGCGTTGGTGTCACGCGTCTCCGGCCATCTCGCCAAGCCCAAGGTCGTCCCACCACGGCCATTTCAAAGCGGGGTTGACCACCTGCCAACCCTCGTGCAGAACGTCGAGACGCTTGCCCACGCGGCACTCATCGCCCGGTTCGGCGCGCCGTGGTTTCGTTCGGTCGGGACAGAGCGATCGCCCGGCACCGCGCTGTTGACGGTCAGCGGCGCCGTGCGCACGCCCGGCGTCCTCGAGGCGGCCTGTGACACGACCGTGGGTGCCATCGTGGATCGGGCCGGCGGCGTGGACGGCGAACCTGCGACGGTGCTGCTCGGTGGGTACTTCGGCCGGTGGGTGGCAGCGGATCGCATCTGGAACAAGACGATCGACGCACTCTCCCTCCAGTCGGTCGGAGCATCGCTGGGGACCGGTGTGCTCCTCGTCGCGACGGCAACGACCTGCGGCATCAGCGAGACGGATCGGGTGCTCACGTTTCTCGCCAGCCAGACGGCGGGCCAGTGCGGGCCCTGTCACGTGGGCCTGCCCGCGATCGCCGAGACCTTCCACAAGGTTGCGACCGGCCGAGCCCGCCCCGCCGCGATCGACCTCCTGGTGCGCTGGTCTCATGACATCCGAGGCCGCGGTGCGTGCAGGCACCCGGACGGGGCCATGCTCTTCCTCGCCAGCGCCATGGAGGTCTTCGCCGCCGATCTCCGCCATCACCTCAAGAACGGTTCGTGCAGGTACTCCGGACAGCGCCCGTTGCTGCCCATACCGGCAACCGACGCGGGTTGGTGGTGAGGGTTCGGCTGCGCGTCGACCCGATCAAGTGCAAGGCGCACGGCATGTGCGGCGAGCTCTTCCCGGAGCGCATCCGCATGGACGACTGGGGGTATCCCGTCGTTGATCAGCGAGCCCTCTCCGACGACGTGCTCGAGCACGCCCGCCGCGCCATCGTGGATTGTCCTCGCGCCGCCCTATGGGTGGAGCCCGTTGACGAGCCGGGTGCGCGAGTGCGGCCAGACGACTCCGACTGAGGTCCCCCCGCCTGGCACGTCGGCGATGTGCCACCGACCCCTGGTGGCTTCGACGATGGCGTTCCCAATCGCGAGGCCGAGCCCCGCTCCGTCGCCTTCGCTGGTGCCGCGGCGAAACCGTTCGAAGATGCGCGCACGGCGTTCCATCGGGATGCCCGGGCCTGTGTCGCTGACCGTCAGGCGAACGTGGTCGCGCTCGCGCGCTGTCGCGATGCTGACGGTGCCGTCCGCCGGCGTGTAGCGGCACGCGTTGTCGAGAAGCACGCCGATCAGTCGATCGATCCAGTCTGCCGGAGCGTCCACCAGGGCGAGCGCGGCGCCGTCGCTGCGGTTCTCGAGGTGCAGGCGCGCGTGCTCCGCGATGGAGACGAACCGCTGCAGGCCAACATCAGCAGCAGTAGTGAGATCAACGGGCTCGGTAACCGGGTCCGGGGGCAGCGCGTCGAAGCGTGCGAGCCAGAGGAGATCCTCGACGATGCTTCGCATCCGGCGGGTCTCGTCCGCAACCCGGCGGAGCGTCGCATGATCGGCGCCGTCGTTCTCGAGATTGGCGAGTGCGAGCGTCGTTTCGGCCTCGATCACGGCAAGCGGCGTCCGCAATTCATGTGAGGCGTCAGCGGTGAACTCGAGTTGACGCCGTCGCGCTCGTTCGATCGGACCAGCGGTCTGCCGGCCGACCACGAACGCGCCGGCGAACACGAGGATCAGGAGAACGGGTCCGACGATCGCCTCGGTGATCGTGAGCGCGGTGAGCGTCTTGGACTCGTTGCCGAGGCTCACGGCGCCGACGAGCCTGCCCCCGGAAAAGCCGACACCCGCCACGAGAACGTCAGCGCCTGCAATTCGCGTCTCCGAAGGCGAGCGAGCGTTGTACACGCTTGCGGGCAGTGCCGGTGCGCCGGGCGTCGAAGCCGCCACCACACCGGCGTGGGTGATGCTCCAGACGAGCACGGGGTCGTCGACATCGGGCTCTTCGAGGCTCGGCCCGCCGGGCTTGGCTGCGAGTTGCGCAAGCTCGGTTGTCAGCCGCGTGGTTGCGGACGAGCGCAGCGTGTCAGCAACGATCACGTCGATGGCCACGCACAATGCGACCACGAGTCCAGCGACGACCGCAGTGGTGATGAGTGCGATGCGGAGCGCGTGCCTGCTGAGTCGCGTGCTCATGCGCCCCACTCGACGAGCCGGTATCCCACGCTGCGCACCGCCTCGAGCCGCAACCCTGCGCCGACCAGTTTGGCCCGCAGGCGGGTGACATGCACATCGATGCTGTTGGAGGCAATCGGGTCGAGTGCGTCCGTCCATGCGTGGTTTGCAATGGTTTCGCGGCTCACGACCGCCGGGCTCCGGCGCACGAGAAGCTCGACAATCGCGTACTCGGTCGGCGTGAGCGCGAGTTCGGCGCCATTGACGGAGGCGATGCGCGTCGCGGGATCGATGATCAGCCCCCCGGCGCGCAGGCGCACACCAAGGGTGGTGGATGGGCGTCGCATCAGCGCTCGGAGACGGGCGAGCATCTCCTGGAAATCAAACGGTTTGACGAGGTAGTCGTCGCACCCGGCATCGAGGCCGCGAATGCGATCCGACGGTGTGTCGCGAGCGGTGAGCATGAGCACGGGCGTGGACAGATCGCGTGCGCGAATGACGGTCACAACGTCGATGCCATCCATGACCGGCATCCGCCAGTCGACCACCGCTGCCGCATAGTCCCTGGTGGTGAGGAGCTCCAGCGCCTCGTCCCCTCGCCCTGCGACATCAACGGTGTAGCCGGCGGAGCGAAGCCCCCGAGCGAGAACCTCCTGGAGCTTGGCGTCGTCTTCAGCGACGAGGACGTGCATCGAAGTGCGTTATCGAGGAACGGCGAGGTGGCACACGCTGACTGAGCGTACTCTCACACGGCGCCTTCACCGTTCCGCAAGGGAGTGCGCGCTAGGCTGATCGCTGTGAGGGCAGAGACGCCGTTGATCGATCGCACCCTGGCCATGGCCCGCGTGGACTGGTCACCGTCGCACCGTCAGCCGACAGTGGCGCGGCTGGCAGTCGCCACCGGGGTCGCTCTGGTCGGTTCGCTCGCCGCTGATGCGATCATCGTCGCGATCGGCACGCACATCTTCCCCGGCACGACCGGGTACGAGCACTTCCGATTCAACGACTACGCCAAACTCACGATCATCGGCGTCCTCGGCGGGGCCGCGGGCTGGCCGGTGCTCACGCGTATCAGCTCCGCGCCGCGCTGGCTGTACGGGTGGCTCACGCTGTTGATCAGCCTCGCACTTTTCCTGCCCGACGCCTGGCTGCTCGTTCACGGTCAGCCACTGCGGGCGGTCGCCGTCCTGATCGCCATGCACGTCGCGATCGCCATCATCATCTACTCCGCCATGGTGTTCATCGCGCCGGTGCATGGGGTCCGCCGCCGGCGCTGACCCGATCAGCGCGCTGCGAATGGCGCCCTGAGGAGTCCGAGCGGCGACTGCTGCAGCCGCGTGGCCTGTGTTGGCGTGAGCACCCCATCCTGGACCAGGCGTTGCAACACATAGCCCATGCGGACTTCTGCCGCGCCGAGGTGTCGCAGCGGATCGAGCGCGGTTGGTGCCTGGACGATTCCCGCGAGCATCGCGGCCTGAGCCCAGTTGAGCTGCGTGGGGCTCACGCCGAAGTAGCCGAGGCTTGCCGCCCGAATGCCGTAGTACCCATGGCCGAAATACACGGCCGACAGGTACATGGAGAGGACCGCGGCCTTGGTGAAGTGGGTGTCGAACTCGAGGGCAAGTGAGACACGGCGGACGCGGCCCCAGAAGCCGTCGGTGACCGCCGGAAACAGCAGATGGGCCAGCTGCATCTCGATCGTGCTCCCACCGAGGTCCTGCCCGGTGACAAATCCCCAGAACGCGCGCACCAAGGCGACATCATCCACGCCGTCATTCGAGTAGAAGGTCTGGTCTTCGGAGGCGACGAGCGCCTGCGCGATTCGATCGGACGGCGCGATCATCACGGGCGTCGCGCCGCGGGTGCGGTCAATCGCCGCGACGGCCGCGGGTGCCCCGGCCACGCTCGGGTCGGTTGCGACGTTGACCTCGAAGACGGTGGCAGCTGCGATCAGGCAGACCAGCACGGCGCGCGCCACGCGCCGCAGGCGCCGGTGCTGCGGCGGGGACCCGCGAATCGGAGCGGGCTGCTCACGTTCGGGGCTCGGGCCGGGACGAGGTGCTTCAGGCGCTGAAGCCGGCGAGGGGTTCGGGCTGATGACGACCGACATGCTTGCTCCGGGGTCGACGCGACGGTTCGCGCAATCCTCTTAAGCGGACAACGCCCTTCCCTCCTCTCGCGTTTCGGGAGGACGTGAAGCGGCGCCCGAAGGTTGCCTTCAGGCGCCGCTCGCGTCAGGGGCTGACCAACGAGCCTTACGGCCCCTTCTGAGCTGTCGCCCGACGCATCTCCGCGTAGTGACGGCGCCAGATCAACTTGTGAATCGGAATCCATCGCGGGATATCGCGAAGGCCGGGAATGACCGGAACCAGGAAGAGGAGGACAGTCAGCAGGAGCATCACCCCGACCACTGCCAGGTCGGTGTTGGCTGCGCTGATGCCCAGGAACCCGGTATCCGAGTTGAAGGGCGGAATCTGGTACCACATCGTGTAGAGCCAGAGCCACGCCGAGCCGGGATAGCGGCCCGTCTCGTTCATCACGCCCCAGTCACTGCCGATGAGCTTCTGCTGCGTGGCGAGATCAGCGATATAGCCGCCGTCATCGAGGAACAGCAGCGCCCGGGAGAAATCCGTCTGATAGAAGTGGTCGCTGGTCAGCAGCAGCGCGTCCAGGCCACCAGACCTGGCCAGTGTGAGCATGCGATCCATGAGCAACGACACCGGCCCGAAGTCTCCGGAGGGAACCGTCACGGTGCCGTCCGCGGCGACGGTCGCCGTGCCCAGGGCGGTCGTGTAGCTCGTGAGCCACTTCCCCTGCTGATCGCTCGACGCAGCTTTGTAGGTGGTCAGCGCCGAGGCGAGGTCCGCATCCCCGGCGGTCGCCTGGGTGAGCGGCTGCAGCACGAAGTCATTGGGGGCATTGACCGGAACATGTACTCCCGCCCACTGCTGTGGGCTCAGTGGGCCCCAGCTCTGCACGGATCCGCTTTGAGAGTTGTACGGCGGTCCATACCCGGCGACGACGGTAGAGCCCGAGAGCTCTCCGGTCGCAGTCGTCAGGAAGTCGACGGGATTCGCCTTCGACCAGCTCTGCAAGGTGACCGACGGCACATCCGGCGACGACAGCACCGCCGACAGGATGAGCACAACACCCAGAACACCGATCATCGCGATGGTGACCTCCTTGAGGAGGTCGTAGGGGATCATCCGGATCCCGCGGTAGTAGGTCTTCTTGTCGACCTTCGACGCCTTCACTGCGCCACCTGGAAGGGATCGTCGATCGGCCGGACGACGCCTTTGGCTCGCACCTGAATGATGTGCAACATCACCAGCAGGGTCACCCCGATCGGCATCAGCATCACGTGCAGTCCGTACATCTGCCCGAAGTTGAGTGCGTTGAACAGCCCGCCGAAGCCGATCGAGTTGATGGCGTCCTTGGCATTGATTGCGATCCACTGCGAGTCGAAGTTCTGCTGGATGACGTATCCCGTGAACGCCGTGCCGACGCTGATCGCGAAGATCACCACACCCACCATCCACGTCTTCGCCCTCCCGTCACGCCAACCGGCTCCCCAGAACTGCCCCCAGAGGTGCAGCACCAGGAAGATGAAGAACATCTGGACGGACCAGAAGTGGGTGCTGTTGAAGAAATGGCCAACCGATGACACATGCCACCACGCGGATCCGAAGAACGCCAGCACCACGCCGCTGATCACCAGCCAGAAGAGCGCCGCGATGGTCACCACCCCGAAGACGTACACCCAGGACCCGATGTATGCCGGCTGCTTGGTGGGGAGCAACTCGGTGATGGGCAGCGTCTTCTCCACGCGGCGTCGGACCGAAGCCGTCCAGCCCGTCTCATCGTCGACCACGGACGGCGCGGCCGTGGGCGCGGGTTCGACGGGCACGGGTGCGCTCACGTCAGTCATCACCGGGCTCCTTCGGTCCATGGGACGGGAACGGCGCGACGAGCGCCAGCACGAACAACAGCAACATCACGCAGATGAGGACGAAGTTCGGCAATGAGATAAGAATGAAGCCCCAGTGAATGTATGGAGCCGGTGCGTCCATTGGCAGCCTCCGTGTGGTGCGGGAATGTCAAGCGCGAGTGTGTGTGTTCGCACGCACTCCGGGGAAGGGGACGACGTCGCGGGAATCGGGTGACCTGCGGCACCCGCCCATGTGACCAATGACCCTGCGCGAGGACGGCGTCCGAGCTATCCGGACGTCCGAAAACGATGACCCCGTGCTGATCCACCTACCATAGCCGCGTGCTGATCCATGATCGGTACGGTTTCGTACTGACGGTCGTTGCTGCGCTTGGCGCGATCGCGGCGCTCGTCAGCCTCGTACGGCCACGGATCCTGCCAGCGGTGCGCGTGTATCTGCGGGTGACGATCGCGCTGGTCGCGGTCCAGGTGGTGATCGGCCTCGTGCTGGTCGCCACCGGCGATCGACCCGCGCAGATCCTGCACTGGTTGTACGGCGCGGCAACCCTGCTGACCCTGCCGCTCGCCATGTGGGTCGGCGGGAAGCTGGGGGGCCGGGAGCAGCACATCTGGGTGGTGGGT